>OGGM01000650.1_pt1 | contig 21423 bp, 16 predicted proteins | sample 1571251 | NCBI WGS metagenome assembly OGGM01 (sample SAMEA2582076, study PRJEB24529) | metagenome | biome: Human gut stool | place: China | collected 2011 | reverse complement strand
ATGTAGAAGACCTCATCGCTGACGAAGAGATGGTTATTACCTTGACTAAACAAGGCTATATCAAACGCATGAATGCGAACGTATATCGCAACCAACATAAAGGCGGCGCTGGCGTTATTGGTATGAAGACGAAGGAAGATGATTATGTAACGCAAATTATGCATGTGCGGACCCATAATACATTGTTATTCTTCACATCTGCAGGCCGTGCATATCGCCTCAAGGCGTACGAAGTGCCGGAAGCAGGCTCCCGCAACTCTCGTGGTACCGCTATGGTTAACGTATTGCCACTCGCGGTAGGCGAATCTGTTACGACTATGATCGACCTTGAACGGGTCCATGAAGATGTAAATTTATTCATGGTCACTGAGTTCGGCGTTGTAAAACGTACAGCTATTGAAGAATACCGCAATATCCGTCGTTCTGGCCTCAATGCAATTAACCTCGACGAAGGCGATCGTTTGATTTCCGTTAACGTAACGACTGGCAACCAAGATATCTTGATTGGTACTAAATTGGGCATTGCTATTCGCTTCAGCGAACATGATGTGCGCCTCATGAAACGGGCGGCTCACGGCGTGCGCGGCATTAAATTAAATGCAGGCGACGTGGTTGTAGGTGCTGGTGTTCTTAATACTGATGAAAGTGAAGCACAAGTGTTTACTATCTCTGAAGAAGGTTTTGGTAAACGCAATGATGCGGAAGCTTATACATTGCAAAAACGCGGTGGTAAAGGCTCTAAGAACTTCAAGATTACGAACAAAACCGGCGATGTAGTAGCCGTAGAGGTTGTTCATAACGATGACGAAGTCATGCTTATTTCTGAGCAAGGCAAAATCATCCGCTTCAATATGAATGATATCGCTGTGAAGAAGGGCAAAGCTATCTCTGGTGTGAAAACACAAAATCTCGACGAAGGTGATAAGGTAGCTAGTATTGCTGTTATTCCAGGCGCTGAAATCGAAGAAGAAGTAGAATAATATAAAACACTATATAACTATTAAGTAACCATGGGCGATCATCTTAGATGGTCGCCTCTAGTGTTGAGGAGTTTAAAAATGAAAAAATGGGTAGCTGCTATGTTTGCAGCAGGGGTTTTCTTTGTAGGTGGCTTTGGTCAAGCTAGTGCTGCTGACTGGTACTATATCGATGCTGATGCTGACGATGCGGCATGGTTTATTGACAACTCTTCTGTATATAAAACAGATGATGCGGCTACAGTACTTGTTAAAATTAACAATGTTGAAGGCTTTACATATATCTACACAGTACGAATCGATCGCAAAGAAAAAACATGGACAGAACTTGATACAACAGTATATAACAATGCTGGTATAGCATTGCTATCCAGTAAACAAGCACAAAAACCTACGAAAATTGAACCGGATACCATGGGGGCGGAAGTTATGCAGGCCCTATGGGGTAAATAATCCAACAATTTAATAGAAGCTGATATTCGCTCTGTCTATTTAGATACTCAGAACGTATAAGTAGCCCCGAACTATCCTGAAAGCCTCCATAGTGACCTAAGTCGGTTTCAGAATAGTTCGGGGCTTTCTATATTATTAGTACTCTTACAGGGCGAATATCCGCTTTCAAATCCGTTGGATTATTTAATCCCATAAGGGGCCTTGCTAGACTTCCTAGGGAGAAAAAGTGACCTAAGTCGTTTTCAGAGTAGTTCGAGGTTTTCTATATCATTAGTACTTTTACAGGGCGAATATCCATATTCAATCGTGTCAGATTCATTTTTTCATACAGAGAGAATATTCCAAGGTGAGTGTGTTTTTGTTTTAGGTAGGTATGTTATTGAATAGATATGACAAAGAGGCTGTAATTAAAACTTAGTTTTAATTACAGCCTCTGGATTAGATTGTATTAACTATTATGATGGGAAAATTTAAATACTTCTTTTAAACTTATAATAACCAGAATTAGTGTAATTCCCCATCCAATTCGAGTTGCTAATAATAAATCATTTGACCAGATATTTAAGCAAGTTGCACCAATAGCTGAACCGATTGAAATCGCAACATTTTGCAGCATTCGTTGCAAAGCTCCTGTACTTCCTTGGATTTCCATAGGACTGGCTTGCATAATACTGGCAATATTAGCAGGTTGAAAGTATCCTCCACCAATACCGTAGATGAATAATCCTAATGTTAAGAGTTGATAAGGCCAGTTAGGATTGATCAGTAAGAGAAAAATCAAGGATATGATAATAATACTTAGACCAATATGGCTAAATAGCTTATTTTTATTGCCGTTATTGATTTTACTGGATATTCTTGAAAAAAGCACCAGCCCTGTAGGAGCTCCTAGAACAAGAAATCCAGTTTGCCCCACTTCTAGATGATATGATTGTTCAAAAATGAAGGGGGGAAGTAAAAAGATCATTGCAGAGGCAAAGCCAAAAGTAACTGTTTGAAAAAGGTAAGAGATTACTTGAGGATTATTTTTTAATCCTTTGATATCGATAAGTGCGTGTTTGTTATTAAGTTCCACATAGTAAAATATAATTCCGAGCAACAAGCTAGATAGTATCAGGATTATACCAACTACAAATAGATGTGATTTGTTTAATAAAGATAATCCTAATAAGAGAGAAACTAACATGAGAGTGTTTATAGTAATTCCAAGCATATCTAATTGTCGGTTGTTGTTTTTTTCGGAGAGTTTATTGAGAAGGAAATTATTACATGCAATTCCAAAAATTACAAAAGGAATATTTATCAAAAAAATAAGTTGCCAGAAACTTAACGAAAGTATGATCCCGCCTAAAGAGGGCCCTAGAATAGGGCCTAAACCAATCATAATTCCGAGGATACCAATAGAGCTATTTTTACGTTTTTCAGAAACTAAAGTTGTAATTAGTGCGGCAGAAGTAGCTTGTAAAGCAGCCGCTCCTATGCCTTGAAAAATTCGTCCAATAATTAATAAACTGATATTGTTAATTAAGCCACAAAATAAAGAACTTAGACCAAAAAGCACGAATCCTAAATACGAAATTTTTAATTTTCCAAATTTATCGCTTAATACGCCTAAAGGTAGGATAGAGATAGCTAAAGCTAAAGTATAACCGGTTATTGTGAAGGCTGCAATATCAGTTGAAGTTTGAAATTGTTCTTTTAAAAAGGGTAATGCTATATTGATAATTCCTGTATCGAGAGTGGATAATAACATTCCCATACCTGCAACAATTGTTATGAGTAAATCTTGCAATTGTTTATTCATAAAGATTTCTCCTTTTCTTTAAAACTATTAAGTATAATATAATAAGTCTAAAGTCTATAATCAAACGATTCAAAAAATATCGAATCGTTTAGGAGGATGTTTATGTCTATTACAATTCGGTTTAGCGATTATGCTTTGGAAACAAATGAAACGTTAATACAAAGAATACAATTTGTGTATTCCCCTTTAAATGAACTTTTTAGAAGTTTACATGTGCTTTTAAATCCGCGCCATCATGGAACTAATATTGATTGGGTGATTGAGATACAAGATAAACTTACTGAAGAATTTTATGAGAATCTTCATTATTTCCAACTTTTTTATGAACTGGGGGTCTCTCCTATTTTACTTTGTAATTTTCGTTATCATATGACAACGATTGAAGAGGAAATACAAAATTTAAAGAAATTTCTGGTTAATTATCCGACTATTCAATTAATTGAGTATTTGGAGAGAATAATAGATGATAGAGAAAATGCCTTTATTCCAACATTAGCAAAAGGACTAGAGTGGAAAGATTTTTCTTTAAATGAAAATGATCAATTGCTTAAAGATTTGAAGCGAAATGCTACAAGTGTTTATAGGAGACTTTTTTCTTTTATTGATTGGTATAGAAAATCAATTTTTGATGATACTTGGAAAGAAAAATCAATTGAGCAAAAGCTTTTAATTGAAATACAAAAGCAATCTTCATTTTTGAGGGAAAAAGGTTTTATAGAGATGTTTAATCATTTACAAATTGATCGAATCCATTGGGAAAAAGGAGCTTTAGCTATTATTAAACCTTTTAATCAAGAGGTTTATTTAAAGGACAGTGACTCTATTATGTTGTTACCAAGTTATTTTATTTGGCCGCATCTGTTTGTTGAATCTTTTAATCAAGGAATTGCTATTACTTATGATATTGCGGAGCAACCAAGTTATTATAACTCCACACCGGAGGGATTAGTTACTATTTTTAAAGCCTTGAGCGATTCAGTGCGGTTGCAAATTATGAATTATGTTTTGGAAAAACCAAGTACGACACAGTCTTTAGCGCAAATTTTATTAATGACTGAATCAAGCGTATCGAGACACTTACAAATTTTAAAAGACGCAAAGTTATTGAAAGCAAGAAAAGTGAAGAAGTTTGTTCTATATGAACCGACAGAGTTAGTTACTCAACTTATGCCGAATTTCTATCGCTTCTTTCGAAATTAAGAGAAGATGAATTACCATGTTGTGGGTTGATAGAGATAGTTTTCATATAACATTTAGTTTTCCCTTATATACTAGTTTGTATATTTTTGTATTTTCTTTGAGAGGTATTAATATGAAAAAAACATTGGCAGCTGTTTTGGCAGCAGGTGCATTATTAATCGGCGGTATTGGTAGTGTTGATGCGGCTAATTGGTATACAGTAGGCACTGATAGCAATGGTGTTACTTGGTCTATCGACAATGATTCTGTTAAAAAAGATGATAAAAAAGCGGTAATGGACATTAAAGCTATGGACTACGAAGGTTACCACTATATCGTGACTGAAGAGTTCAATCATAAAAAACGGGAAGTTAAGGATCTTAAGGTGACTCTTTATAACCCACAAGGTTATGTTGTGAAAGAGGAGCAAGTTAATAAAAATAGCCGTAAAGTTGAGCCAGGTACGCCTGCGTACGCTGTATTCCAACTTATTTGGGGCGGTAAATAATTGAATCCTACAGACGAGTACACTGTTGATCAGTACAGGTTTGTCTGGATTGAATGATTTTGTGAAAGCTTCACTGGCGCACGTTCTTTTAAAGAGCGTGCGTTTTTTATGTACAATATAATTTTGTTTTAGCTCTTATAGTATTAACAATTAAGCCATTAGTTTTTATAGCGCTATAAGTAAGTCACTTATTAAGGCACATTAGTTAACGCCCTTAAGAAAGATGAATTATTCATTTTTTCATGATAAAATGTGATTTATAGTACACTTTTTCGGAGGTTTTGTGCAAAAGTGTAACAATTCTACATAGTATAAACTTTCACCATATCGTATACTATAGGTAAGATGCAGAAGTATGGCTTGGGCGCAGTGCTCCGTAGTTTAGCATATTTCGCCCCAATAGGTTTGGTAGTTATAGTTTGTTAGAGGAGGTCCTCATGTCTCAATACGAATTTATCGATAAACGCGTGCCGATTGCACTCGACAATCCATCCATTTATCACGACATTTCCAAGTGTAAAAACTGTACGTTATGCCGTCGCGCTTGTGCGGATGTAATGAGCGTACTTGATTACTACGACCTTGATGCAAACGGCGATGTGCCTGTATGTATCCATTGCGGTCAATGTGCGGCAGCATGCCCATTCGACTCCATGCATGCTAAATCCGAGCTTGAAAAGGTAAAAGCAGCCCTTGCTGATCCTGAAAAAATCGTCGTAATCCAAACAGCGCCAGCAGTTCGTGTATCCATCGGTGAAGGCTTTGGTTATGAACCAGGTACATTCTTGGAAGGCAAAATGGTTGGTGCCTTGCGTAAACTTGGTGCAGACTATGTAGTAGATACTAACTTTGGTGCGGACTTAACCATTATGGAGGAAGCATCCGAGCTTGTGGAACGCCTTAAAAATGGCGGTCAAATCCCTCAGTTTACAAGCTGTTGCCCAGCGTGGGTACGCTTTGCGGAAATTTATTTCCCTGAATTGATTCCTAACTTGTCTTCCACACGTTCTTGTATCGCTATGGAAGCGGCTATGATTAAAACGTACTTTGCAGAGAAAAAAGGCATTGATCCTCGTAAGATCGTATCCGTATCTGTAAATCCTTGTACGGCTAAAAAAGCAGAAACGAAACGGGAAGAAGAAAATGCAGCGGCTCGTTACCACAATGATGAATCCCTTGGCATGGACACAGATATTTCCATTACTACCCGTGAGTTTATTCGTTGGATTCAAGAGGAACATATCGACTTCAACACAGTGGAAGAATCTCGATTCGACGACTTAATCGGTATGGAAACTGGCGCATCCATCATCTTCGGTAACACAGGTGGTGTTATGGAGGCGGCGATGCGTACGGCTTACAAGCTCATCACTGATAAAGAGCCACCTCCATACGCGTTGACTCACCTTGAAGACGTTCGCGGTATGGAAGGCGTAAAAGAGGCAACTGTTCAATTGGGTGATGACGTAACATTGTCCGTTGCCGTTGTTCACGGTGGTAAAAATACACGTGACTTCTTGAATGCATTGAAAGACAGTGGCAAACACTACGACTTCATCGAAGTTATGGCATGCCCAGGTGGCTGTATTGGTGGCGGTGGCCAACCGCGCACTAAATTGCCGCAAGCTGTGAAAACTAAAGAAGCTCGTATCGGCGGTCTTTACGAAGCTGACGAAAACTACAAATGGGTTGCGTCCTATGAAAATGAAGAAATCCAAACCTTGTACAAAGATTTCTTAGGCGAACCATTGGGCCATAAGGCACACGAACTTTTACATACACACTACACAGACCGCAGCGCGGTTCTTGGTACTCGTAAAGACGTAACACCTGAAACATGTCCAACATCCCCTAAATTTAAAGGCTAATGATAGCCAATTGCTTAAATATGGTGCAAGTTGGTGTTGACTATGTGCCAGTAAAGAAAGAAAAATTTAAAGGTTAATAATAGTCGATTACTCAAACAGTAGACTGTTACGGCAACTCAATATTTATAAACATATAGTAGTGTTAGCCATTTAGGGTACAACAACATAAAATAGAAAATCCTACGGGTCATGAGTGACTTGATACTCACGTAGCCTTTTGTTACAGTGCGGTCACTTTTTAAACGATTCGTAGGATTTTTTTATATAATTATTCAAAATTCACATATTTTTACTGTATAACTTTATTATAATAATTCAGTATAAAAAAATTATTTTATTATGAGGAAAAGATGAATCATTTAGTGTATAATATAAAAATATACTGTACGGATCAAGAGGGGACTTATGGGTGTTGCATTGGGAGAGCAACATAGAAAGCCCATAATATTCATAATATTGCGTAAGCATTAAGGAGCTTTTAGGAGAGATGAACCAGTTTTTTCGGCGGGTCCTGAGTGGCCTTGCCTTACTAGTTGCTGTCGTTGGTACAACTGGATGCCAACATGAGAGTCAGGCAGAACAAGAAATGGTACGAACCGTATCGTACCGTGCCGTCCTGGAGTCCGATAAACCTGTGTCTGAAAAGGTGGACACTTGGATTGCGGCCATGTCCCAAGAGGATAAGGTGGGGCAGCTGATGATGATCAGCCTTCATGGTAGTACGATAGGACAATCCCAAAAGGATGTGATCCGAAAATACCGTGTCAGTGGCGTTATGCTAACGAATGAAAATCTTATTAATAAGAACCAAGTGAAAACTTTCACCAGCGATATTATGCAAACGGCGATAACCTCTAGCATGGTGACACCTTATATTGCGGTGCATCGTGATCGCATATTGCATGGGAATGAAAGTTTCTTGCGGTTGCCGAAGCCCAATCGATGGGGGCAATTGCCTATGGATCGTATCATTAATTTGGCCACGCGATCTGCTATTGAAATGCGGGATATGGGCTTTAACTTGGTTATTGGGCCTAATGCTAACCTTGGCGTACCGAATATGTCCTATACATCTGACCCCACGTGGGCAGGTCACATAAACCTTGCGATGGTGGAGCGTTACCAAATTAATCATATGTGGTCCGCTTATAACTACTTTCCGGCGGTGACCTTAGGGGATGCATCCTTTGGATCAGCTAATGAGGCGAAAGCGTATCTCAGCAATAATGATGTAGCTGTCTTTAAACGGCTCATCGCGCAGACGACGGCGAATAGCTATATGCTTGTGATAAGTCACATCCAGATTCCTGCTATCGATAACGAACACTTGGCGAGTTCCTCTAAGCCGATTATAGACGGTTGGCTTCGCAAGGAGCTCGGTTATAAGGGTATCGTTATGACGGACCGTATCGATGTGGGTGCGTTGCAATCCAATCAAAAGATAGGCGATTACGCTGTGGCTTCCATTTTGGCGGGCAGTGACCTCATTCTTGTTGATGCGGATACGATTCATATCGATGAAGTCCATCGTGCGCTGACGCAAGCGGTGGCGGATGGAACGATTTCGACCGAGCGCCTTAACGAATCGGTTAAGCGCATTTTATTGATGAAAATGCAAACGCAAATTGATCCATAAGATATTCAGGAATATTAGATTTTGTAATCAGAAATTTACGAATTAGATATTTACAAGTTAGATATTTACTATTAAGAAACTTAGTATAAGAGAATTTAGTAATAATTTAATATACTTAACATGCAAATGACGTGCTATACCTTTTGGTTAGCACGTCATTTTTAAAATATATAGATTAAACTGTATAGATTAAAATCTATAGTTTAATATGTATAGCTTATAATGTATAACTTATATAACCATGCCTTATAGGATATGTTGATATCAAAGGTATATGAAAATAAAGTAATCATAAGGCCTTTTATGATGGTAAGGCAACACGTATCGCATAAAAGCTCTGATTTGATGCGTAAAATAATTAACATAAAAAAAAACTATGTTAATCATATGAAAAAAATTTTAATAATGATTTAAATTTATGATATAATAATTTCCGTAAATAGTTGGAGGTGAGTATATGAATTTTGTGGGACGTGCTGAGATTATAGAGAGTATCCAGTCCCGAATTGCAATGGGCCGAATGAGCTTATGTGTTGTATATGGTCCTCATCGCAGTGGTAAATCCTATGTGGCTTCGCAGCTTGTACGCCGTCATAAGGCGGTATACTTGGCGGGGCGCATGGCTAATGAATCAGTCCATGTGGCTGATATAAATAGAGCGCTAGAGGCCTGTTTTGTTCCTGCTGATGCTCAAGACAAGTTTGAGCCTGTAGAGACCTTGCATGAGGCCTTTGTAAGGCTTTTTGAAAGTAGTGTGAAAACACCTCAAACTGTGGTGATTGATGATTATCCTGCCTTGGTAGAGGCTGTACCTCAGTTTCCAATTCACTTGCGAAATTTGTTAGAAACTTATAAAGATACGAGTCGTTTGAACATCATTTTGATGGCTAATGGTCTGGAACAGCTCGATGGCCGCATCATTGGCGATCGCAGCCTCATTGGGCCTTTCGTGTCCGAATATCTTGAGGTGAAACCATTTTCCTTAGTTGATATGAAATCCTTGGGACTTCACTATGCAAAGGATGATTTGCGCACCGTCTTTGCCGTAACCGGTGGGTTACCTGCCTATGTGCAATACTTTGATAATGGTGAAAGCATCGATACGAATATTATTAACTTGTTCTTCTCAGTAACGGGAGCTCTCTTTGAAGAAACACAATATATTTTGCATCGAGATATGAAAAATATAACCGGAGCCAATGCCATTTTAACGGGCCTTGCTAGCTTGGAAAGACCGTACTACGTGGAGCTTTTACAAGAAAGCCAAATTAAAAGTGGTACCTTTACATCTCGTTTGAACGATCTCATGTCTATGGGGCTCGTAGGTCGTATTCAGGCAAGTAACCGTGGGAACGCGAAGTACGCGGATTACCATTTCACGAATAGTATGTTCCATTTCTGGTACCGCTATGTATATAAATACTGGGGCGATATCGTGCGGGGCTATGGCGCTGATGTATATTATAATCATGTAAAACCGCAGCTAAAGGACTTTGTCCAAGCCGCGTGTATTGCGATTTAATCAGACAATTTCAGATTGAATACTACTATCTAAAGATTGAATACTATTACTCAATGATAGTATATATTTCCTCTAAAAAATGACACCACATTATGTATGTGGTGTCATTTTTGGTAATTATCTATTTTCAGCAATTACCCTTTGGATTACATACTTATGTTGTACTATGGATGGAAATTAGGACTCAAATATAACAGAATATAGGGAAATTCCAAGGAATTGCTGATTTGTCAAAACACTCTTTCCGCGGTATTGTGTACATAAGCGCTATGCCATGGCAGGAAAGGGGATTTATGTTATACACAAACGAAGAACCTTTAGTACAAAAAATATGTATTAAAACTGCAAACTTACAAGGTGACAACTATCAGTCAGAAACGTTAGAAACACAGGCATTACCATCTCATTCTTTACTATCGAAAGCTAATGAGTCTAGGGAAAGTATTCCAGAGGAATTGAAATTACAGACCCTCGTCTGTGGGCATCAGGTCTTATCGTCCTTGTCGGATAAGAGCCTTGTATCCATCTGTCAAAAGCCGAATATGCGGATTCAGACGGTAGGATATCAGCCGTGGTCCGTTGATGAGCTTCGCCATGATGCGGCACAAATCGAGCTCTGTCGCAGGTATCGACCGCTCATCTTGCACTATACGAATCGCATGGGAAACCGCGAGTTCCGCGAGGACGTAGAGAGCTATCTCTGGGCCATCCTCATAGAATCGATTTATAGCTTTGATTTGAACGGGGCCGTACCGTTCCCAGGTTTTGTGAAAGCTGGCATCATGTACGGTTACATGCGGTACTGGAAACGTGAGCGATTGCGTTATCGCCGTGAAATTCACATCCCAGATCGCACCACCGATGATGGAGAAGTCGCCTTTGGCATGGATATCTTCGCATCTGGTGAGAATGTGGCGGATATGGTGATGAGTGCCGATGAAGAGCATAGACTGCGAGCACGCCTCGTGTGGGCCTTAGGCAGACTATCTCCTGATCAACGAGACCTACTGCGCCGTGTCTACGGTGAGTGCCAAAGTTTGGTGTCGGTTAGTGAAGAACTGAACTGCAGCCGCCAAGCCATCCAACGGCGCCACGAACGAGCCATTCGGAAGCTGCGCAGGTATTTGAGTACGGACTTTAAGGACGTGCGTGTACATTAGTTATTATAATTTAATTTCTTATTTATATCCTATATATTGCATATTTCTTTTAATCTCGATTAACAAATATACATAAAATATGCAATTCTCAATTTAAATGAGAAAATAATGACACATCAAGGTATATATAACTTTTACAAGATCATAAAGTCATTAAATATACGTAAATTTCTATAGTTTTGTATATATATTTACAAATTATACAGGCTGATATACAATTAAGTCAGCAGCAGATTAAAGCATGCTAATCTGCTTTCACAGAACACGTGTTCATTGTATTGTTGAAAGGAATGTTCCTGATTAGATTGGAGAGGATTCCATGGCAATAGATGAGAAACTAACAGATTTGATGGCCGCTCGGCTATCTAAGGGAGAAGATTTGGATTTGATCTATACGAATCCAAAGAATCACATTGTTTGTTTTATTCCTACCTATCAACCTAGTGGTGGGGACAGTACGAAGTGTTATTTTGTGGATGGTCGCGAAGAAATGGTTCATCTGCCGATGCGCACGATTACGCGAGAGCTAGCGATGCAGGAAGGGCTGAGACCCAATTATATCATGACTAGCGATGGTCGACGGAGCAGCTATACCGCGCCTAAGACCTATGGTCCGCATCTAACCTTTGCTCATATTAAATGTCGCCGCCCTATCGGCAAGGACGTGGTGTACGGCCTCTTTAACGTGGCTATACCCTATGAATATATCGTTACGGAAGGTCCAGAACCCGATACGAGCTATATTCATGTGGCGGACTTTGCACCCATCTTGGTGTACCAATCCCCTCGTCATGTCAAACACAAACTGAACGAAGCGATGCTAGAACACTGCAACTATGTGAGAAAAATGCTAGCCCGCATCAAACTCAGCCAAAACCCTCAAGTCGTGGCCGAACTATTTATCGCCTGGAGAGACCTAACGAGATAATTCGTTGGATGGTGAAAGTAGAAGTAGGCGAGTGGAGAGATTGGGAAGGAGGTTATATATAGGGAGAAATAAAGTTCTAAATAAATAGTTATTTTAAACTAATATCTTATAGTTAAGATAAATAAAAGACCATATCAAAGGATTTATTCTTTGATATGGTCTTATTATTTTATATAAAATGAGCTTGATTGTTTTGATTTCTAAATGAGTTCTAATATTCTCGACTGGGTTTTCATAGCAATTTTACCTTTTGCAGCAAATTGGTTGCTATTAATAGCATTTGCCATAGCTTGTAGTTTTTTGTCATCGGCATTAATAAATATTAATAATTTTTGTGTTGCTCTTGAACATGCAATGTAGAAATTCCGTTTTTTTTCTTCATCATTAAAGCAATCTTCATCTATATCAATAATTATTGCTACACGACTTTCAAGTCCTTTAAATTTTTTTGCTGTAGTAAATAAAACTGCTGAATTGCTTTTCTCTCTAAGTATTGGTATCCCAGATAACTTATTTGTTTTATGTAAAATTGAATCTAGCTCTGTACGTAAAGAAAGAATTGTAATATCGCTATATTCATATCCATACTTATCACCTGTAAGTATATTTAATAACTTAGCAAGCATAGGAAGGGACTCACCTTTAACAAAACTAATAGAGGTTTGCTCTCCACTAACCATCATAATTTTCTGATTTAGTTCAATATCAATAACATTATAAGCAGTTAATGCAATCTCACGGGTATTACGACAATTTTTGGTTAAAAGCAGTTTGCATTCTGAATTTAAAATCCATTCAGGAACTTTACGTGTTGTTGAAAGTTGATTTTTATCATAAAAAACAAAGAAGTGTCCATCTTTTAGATCTACTAAATCTTTAAAATATAATATTTCGCTGTTTTCAAAATCTTGTGCCTCATCAATGATTACGTCATCATACTTTAGTTCATTCCAATCTATTTGCTGTAGGGCTTTAACACGAAGCGCTTTGGTAGATGTATCTACACCTGGTCGATAATAAGATATAAGGGAATTGATATTAAAGTAAGTTACATTTTCATATGGATAACGGTGAAGTAGATCTTTAAATAGGAATTTATTAAAACAAAGAAACAATACTTTTCTTCCTTCCATTCCAAATCTACGAGCAGCTTCTTTTGCAATTAATGTTTTTCCTGTTCCCGCTACACCTTGTATTGTGGCACTTTTTTGCTCTGAAATATAATCGAGCAAGCCTATTTGTTCATTAGTGAGTTTTAGAAATGCGTGTTCAAGCTCACCTTTTCTAGCAGCAGGTGCAGTAATTAGTTCAAAGTCCATTGCTATATGATCAAGTATTTTTTGAAATTCTTCATCAGTAATGTTGGTTTTTTGTCGATTGTAATAAAAGTTGAATATATCGTATATAAATTGTTTCTCTTTATTAAAGTGCTCATTACCGAGAACTGCTCCAGAAATTTCTCGATATTTAAGGGGAAAACTTGATATTTTATCTGAGATATTTACATTTGGAAACCATACAGCTGCTTCTATAGGAAAGCGGTCACTTAGATTTGTTGTGATGGAGTCTATCATTTTTCTATAATGATAGACTCCATCAATTGCTTGTGATAGGGGATCATTTTTCTTTTCTGGGTTTAATATATTTATCTCATTAGTTTTGCTATTGATTTGATGAAAAACTGTACCATGACATTCAATGTCACCACCTTTAATTTCAAGTACAATTGCCCCAAGCCGTTTATGTAAGATAAGAAAGTCATTTTCTTTCCATGTAGACTTCCATTTGTTTCCTCTTTTTACCCATTGAACAGAGTGAAAAATATAAAATTCATCACCTAATTTAGAAAGTGCATCATAGACTCTTATTTCAGAGTAAGGCAATTCTGATAAATCTTCTTTTAGTGGATAAATTTGTGCCATCTTATTCCAAAACCTCTTTAATTTTTTCATAATCTATTTCATTGATTCTATATGCATGCCATCCTCTAATATGGAAAGATTCCATAACTATATCTGAGGTGTCTTGTTGGCATATTAAGGTGTCCTTAGATGGCCAAGACATTAGAATGTCATTTCCTACTTCAGATTTTTTTATTTGTGTCTGTAAATATTCTGGTATTTTAACCCCTGTAGCGATTAACTTATTTATAATTACGTGATCATTTTCATCAAAAAATGAACGAAGATCAGACCACCCATTATACATGAGTGTTTGGTATGATTGTTCTTTATCAATAGAACGAGACATTTTTACAGATTTGACATTCATCGGTTTTACATTACATAAGACATCATAGCCAAGGAAGTAATCTTCTATATAGTTCCAGCGTTCCTCATTAGTATTTAGTCCATTAAAGAATTGGAGTAGAACCTCAACATCTCGATCATGTTTTTGCTTGGCTCTTGTTACATAGTTGTTAGTATAATATGTACTTCCCATCACAATATTTTTTATTTTATTTGGATCATTTAACCGAATGAAAATCTCTGGTTCTTCACCCCCGAGTACTTCATATGTAATGTAGTCAAAGATAGAAAGTAGTTTTAAGGCTATCATTGAAGTATCATCTGTTGAGAGGCTTAAATAACTTGAATATGATGAAGAATCAGTAACAGTAGTGATATTACTTATAATTCGTGATTTTGTTATTGACTTACGCATATATTCTTTGAAGTTACCATGTGCTAGTGAATATACAGTTTTGCCTGTTGCCTCGATAGTTCTATGTTTTATACAGGTACCATTTGGGTCAACAAGTTCAAATAGTGAATTTGCAATAATTCGAGCCTTACCAATTCCATATCTTTCTCTAAGTAGTTTTGCAAAATCTTCTGTTGTAAAAAACTTTTTCTTCATTTCTGAATATAAAAGATTTCCAATATATTCAAAGTCTTCGAGGATAGTTGGACGGAGATCACAGAGGAGCATTTCATCTCGTGCCTCTATATTAACTTTTTGTCGAGGCGTTATAGAGTTACGGATTTCTGGCATTATATCAATTTTATCCTTGGCTGTAGAGCTAGCATTAAAGTACCAGTATTTAAATTGTGGGAAGGAAATATTAGGATGGAATTCTTCCCATATTTGTTTTAAGTCGATAGAATAAATATCCCCAGGATCACTTAGTAATACGCCGTCAGCTTGACGTTCTTTATAACGTCCCTTTTCAATGAATTTAAGACATTTTGTATATTTAGATTTTGATACGATAGCCTCATCTTCCTTACGAATGCAAATATATGCCTTGGTGAAAACACTTTGTGGACGAGAGATAATGACTTTGAAGTTGTATTTATCGTAGAAGTCTTTTTCAAGCATCAACAAACAAGTTTTGAGTTTATTAATACATGACTTCTCATCTTTAACACCTTTGCCATTAAAAATATAAGTAAATGATTCGGGAGAAATTAAAAAGCTTCGATTACTATTCTTGTTACGGTATGTGTCATAAATTCCTGATAATACAGCTTTTATTTGATATTGGCGTATTTGAGACATTCCGAAGAGAACCTTCATAAATGTAAGATCATTATAAAAGTTATCGGTTATTGCGGTTCCTAGAATCCCCTTTTTACGAGCAGCACGGCCGATTTCTTGAACATAATCACAGAGATTTCCTGTAACTGCATAATGATATACATTCTCTACATCGTCAACATCAACCCCCATTCCGAAGGCTTTTGTGGCTAACATTATAGGTGTAGTTCCCTTACGGAATCCTTCAAATGTTTGTCTCTTAGCTTCATTAAAAGCTTCAGCAGACATATCATTAATATTTTTGCCAGTATAAGTGCCAATTCTTTTATCAGTTGTTATACCTACAAATCCTTGTAGTCCTTTAGCAGCATTTCTAGCATAGGACGCATATGGGAAATATACAATGGTTTTAGTATTATGTTCAAGCCATTGTACAAGTCTTTCATTTAATGCTTTTGTTTTTTGTTCTTCATATTCTGCTTTTGGTAATTTTGTTCTTGAACCACAGTGATTAATTTCAAATTGGATATCATCTCTACGTACGTAACCTATATACTTTATAGGATTTTCCATATATAAACTGATAATAGTATCGCTTACAGAATCATCAAAACCACCATTTATAGCAGTTGCAGTAAATGCACAAATTGGAAAGTGATATGTTTTTTGATTTTTACCTTTCTTAGTTTGAATTTGATTCCTTAATTTATTAATATAACCTCCTAGGTACCAATAGTCAGGTCGGAAGCCTACTCCCCAGGTTGTTACAGTATGAGCTTCATCAACAATAAGGAGGCCAATTTCACGATCGCCGATGATGGCTTCTATAGAATATGATAATAGTGTTTCTGGGCTTAGGTATAGTAAATCAACTTCACCATGTTTAATTCTTTGTAGAACAGCTTCTTTTTCAATTTGAGATATTAGATCGGAGTTAAATGCTTCTACTCTAGTATATCCGTTCCTATTAAGCTTTTCTTTTTGGTCTTGCATTAAGGCTTTTACAGGTTCAATGATAATTGTTAGTTTATTATGTTTTTTTGCAAGATAGACCGCAGGAATTTGAAACATTATTGATTTTCCTGCACCCGTAGAAGCAGTGATAAAGATATCTCTAAATGTATTATCAGGATTATAGGAGTTTTCAGCTTGGCGAATAATTTCTTGAATTATTTGACCTTGCGATAGCTCTATTGTTTCTTTATCTATGTCGGGATTTTTATAGAATTTTATGTTTCTAAAATTTGTAAAGCTTTCTATCCCAATATCGTTTTTAGCAATATTTATAAGTTCTTCTTCTTTTTCTGCATTTTCTGGAAGGATCTCATGATAATTAATGAGGCGAATTCCATTTGCAAGACAATATGATTGTAAAGAGACTTGTATTCTATCAGAAGCAAGTCCTTTAGTCGAATTTAATCCAATTATATTCGGTTTGATAACCGTTATTTGCGATAGAGCACGAAGATAAGCTTCAATATCTTCGTTTAAAAAGATATTGTAATCTGCCTTATCCTGACTATCCTCAACTTTAAGATTGGAAGGATAATAATCATGTATAGGAGCTTTCTCTTCGCTTTCATATTCGTAATTATAGAAACTTCCATAATGTATATCGTCAATTGTAATTAACGTATTATAGACTGCAAGAAATCTCTTACATTCATCACTACTTCCATTTGTATTATCAGTATTAATGGCCGTATTAATCTCTTGGATAAGAGTTTCATTTAGCTCGAATGGTATTGGATAATAATCTGGATAGAGGTTATTTTTATAAATTGTGACTTTGAGATCATAATCACGAATAGCCTCTTCAATTCGTGTTTTTATTTGTGTATATTCCTCATAAGTGATCCAAGCTGATTCGTTATCGTCTAGGCCAAGTAATGCGATATCTAATTGTTTTTTTGTTTTTTTATCAAAAAGGAGTACATTTTTTTTTGATTCTAAGGAATTCTCAATAAGAGGTGTATCATCTAGTTGTTCTAAAAAAGGTAGATCAAATCCTTTATAAATCTTTAGTTCCATACTTTTCTCTCCATTTCTTTGTACCATTACCATTAATAATAGTTGCTTTGAATCTATCTTTTTTATAATTATGCTCCATAAATATTGGATGATATGTAAATATGCATAGTTTATGTAAATAATTATGGCCTTTATAAAAGCTAGATTCTTTTTTATCCCTTTTAAATCTAAATACTGCTATAAGTTCATCATATTTTCATTATATATATTGTAAGTTAACAAATCTAGACTTTTATTTTCATCAATATAAAAAATCGACAAAGTTGGATAGTCTGTATCAAGTCTTGTCGATTTTAAAAATATAGTTATTTATAAGAATTGTGTATATAAAATATGTTCGTAGTGTTAATGATACATTAATTCGTATATTATAATTAATCTATGAAATGTATTTATTAATGAATATTATAAGAGGGATGATGAAAAATGACTAGGAACACACATGGCGGTGGTGCACAAACAAATATTAATGGTTTACGCTTTGAAAAGAAAATAAGTCTTGATGATGTTTTACAAGCGGCTGGTTATAAGATAATAGATAAAAAAGTTTATGATAATAAGTGTATTGGTTTGAGTATACCGAAATATAGTTTATATAAAGAACTTTTAAAGCCACAAAGTATAGATTATAAATTATTTAATTCTGTACAGTGGTTACCTGATGAATGTTTTGTAAATTATAAGACTAAAACTGCATATATTATTGAAAAGAAATTTCAAAACTCTTCTGGTTCTGTTGATGAAAAGCTTGCAGCCTGTGATTTTAAAAGACGAGAGTATCTGAAATTGTTTTCGCAATTAGGATATAGAGTTGAATATATATTTGTGTTTAGTGATTGGTTTACGCACGAAAGATATAAAGATATTTTAGAATATATTAAGGATGTAGGTTGTCATTATTATTTTGATGAAATTCCATTAAGTTGTATAGGTTTATAGCTAATAATATAGATTAATATAGTAAAGAGTATTATATTAATGAAATGATTTGCTATCCTTCTAGAACTAGAATAAAATATATATTATATTAATTAACTTAGTAGGAGTGAAATAATGAAGTATATATCTGCGAAGGAAGCTGCCGAAAAATGGGGGATTTCTCAACGAAGAGTATCATTTTTATGTACTGAAAATCGTATTGTAGATGCACAGCGAGTGGGAAATATGTGGATTATTCCAGAATGTGCTACTAAACCAGCAGATGGCAGATGCAATAAAATGAGGGAAAAGATTTTGATTAAACCATTTTTAAAATGGGCTGGGGGAAAAGGACAACTTCTTGAACAAATTAGAGAATATTATCCATTTGAAGAAGGAAAAATAACTAAATATGCCGAACCATTTATAGGTGGAGGTGCAGTTTTATTTGATATCCTTAGTAAGTATCAATTAGATGAAGTCTATATTAGCGATATTAATGCTGACTTGATTAATACATATAGGGCTATACGTGATGACGTAGATGGAGTGATTAACTTTTTGAAGCAGATGGAAGAAACGTTTCTTCCTCTTGAAGTTGAAGTACGTAAAGTTTATTTTTATCAACAAAGGGATAAATTTAATAGATTAAAGAGTGAAGCTCATAATAAAGTTGATTTAGAAAAGGCTGCATTAATGATTTTCCTTAATAAGACTTGTTTCAATGGATTATATAGAGTGAACAAAAAGGGGCTATTTAATGTTCCTATGGGTAGCTATAAAAAGCCAACAATTTGTGATGAAACGAATCTTTGTGTTGTTTCTGAATGTTTACAAAATGTAATAATTGTTAATGGTGATTATAAACAGTCTGAAAGCTTCATTGATAATAATACTTTTGTCTATTTTGATCCCCCTTATCGGCCAATAACAGAATCAGCTAGTTTTACAGCCTATACAGAATATGATTTTAATGATCAAGAACAGATAGTGTTAGCTGAATTTGTTAATAAAATCAATAAAAAAGGAGCGAAGATAGTTATTAGTAACTCAGATCCTAAAAATATAGATGAAAATGACGATTTTTTTGATGAAATCTATTCAGAGCACACGATTAAACGTATTGATGCAACACGTATGATTAATAGTAATGCGAAAAAACGGGGAAAAATTAAGGAATTATTAATTTCTAATTTTTAGTAGGGAAACGTATATATGGTAAAACGTGATTTTATTGAATGGCTATCTGGATTTAGGCCTAGTATTGCAGACTATGGATTTTATATTAATTTTGATAAGGTCTATCGTAATGTTGATGATGTAAAAGTTGAATTAAATATATTAAATTCATTAATTGGTTCTAATAATATTGAAGAAGAGTTTAGACGTATACTATCAAAGTATCCGGAAATATTACAATGCATTCCTATATTATTGGCTGTTCGTGCTAGTGAAATATATTGTCAAGATGATCGTGGGGGGATTCTGTTTAATTTTAATCCTAAAAAGCTTTCAGTATCTACGGAAGATGACTTAGATAAGTATGTATATTTTATGAAAGAGACAGGATTATTTAATTTACTTAGAGATCATATAATAAATAATTTGGTAGATTATGTGATGGGCGTTGAGACTGGGCTTGATTCTAATGGTCGGAAAAATCGTGGTGGTCATTTAATGGAAGACCTTGTTGAGCAGTTTATTACTAAGGCTGGTTTTGTTAAGGGTATTAACTATTTTAAAGAAATGTATATTCACGAGATTACAGGAAAGTGGGGAATAGATTTATTTGCAATCTCTAATCAAGGTACAACTGAAAAACGTTTTGATTTCGTTGTAAAAACAGACCATATGATATATGTTATCGAAACAAATTTCTATAGTGGCGGGGGAAGTAAATTAAATGAAACTGCTCGTAGTTATAAGACCCTTGCATTAGAATCTAATACTATTGATGGCCTTACATTTGTATGGTTCACAGATGGTAAAGGTTGGAATAGTGCTAAAAATAACTTAAAAGAAACATTTGACGTTATGGAACATATTTATAATATTAAGGACTTAGAAAATAATATAATTAGCGAGGTCTTTAAATAATGACTAAGAAAATAACAAAATGGGAACCAGAGAATTTTGAATTAGAGATGACAACTCATTGGTCTTTCCCAAAACGTGGTGACTGGGCTACTCATGATGCAAAATGGAGAGGTAATTGGTCTCCATATATTCCGAGAAATTTATTGCTTCGATACTCCCAAGAAGGTGACTTAATACTCGATCAATTTGCCGGAGGGGGCACTACATTGGTTGAATCAAAATTGCTTAATCGAGATATTATTGGTGTTGATATAAATGATATAGCACTTCAAAGATGTAGTGAAAAAATCGATTTTGATTATGAACTTGCTAAGGGGAAGGTTGAATTACGTAAAGGTGATGCACGCAATCTAGACTTTATTTCTGATGAAAGTATTGATTTTATTTGTACACACCCACCATATGCTAATATTATTAAGTATAGTGAAGATATTGAGGGGGATTTATCCCAGTTAAAAGTTCCGGAATTCCTTGCAGAAATGAAATTAGTCGCATCTGAATCTTATCGTGTCTTAAGACGCGGTAAATTTTGTGCGATTTTAATGGGGGATACACGCCAAAAAGGTCATATGATTCCAATGTCCTTTGATGTTATGCGTATATTTGAGGATGCAGGGTTTAAGTTGAAGGAGCTTATTATTAAAGAGCAACATAATTGTAGAGCAACAGGATATTGGAAAATGAATAGTGTTAAATACAATTTCTTATTAATTGCACACGAATATTTATTTGTTTTTAAAAAGTAAAGGTTATTTCTAATTTTTTATAGGATTATTTGTTGCTATCGGTAGTGGTTTTATTTTATTAGATATAATATTTAGTTTTTATAATTACCTATCTTGTATAAAGCCTCAATATTACG
>OGGM01000645.1_pt1 | contig 21534 bp, 18 predicted proteins | sample 1571251 | NCBI WGS metagenome assembly OGGM01 (sample SAMEA2582076, study PRJEB24529) | metagenome | biome: Human gut stool | place: China | collected 2011 | reverse complement strand
TATTCATAAATCTTATATCAGTTTTTAACGTTTACACAAAACTTGAAACGGTCTCTAAGTGTAGGAAATCCTACATCTACCACTCTATTGTTCTTCAATATACAACTGGTTGTGAAACTGCTGATTTATCCATATTTTACATGACATACAAAGGTTTTAGATATTACATCTAGATTATTTATCTTAACAATAAACATTTAGTGCCTTATTCACTGCCTTATCATATTCTTCATAATTGGGATATTTTTTTTAACACATCATGTGCCTCACGAAGAATTTTTTTTATTGCAAAAGGGTTATCATCATTTTCCATCATATATCCTCCCATTTTCATGCATAATAAAGCATAATCTATTTCACAAGTTTTCAATTGTTCTTGTGATAATTTTCTATACATCCTAAATGCTTTCAAATAGTATTTCTTTGCTCTAATTTTATCCCCTATCTCATCAAATAATGATGCTAAGCAAGTACATACTCTAGAATATTTTATTTTATATATTATCTCCTTTCCATCCAACTGTTCCAAATAAACTTTCTCTGATTTTAGACATACATCTATAGCCGCACTTACCTGACCTTGTTTCATCAACGAACTTGCATAATTATAGAATTCTTCCGCAATTTTTATGTCATATGCACGATGGTTATTAGGTACCAGTATTCCCCATATACTTATGGCTTTTTCAAAATATAATTTTGCCTCATCAAAATCAATTTCAACAAGTTCCATTGCATAATTATGATAACTAATTGCAAGCTCTTCTGCATACAAATAAAAGCAACTGCCACACAGCTCTTGACAAATTCTAATAGCCTTTTGTAAAAAACACAGTGTTTTCTCTTTGTTATTTTTCTTTCCACATAATATAGCTAAAGTATTATATACTATTGGAAGGATTCTTTTAATATTCTTATTCTGATTATCCGAAATCTCTCTATATGTTTTTAAAGATTTTTCTAATAGTTCTTCAGCCACTTCTAAATTTCTATCATTATCAATTAATGCACAAGCATAATTATGAAGCATCTCTGCGTAGACACACTTCAGTTCTACCGAATCTTCAAACTGACCGTCAAATTTATCAATAAGTTTTTTATAGATATCAATAGCCTTTTGAGGTAAATACATATCACTTAATAATAACGCATAATGACTATAACAAGAGCAATAATATAATTTATTCTCTTTATTATCTATAACTTCATCAAAATAACTTATTCCTTTTTCAAATGCTTTTTTAGCCTCATCATATTGCATGTTTTCCCAATACAATAAGCCAAATAAATTCCATATCATTCCTTTTTCGGATTTATTACAAAATTCATTATATTGTTCAAGTTCCCAAAACTTTTTTATATAAATTAAACTCTCAGAATAATAATGATTTTCATATAAAAATATTGTATAGCTATATAATACACTATTAAAAACACCATATTTTATAACTAAATTCGATATATCATTATATATCTCTAAAATTTCACGTATAGTATGTTCGTTTACTTTTTCAAGAGACAGCAACTCAATCAATAAAACTTTCTCAGAAATATATTTCTTTATTTCTTTTTTCTCTAATTTCATTGATTCATCAATCTGTTTTATTCTTTCTTTTCTTTGTGGACTACGTAAAACAATCTGTGCCTCTTTAATATTCCCTTCTCCTATTTTTTTAATTGCTTTCATCTCTATAGCTGATAATTCACTATTAAGATAGATTCTATTACTATTAGTAGGATATGTTGAAGACATTCTTCCCATCAATAAACTATCACCAGCATTTTTTAAGTAACACATATATTGTTTATCATTTTGTATATGGACAATCTTTGTTAACTCCATTAAAAAATTTAACTTAATTGTGTCTACACTATCACAAGTATTATAATAATGACCTATGTTATCTTCTAATCTATTTTTAAGATTTACTACAGCACGATTTTCAACACCTACGTTATCTCTATATCTTACAAAATATGTATAAATCTTGGGATTACCATATTTCTTGAAATGCCTTAATGCCACTTCAAATTCTTCTAATGTATGTTGGCCTATGCTTCGTCCTACAAGCATGTAAAAAAAGTGACTTTGCTCAATTATTCTATTATATTGCTCTTGTTTTCTTCCCTCATTAATATCATTGCTTATGTCTTCACAAACTACTAACTCAATATATATTTCTCTTTCAACAAATATATTATTCAATGAACGTATAAAGTCTCCCAACTCTTTCCGTACATCTCTAAACTCTAAGATGGAAGATGCCAGAAAAAGTTTTATATGTTGCATATTCTCTATTCACCTTACCTTTCTTAAGTGCTTCTATATTTTTAATTATACTGATAACTCTTAATTTTATATATTATTTATTATCAGTCGAATCAAGTATTTCAGTATTTGATCCATAACTTACTCTCTGTCTTTCTGTCTCTTCTAAAAGAGTAGTTGTTTCATAAAATGGTTGATTATTTAAATTCACGAAATTATCATCTTTTCTATTACTTAATTGTTTTTTGTTCTTTCGTCTATTAACATCTGATAAAATTCTCAATATAACTCTTCTAAACATTGTAGTTTTTTTGTAATTTGTCATTACATCTATCATTTTATCAACAGTTTCATATCTATCTTTTTGACAATAACTTGTCATTTTCAAAATAATTGCTTCCAACTCAGCCGAAACATCTGGTCTATATGCCCTTATTGCAATATTTTTTTTCAATTTAATCATTTCTGGGTAAAGCAAATATTCCATAGTTTTTCCTAATGCAAAAATATCAGATGTAAAATCTGTATGAACTTTACCATTATAACAATAATATTGTTCAGGCGGTGCAAAACCAACTGTACCCACCGCATCTTCCATTTCATCCAAATCAATGAACTGTCTGGATATTCCAAAATCAACTACAAATATATCTTCTGTGTTATTCTGTATCAAATTAGCCGGTTTCACATCTCTATATATTATATTATTTTCATGCATATATCTGAGAATGCCTAACTCTTTAATTGCAATTTTTACAACTTCTTCCTCACTATAATTTTCCTTTTTTTCAATGGTTCACCAAAAATATATGATTGTATTATATATATAGAATTTTCATCTTCATACCAGTCTATAATCTGAGGAACATATGGACAATTAGCATTCATAAGAGACGATAATATTTTCTTCTCATTGTAAAAACTCTCCTTGATTACTTCTCCTCTGTATGTATCATCAATACTTGCATATTTCACAGCTACAATTGCATTTGTTCTAGTATGTTTGGCTAAATATACTGTCCCCATTCCACCTTTACCTATAAGCCCAGCTATATCATATGTCTCTTCAAACTTTATTCTGGCACTTCCGATTTTGTTGCCTTCTATAGCATAGTCATTGATAAATGTCTCTTTTGAAGCAGCTTTACATATTGCTTTTTCAAATTCAATTTCATTTTTATATGCATATTTGTAAAGTGCATGTATATTGTCTAATAACAAATGCAAACCTGGTGTCAATCTTGTTTCTTCCAAATGTACGCAAATAATATTTCCCTCTCGTTTAGTATCTATAGCCATTCCAACTTCTTTACGAACATACTTCGATTCCGTGGCATTCTTTGACATCAATACCATAAACTGCTCACATTTATTAATTTTATCACCTAATTCCTCTGCCCATTCAGAACCAGATTTTAAACCCATATCATACCAAAATCTAAAGTGATTATCTTTTAGAATTTTAATCACCTCTTGAACAAGCTTTTCATCTTTCCGAGAATAACTAACAAATATAAAAGGCTTATCATCAACTTCATCTGGATATACCATATTATCACTATGCATACCACTATTTCTCCTTTTTCATCTGCATTAATCACATTACGTTAGTGAACATCTAATATTTTCCTCCTTAGTAATCCACATCTTTATTCCACAAAAATTCAAATTCATCTCTATATAATTTAAAGTAATCTGAATTTTCATAAAAAGTAGCATGATAATTTTTTTCTGGTCTTGAATTAGAATATGTATATATCTAATATATACCAAGTCCTGCTTCTGATTCACCATATGTACAGAATAATAGCAACGTAAAAGAGGAACATCCACCAATCGTACTTCAATTTTATCTGGATATTTTGTCTCCAATACTTTCCATCTATTAATACATTCATTAAATCCCATATACTTTTTTCTTTCATGCCTCATATGTTTAGCTATGTTTTCAGATACATCTGAATTACTCAATAATATTCTTATATGCACATCCTCTTCAATTAATTTATAAAGTAAATCAGCTTTATCAATACTTGTAAACCAATCTTCACCTCCATGAAATGCCATATCTATTGATTTAACATTTTCTAAACTCCCAAACAACTTATCTATTGAAACAATTTCAAATTTTTCTTTTATTATAATACCTTCATCAACTCCACTCATAAAACTTATAAGTATTTCTATCATTGCATTTAAATAATCTTGAGTGGCTTTAACCACATTATAGTTTTCTAGCGACCTAAGTTCATCCGGCATATCAGAATATTTATCTCTTGGCCACTCAAACCCTTCGCATAATACTGGAATTATAGTTTTTTTATTAGCTATAGCCTCAAGTATTTCTTTACGTACCCAATCCTCAGATGAAGTACAGCGATCCAATGAACCCTTCGGCAAAATAAGAATAAAATTATCACTATTATCAATTGCCTCATATAGTTTTTCATTAAACTTGCCAGAACGCAGTTCTTCAAGGTCCAAGAATGAGCTTATTCCTTTTTCTAGCAATTTATCATGTATAACTTGAGCCATAAAAAATCCATTTTCTCTTCTGTAACTAATGAATGCATTATATTTCATTCTTTTATCACCTCATCATTATTTGTAATATTAATTCTAAAGTAAAATACTACCTACCTCCTTATTAAAATCCCTCTGTTCCATCAACTCATCTCTCCCCAATAACATAATCTGTTCTACCTCTTTAGCTCTGCTTATTATTGCATCACTATTATCCTCTTTCTTTTTGGCAGAACACAATACCGGAATCGCACCCGCATTCTTTGAATGATTGGAAATCTCCAGTTCATATCCCATTACTATTTCAGAGGCTGCTTTACATGACACAAAATATGCCTGCATTCCACGTGTTGCAATTACATCTATTTCATTACTTACCTGAGTTTTTTCATAATCCATATTATCCTCTGTGTCATACACTTGATTATGTAGAGAACAAAACTTATCAGCATCAATCAATCCGGCAATATCATTTTTTGCAAATTCTTCTACCATTTTTTTAATTTTTTCTGTTGCTGTGCATTATCATAACTATCTCTGTTCCAATAAAAATATACTCCATTTCTAACGTCATAAAAATAAGCAGAATTTCTAAAGCAATGATATGTAATCTTTTCAAAAATATCTCCTTCCTTTTCAAAAAGATTAAGTATTATCCTCATATCTTTTACTGTAACACTTTGAAGCAATCCATCTTTTACTTCGTAACCATATATTGCCCCAAGCTTCTTAAGTTCCTTTAACAGCTCCTCATAGTATTGAATTTTAAATTCATACCTGTTTTTACAGTTTTCAAATGTAACTACAAATTTTTTTGATGACTGTACAATCAAATTATCTATTTGTATATTTTTATTTCCTATTGCTAATTTTGTAACCTTACAGTCAACATCCTGTACATCATATGATTCAACAATTTCACATATTTCCTTATGATATGTTAAAAAACGTATATGTATATTTTCTTCCTCTACTATTACGCTATAGTTACTTATTAAATGATAATCATTCAATGAAATCAGAAAACTATCCAACATATTATTGACATAGTTTTCCTGTGATATAATTTTATCACATACATATATAGTTTTATGTTCACTAAAACCAAGACTAATTCTTTTCTGCTCTATATGTATTTTTTCTCCTGCCAACCTACTATCCTTAGTAAAAATCTTAATTACCTTATTCCAGGGAACATATTGATAATTTCCAATTTTTTTTATTCTTGAATAATCCCAAAACAATTTTTCATACTCAGCATATGTTTTTCTTGGCAATGTGTCTCTAAATTCCTCTTGTATATCACCACCCTGTAATTGGATAAACTCTCTCACTGATATGTTTTGCGAATTCAAACCTACAAATATATTTTGATAGTTAATTTTGTTATTTTTTACGTCGTATCTTAAATTTACAACATCTCTCTTACGTGTTAAAAAATCTTCCTTATTCTCTCCCTCCCCAGTTATTACATATTCATCAATTGTCTTACTATCTACTATCTTCAGCATATCCTCATACGTTATAAATTCAGCTTCTGTATTGCTTCCCCTTGTCTTAAAATATCTGCAAACCACATTTCTATATTTCTCTAAGTTATTATCCAATACGAAATATGCCTTTTTAGCATACAACATCGTTGGAATTATAACATCGTTTGCTGCAATTCCATTTGAAAAAACAAATACTTCAGAATATTTTTTCCCATACCATAATGAAAATGGTATTAACTGTACAAGCTGTGCATCATATTTAAAAAAATCAATATGCTTATTTCTAGTAATAACTATATTAAGTTCACTGTTCATTTGCATCATGCTATCTATAATGTTTTCGTTCGATTGTACTTCTGGCAATTGCATAAAATATTCATAACATCTTTTATAATCATCATTAGCATTTCCAACTTCAGCAAATAAATTTTCAATAGTATCCTTTAAATCCTTAAACAATATACTATTGATAAAGCTATACTTAATATATATACTCTTTTGTAATTCCTTTGTTTTATTCTCTGCTATAAGATTACAACGATATGATACATAATCTAATGGTTCCAAATTCTTCTTTATAGATTTCCAAAATGATGGTTTATCCATATCTGTATTTAGTTGTTTACCTGACTCACACAAACACACATGAAGCTTATGATCAATGTCTGAACTCTTTTTATTATCCGAGTAAACATAATTCCATTCATCACTTTTTGGCTGTCTATATCCTCTCATTACCATATACGCATTCCACCGTCTATGTTCCCAGTAATACAACAATTGATATAGATGACTATTTTTTATAATCGCATCCGATAATATCTGAATTGCATCATTTTCACTATTTTTTCCCTCTACATTACTTGTTTTCATATACTCTATACAATATGATAATTTTGTAGATATACTGACAGCACTTGCATAAGAGGAATCTGCATCATATTGATTTGTATTAACAAAGTCAAATTCTTCTCTACATAGTTTATCGAACTCTGCTAAGTTACTTTTTATGTTCAGCCTCTGATCATACAACACGCTATATGCAAGATTCATATTGGCAGCAATTCTTTTCAGTTCCGACCTATTAATTTGCTCCTCAGATTTTTCAAACTGACATATAGTTATATTTTTAGAAACTTTATCCCAATTTATGTTTGTAAATTTATCCGCTAATCCATCATTGTAAACTGCCAATATGACATCATTTTCTTTTAAATTTGTATTATTTCCATATACATTCTCTAAATTAACAAGATATTCCCAATCTTTATAAGCATCTCCTGTTGCTATAATTATGTATCTAAAATCTGAATCCCATAAGTTATCCTCTGTATTACTGTAAAGCAATTTTTCAGCATAACCTTTTTCAATATATTCATTAAATGCTGGAAATCTATCTGCATCATCAAAAAAGTCAGATACATAGTCCGTATCTTCATAACTACCAGAATATGTCATTTCTAGTCTACAATTAGGATATTGTGATGCCCAAAAGATTGTTTTATAAGTTTCTATTGCTTTATCTCTATCCCCGACAAACAAAACCTTCATCTTATACTGAGCATCTTTTATGATTCTATAATTACACAATGGTTGTTTATATAGCAGCTCGTACAAATTCAGTCGATACTTATTTATATCCAGCATATTAAGCCTCCTAACGAATTTTTCTTAATAATATATATAAATTATATCTAATTGTACGACTCATTTCCATATATTTTAGTATTTTTATACAATATTATATGTTTTGTCAAATTCACCTCTTTCAACAAAATTATACTCAACATCTATAATAGAGCCATCATTATCATACAATATATTGTAAAATACAATTACCGCATCTTTTTCGGCTGCTTCTGGATTTCCCCATAATATGGCATAATAATACTTATGTTCATCCTTTTCATTTATTTTAAGTCCTTTTTCTTTAATTATAAATTTTATTTCCTCACACATATCCTGTGTATAGTCCCAAGCATTAAGCAGCTTAGGTATCTGTTCATATTTATCTCCATCTATATGACGTAAATTCTTCTCAAACCATTCATTCGTACAAGGATATGGGTATCCCGAACTATCCATTCGTATCCAATCCCCTGTTCTTGCTATCTGCCCATGACCACTTTCTGAATTAATTGCTTCCTGTGAAAACACTTCATATCTTCCATTATGAAGATTGAATAATTTATTATTTTTCTCCAAACGCCTCAATACAATACTATCTTCTCCCAATCTGTATGCCTCAACAATTTTCCCTTGTTTTTTGACTACTTTATACATATTCGCTCTCCTTTATTATCTAAATAATGATTTAATCATATGTCCTATTGTAAATACAACAATTAGTATAGGCACAGCCACATTAATCCATCCTAATATTGAATCTGTAACCACAGCACTGATGTATTTCCAGTATTTAATACAACTATAAAGCACCAGCAAACATCCCACCAATCCCCATCCAATAAGAAATCGTTTTATTACACCCCAAACTGTAATATCCTTATAATCATCCATTTTTATCACCTCCAAAATCTTCTGTGTCGCTTTAATCTATGCCTAACTATAAAGTATATAAAAACAATAACAATCATCAATAGTGGTATTCCAGATAACAAAATATTGGCAATAACTATGGCAATTTCTGTGGTTATCTTTTCTAAGTTACTAACTATACAAAATGCAACTACCCCCGATAATAATGACAATATTATAAATATTATCCTCATGGCTGGAATAGTTTTTATTCCTGCACCTTTGTAATTTTCTTGCTCAAATATATTACTTTTATACCGCACTATGTATCCACCTCACTTTCTTTTGTTAATAATTGCATTTGTGGTATAAACTCTTCAGTGCTTACAAGATAAATATTATCATTAAATGTAGTTTTTACAGCCAAATAATCAGATGTATATCCCATAATAGATTTCTTTGCAGATAAATCTTTGCAACACACTCTCATTTTTTCATCTGAATGAATTTCCCAATGAATCGAATTTTTTATTGAAAAAAATATATGTGGTGTATCACTTCTCCCTGGCACTGGATAATAATACTGATATGTTCCGAATATTTTTTTTGAAACATCATCTGTGGAAGCTATTGTATTATGTTGAAACATTATAATATTCTGAAAATCAAGATTTGATATGCTATTTAATACATTTTCAACATTTTGTGTCACAAAAATCAGCTCAATTCTATCTTGCAGCCTTGCACTCATTAAAAATTTGAGTAACTCATCATTTTCATTTACAAATGGCATTTCATCTAATATCACCCGTATTTTTGCAGCATTATTTAAAATACAATACAACTCTTCTTTCATATACAAATTCATCAGCTCTTGATTCTGAGAACATACATATACAACCATTCCACTAATATTACTTCTCACTCCAATTTGTAAACTATAATTTGAATCGCAGCCAGACTTATAAATACCTGAAAATATACTCTCTAGATATTCACAAATTCGTCTAAATACAATCCCGGCTTCATGATTTGCCCTTATGTTATCTACTACTACATTTGACATTCCAACTTGAATTGCGAAACCAGATATAAACTCGTCATCTTCTTCCAATAACTTTGTTATAGCAGGAAGCGACAATGGGTACTGCGTTTCCACAATATCTAAAATTGCTGTAGCATAAATCATTACTTTCCCCAGCAAACCGCTATAACCAATTTTCTCAGCAACATGACTGATAAATTTAATGATTTGCTGTGAACTCATCCCATAAAAAGGCATATAGTTACAATTCTCCGAATATGATGTAATGACCATCTTCTTATACTCAGATGATATACTGTTTTGTACCTTTTTAGCTACCAATTTGTTGCTCGTCAACATAATTGTCGGATAGTCTCCCTTATTAAAATAACTATATATAAGTGTATCCATCAATTTACTGTTTCTTGCCAATCTTCCTGTAATAAGCAAATCTCCCTGAATGGTATTAAAAAACTCATTGCATGAAACCTGTCCATATTTTACTCTTCTGGTCTTATTCATGTTGTCACATTCACGTATTATCATATTTTTATTATTCATATCGTTCTTACTCCTCTTTAAATTTGTTTTACTCATAAACCGGCATTGTAAACAGGAATGGTAACTCTCCTTCAAGCAATACAACAGCCTCTCCCAATTTCAAAGAAAGTAATTGCCAATCTTCTATAGTATTTCCTTCTCTCTGAACGTTCATATTTTCCTGCTGTACAGATAGAGAATGATTTGAATATTTTTTCCCCAATCTTTGAATGACAAATTGTCTAGTATCATAATCATTTACTCTAAAAACTACCATATTTTGAAATGATGCCAGAATATTTTTTGCACCATCCTCCCCATATAAATCTTCAAGACCAGCTAGATTTTGCAAACCACACATTACCTTTACTCCCTGTGAACGACCAAAATTAACACTATTCTGTATATGCATTAATTTAGGTAAAAGAAGCATTTCATCTAATAAAAAATACCTATTCTTATTTTTTTTATTTCTTCCTCCAAGCGCATATGCAAGTGCCCTGTCAATAATGATTCCATACATAGGTGCAAGTGCATATCCCTTTTGTAAATCGTATTCTATAAATACAACCTTTTTATGATTACTATCCATAACATCCCTCATTGAAAACTCTCTATGAGGATTACTTTCTGCAAAAGAACCAATGAACATTGTCTTCAATATCGAGCCAATATAACTATTTACTCCTTGTGTCTGATTATTTTTTCCTGCGATATAATCCATACAACTCTTCTGATCCCACATATAATCAAGGCTAAAAACTTTTTTTATATCTTCGTTAGTACTCGTGGAAAAAAATTGTATCAAATCTTTGTTATTTAATTTTGATGGATTTGTCTTCCAGTATGTACGCATATAATAAATAAGAACTGCCGCAAATATCTGCTCCGACATCGCAGGAAATATTGGCTGGGATTCACTTTTCATTCTGCTAAACAATTGCTTCGAAACATCTAATGCATCAACATCAGAATCATAAGAATATACCAACTTCCCATCTGCTCCTCTAGGCATAATCTCTGCAAATATATTATGATAACTTGTAATATCTCTATATTTTTCCCCATTTCCAATAACAACCTTTTCAGACTCAGAAACCTTGTCTCCAAACTCTGAAAGATAATCCCCTTTGGTATCAAATATTACAATAATATCTCCATCTCCCATTGTCTCTAATATTCTTGCCAGGTTTATATTAAAGAAATTAGTTTTCCCACTACCAGGCACACCAAGTGCTAACATTCCAAGTGCCAGTTTGTCCTTACTTATTCCAATTGTCTTTTCTGATTTTGGATCTTTAAATACAACATATGGCTTTGACGAAATATCCGAAGTCCATATCGGTACTGGATTTTCTTGTATGTCCTGCCCAAATATAGTTTTTGAATATATGCCATTATTTTTCTCATTTTTCCCTATTGTTCCCAAATACTTACTCTTATAATCAAAAGACATACATACCTCCTTAAAAACTCAAGCCGTCATCCTCTATTCCACCATCATCTATTTCAGACACATCGTATCCCGATGTAATCTCATTTCCTTGCAATTGTTCATTTTGAAACTCCTGTACCGTCTCAATGTATCGCTCACTCATCTCGTTAGTGGATTGAACAGCTTCTTCGTTTGAAACATTAGGATTGTTAATTTCGCTATTATAATAAGCATTTACAGAGTCTCTTAATGTTTGATTGTACTCTTCTAAACTTACTGGTTTTGGATTAAATGACATATTTTTCCCCTCCACATTTGTTGAAATATCACTTGTTAAAAAGTTATACGATGCAATCATTTCCGCTTTTACTATCATCTCTGTTCTTTGATCAACTGATGCCTTCGTTCCATAATACTGATTTTGCAAAACGTAATTTATATCCTTTACAATATTAACGTTATTAAATAATTTTATTGCTTCACTTTCTCTTGCGTAATAGCCATTAATCTTTAATGATTTCTTATATTCATCAAAAGATTCCTCACTCCCATACTTTTGAATTAATTGGTTTATTATTCTGCCTGTCTTTTCTTCAGCATTAAGGTATGCGTCTCTTTCTGTCGCTTGAAAATAATACATATAATATCCAAGTGCACTTTCTCCCACAAGATACTGACATCCTATTTGAGCCTTTCCATTAATAACAACTGGAGTACACGTAAATTCATTTGCTTGATACTCTCGTTTTAAATTTACATTCCCAATATCAATCGTTTCATCGATTACCTGTTCTTGAAAACAATGTATGTTCTCATGGATTGCAGTGTTAAGAGTCTGCATATTATAATCTGCAATATTATGATTTAAACATTTACCTTTATACTCATAATTTTGAACTCCATAAACAGCCATATCTCTATTAATATTAATTATCCCATTAATAGAATTTCCGCTTTCATTTACTGGCAAATCAACAAATCGTACTTCTGGTGCCCCAATTTCGCCACGCTCCAACGCATCACGATTGACTGTTTCTTGTACAAGTTCCAGCTTCTCATCTTCTTTTAGCTCGCCATAATTTGATACTCTGTACATTGAATAAAGCTGATCATCACTAAGAATTTTATATCTGGTAGGATGAACTCCATATTCCATAACATACTACCTCCGCATATCCCAGATTTTTGCCTCTGCCTGCTTAACATCTCCTTCACTTAATTCAATCAATACATTGAGTGCCCTTACAAAATCCTCTCTTCCCCATAAACTCAAAATTAATGGTAATGAATATTCTTCTATATATATATCAGAAAGCTCTTCTCCATTTATCCATTCATGTATATTTACATATAATTGCTTTGGACATCTCTCTGTTATCTCACGTATTAATATACCTGCTGATTCTCTATCCATCTTGTATACATTCATTATTTTCTCAGCCAACATATCACGATTAATATCATTCATAATATTTTACTCCTTCCTGATAATAGAAAAATATCACACATGTTCCGTTTCATGCATTAACCCCAATTAATAAATTATGAAACCTTTTTTGAAACAAAAAAAGAAACCAGCATAAAAACAAACGTTCTCATGCTTAGTTTCTTTTTTTTCATCATCAAACTACTTCAACAATTTTCTTTATAATATTTCACAATTTTTCCCATTAAAAATATATAACTTCCTAAATCTGTATATTCTCATCCATATTTTATAACCACTAAATAATCTAGAATAAGTCGTAAAAAATAGGACTATCTCCATTAATAAAAAGGTTCATACCCCATCAGCCGTATCGCAAAACAAACAATTTTCCTACCTAATATTATATATCGGTCTCATTGAATTTTTGCTTATATTATTATATACTGCAATGATATAATAACCTTTACATCTTTAGAAAATAAGCTATGACTCAAATAAACCATCCTTATTTTTTCAATCTTCAATTTGAACGTCCACATATTAGCTTTCAATTTTTTATATGTGTATACATTTCATCTTGAAGCATTAAGTTTACTATTACTCATAATACTTTCTTTTTAAAAATGCACTTTATATTAAACTTTCATTTTTTATCTATTTTAATTATTTAATCTCATCTTATCTAATTTTGCTATTGCTTTTTTGCTTCCTTTATTAGCCGATAATTTATAGTATTCTAATGCTTTTATTTTATCTGGTTCTAATCCCAATCCATTTTCATACATATCAGCTATATAATAATATGAATTGGCTCTTTCAGCTTCCATAAATAATGTCATGGCTTTCTTATAATTTACTTTACAACCACGTCCCATTTTATTAGCCCAACCTAAATTATGTTTAGCTTCTTTATCTCCTTTAATTGCCATTTTTTCTGAAATATTATATGCAGTTTTATCATTTATATCATTTATTTCGCATCCAATTCCAGTCCAAAGTCGATATGCTAGTTCGTTAGAAAGACTTTCGTCAAATCTCTCAGCTACCATTAACCATTCTAATGCTTTATTTTTGTCTAGATATTTAGACATATTATTATATATATGAAAGAGTTCTTTTGAGGCCATTTTACTTCCAGAACATGCAGCTTTTTTTAAAAGATGAATACCATAGTCTTCTTTTGGATTTATTCCAAATCCATAAAATAATACACAACCCATAGCATATTCAGCCAATGCTAATCCAACGCCATTATTTGATATATATGCTTTTTTTAATTCATAACTATCTAATTTAACAGTTTCACATCCCAATCGCACATATGCTGGTTTAAAATCTTTTAATGCCGATTTGATATAAAAATTATAAGCATCATTCTTTTTATCTTTAAAATAAGAATTTTCTATTAAATAACCTATCACAAATTCTTTTAATCCAGATTCATCTTCAAGATTACTTAATTTATACCAAATAGAGTTACTGCTACTTATATCTAAATTTATATATTTATTTATAACATCCTCTATTATTGCTTGAATGCAACCCATAGAGATAGCTTTGGTTAAATATTCCGAATATACTCCAGAATCGCAAACAGACTCTTCATTTCTAAATATATCAGATATTTCGTACATAGCTAATGCAGTGTTTTCCTTTTCAAGGTATTCTACAGCTTTAATTATATCTTTTGGAAAACCATTAGCCCCATTTCTATAACATGAAGCTATTTCTAAATTTGTTAATTTCAGTTTAAACTCTTTAGAATTGCCAGTAGATATTTTAAATGCAAAATAAGATTTGTATGGTCGTATTTTTATTTTTGCTTTCCATTTTTCTTGTTCGTTATTATAATATAGTTCTCTTTTGATAAAATCACCTGTTACAGAGTCAATAACAGTAGCTGCATTTTCTCTAATATTTGTATCAAAGTCTACTTCTGTATTATCATTTATAATATTCGATAAATCTTCATCTGATAATTTATCTATGTTATATTCTGCAGGATTCAGATGAATATTATTATTATTATTATTAAGCACCATTAAATCTGGGTTCTTACCTATTTTAAGTTTGTCATCAATTAATAGACCTATATTCATATAAACTTCATTAGCTTTAATGTGTAATAACAGCAATGTATTCCCATCTCTTTTAGGATCCTCTATATAATATGTAGTCCCATTAATATTATTTGCATTTATTTCTTCTGAGGAGCTTTCTAATAATTCACATTCATAATATTTTGAAAGAGTTTTATAGTCAAATACTTTATAAACTTGAAATACCCTTGTAATTGTATCCTTTATATTTGGTAATATAAAATGTCTTCCTATACACGATTCATTACCATAACTATTTCTGTACTGATATTCAGGTGGAGTAAGAGATATTTCATCATTATATGTATATGTTTCTTCTGTGTTATAAAGAATGAGATTATCTGCTAATTCATTAATGAAATTATTTATTTTTATGTCTTCAATTTTTTTTATCAATTTTGATTTTTTCGGCAAATTTCCCTTAATAATATTATTAAATTTTTCATTAATCTCTTCATCGAATCCAATTGTGTTATCTAAAATATTGCTGTTTTCATCTTTTGTATCACTATTGGCCGAAAGTCCTCTACAACTCTGTAACATCTGTGTTTTAAGTAGTTTTTCAAGAAATAAATCCATATTATCATATTGAAATAGAAAAGTTGATTGATAAGAAGTAAGTTGCATATCCATTCCTTTACTAAGTTCAACATTTTCTAAAAAAACTGATAAAATACTTTTACTTGTTTTTAAAGCATAATTGATTTCTTGACGACAATTAGATGACTTTATAGCCTTTTTACTATGAAAAACCATACATATTTCACAATTGTACAAATGGCTAGCTACTGATTCTGGCCATTCACTGCCCCATTCAATTCCATCATCGTACCATATCCTAAAACCTTTATCATTTAATCTTTCAAGAATCGGAGCTACTATTTCACCATCAGAATGACTATAGCTAATGAATATGTATTTTTCTTTTCCTTCATAAGGAATAAACGAACATTTCATATTTTATCCTCTTTTCCCTCAAAATATACTACACCATTTTATTTACAATTCTCATAATATTCTGCCAAATTCACTTTTTCTACAGAACCATAATCTACATAATTTAATATTTATATTTGTAATACCATCAAAGTCAAATATAAAAAAAAATAAAAAAGCACTTTATGATTATTGTAAATACGTTTGTACTTAAACACAATTGTAAAATTACAATTAAGTTTTATGAAATCAATTTATTCTCCGTAGCAAAACCGATTCTCCTTAAAGAAGGCCCAAGCAAACCTGGCATTGATAATGCTTTTTATCTTATCATTTAAAATCAACGCTTCTGTATCATTCCACTCTTGATTCTTGTGAGATAAAATTATGTTTAATAGTTCTATATTAATCTTATTAATACACTCTGGTGGGACACAAACGCATTTAAAGCTTACTGGTAAACATGAACTGCTTTGAGCATTCATAATTCCAATGTATCTATTAAATGTACCTGCTCCCTTAAAAAAAGTTATGAAAACCCTTTCTTTTGAATCATCATTATTCATGGAAATATATATATTCTGTTCGGTTTCTGTAGCTCTTCCCTGATATGTACATACTTCTAACTTGCAATTAATGTTTTCAAATTTTTCTTCAATGATATTGATTATTATCCCCTTATTATAAATTTGACTTAAATTATTATGTAATAATTTCAAAACTTCACGATGCAATAGTCCTGTTTAAAATATTTAATCCATTATCTATCCCATATATAATCCTCGACTTCATTTCCAAATGACTTCACTTCTATATCATAAGTTCCATCCACGTTCTGACATCTGAAACTTATCTTTTCTCCCATAATATGTTCATCAGGCATAACTGTAAACTCTATCTTTTTATATTTATTATCAATTAAAGACTTTCCACTATTGACATCCAACACTCCATATTCTTGATTCTCATTCTTTACTATTACAAAATTTTCATAATACACCTCAGATATGTCTGTATAATCAAAACTCCTGATTTCATAAAATTTACTATCGTATTTATCCAGTTTTAAAATAATTGCTTTCCCATCTTTTAAACCGGATACCATCGTTGTGGTTGAAGGAAGATTATTAATATAATCCAGTCCATCTATAACTTTACTTCCGGATTTGTTAATTATCCCCCATGTGCCATCTTTAAATTTTACCTTTGCCATATTATTAACAAATGGATATGCCTCCATATATTCTTCGCTATTTATACGAATTCCTTTTGAATTAATATAATAATACATTCCATCCACGTTGTCTCTTACTGCTGCACAGCCATTTGTCATCTTATCAGCTTCAATGTATTCAGGCTCAGCAACCATCTCTCCTGTCATATTTATAAAACCAATTTTGTGGCTATCTTTAGAAATAATCCTGCATAAATCATCCTTATATGTTACATCATCAATATAAATATATGCATACGGACCTGCCAGCTTCTGTCCCTCATCATTGACAAGATATACATCATCATTATCATACTCCGATTTTACTGTATATTTATCTACCAATGGTGAATAAATAATCTCATCAACAGCCTTACTCTTAGATTCATCTTCAGATACATTTATACCTTTTGTTGTCTGTGATATATTTTCTGCAACTTTATCTTTGTTATTTATAGAATTAGCAACTAATAATATTATAAATATTGCAATAATACCCACCATCAAAAATACTATCTTCTTTTTCATTTAACACACGCTCCTTATTCTAATAAAGGCTCTGCCACCAACGACAGAGCCCATAATATAAGTATGATATTTATTATATATCCGCAGTTCCATTTAAAACCTTGCTTTTCAAAAAACTGCCCACTACCAAATCATGTTCTTACGCACCCAGACAGCTAAGTATCTAAGTGCTGTATGAACATTAGCGGCTATTATCTCTGAACATCAAATGAAGCATTGTTCATAAGCCTCTTAATCTGGTCAACACTTGTGATATTAGTATCACCACGGATAGAGTGCTTCATTACTGATGATGCAACGGCGAAATTGACAACATCGTCAGGTTCCATATTCTCCATAAGAGCATAGATAAGACCTGATGAAAATGCATCTCCACCACCTACACGGTCTACTATATCAAAGTTGATTGTCTTACTCTCGTAAGTCTCACCATTAGTATAGAAGAATGCTTTAAGTGAATTATTGCTGCCTGAATGGACATAACGTACTGTTCTTGCAATTGCCTTCATATGATACTGCTTGTCAATTGCCTTAAATACTCTATCCATATCCTTAAATGATGGATCCATTGTAAGACCATCCTTAACATCTGTTCCATCTTCATTATATACATGAATTGGTTCAATACCGATAAGTACATCCACATATGGAAGATACTTGCTAAGTACATCTCTTGCTGTCTCAAATGACCATAATGTACTTCTGAAATTAGGATCAAAGCTTACTGTAAGTCCCAGCTTTTTCGCAGCTTTGACAGCCTTATCAATGAGCTTACGACAGTTATATGATAATGCCGGTGTAATACCACTCAAATGTAACCAGTCATAATCTTTAAGTATATCTTCAAAATCAACATCTGAATAATCATACTCTGCAAATGCTGAGCTTTCTCTGTCATATATTACCTGAGAAGCACGAACTGCAATTCCTTCTTCAAGATAATACAGACCCATTCTTCCATCAGCCTTAATAATGTGCTTAGTATGTACATCGTTAGACTTAAGGTAGTTGATTGTTGACTTTCCTAAATCACTGTTAGGAAGTACTGTAAAAAATGTACTATCTACGCCAAGATTAGCTAATGATACCGCTACGTTGGCCTCTGCACCACCATAATTAACTATAAAATCATGTGTAGTAACAATCTTTTCATAGTTAGGTGGAGATAATCTTAACATAAGTTCTCCGATTGCTATAAATCTCATGTCTACTCCTTCTCTGTATAACAGTATGTCCGATACTTTAATATATAAATCTATATGTATCTGTTAAAAATTACACGGCTTATTTTTAAACCTTTTTTTATTATAGCATATTATATTCAGACTAAACAACTATAATATATTCTAAAAAAATTTAATTATATTATTACATTTACACAACGCCCTACAGGAAGCATCACTATAAGCACAGCCTTAATCACTCTGTCACTTATCTTCCAGGCAGCATCAACTCCAAGTACTAAGCCTGTTCAAAATTTTGTCATCATGTAAAACATATGTGAAATATACATAAAGCAACAAAAATTTATATAATAAATCATTGACAATTATTATCAGTTATATTATAGTTTAGACATATTTGGAATTGAGTTTATGTATTTTTGGAATATATGAATTTATATAACTCCTAATCAGACCACATAATATATGTTAAGCCTTGCGGACGGGCGGGTCGGTTGCCGAGTGTGACTTGGGCACACATTATTGATTGAGTTAGAAGCTCAAATTTTATAAGTTGATTTTAAAAATTATCATGCAAACGCATATCATCTTGTGAAACGGTCAATAAGAGCACTACCAGAACCGATGGCTGCCAATGGCTTACCTGGATAAACTCTGACGGGGTATAACTTTTGTTTTTATTTATAACAGAAGGTAATTAAGATAAGATATTTGAATTTTTAAGCGTGATTAATTTTTAATCACGCTTTTTTGTGCGCTTTTATATAATGATATCATGGTTGGGGACTTTTGCCCCAACATCAAATAATTACTTTAGAAATGAGGATAATTATGGATTTAAAAAGACAGGCATCTGCCCCATTATATGAGGCAATTGAAAATTTCAGAAAAAAAAGAATAGTTCCATTTGATGTTCCGGGACACAAGCGTGGCAGGGGCAACCCTGAGCTTCTTGACCTGTTAGGTGAGCGTTGTGTAAGCATTGATGTTAATTCCATGAAGCCGCTTGATAACCTATGTCATCCGGTTTCTGTCATCAAGGAGGCAGAAGAACTTACCGCCGATGCATTTGGCGCAGAACATGCATTTTTTATGGTAGGCGGTACGACACAGGCTGTACAGAATATGGTGCTTTCTGTATGCCGGGCAGGTGATGAGATTATCGTTCCACGTAATGTCCATAAAAGTGTAATTAATGCACTTATTCTATGTGGTGCAACTCCTGTATATCTTAATACAGAGACTGATTCCAAGCTTGGAATTGTCCTTGGTGTTACGGTTAAACAGGTTGAACAGGCAATTATAGCACATCCTAAGGCTGTGGCTGTACTTGTCAATAATCCTACATACTACGGAATATGTTCAGATATCAAGGGAATATGCGATATGGCTCATTCCTATGGTCTTAAGGTGCTGGCCGACGAAGCCCATGGAACTCACCTGTATTTTGGAGATAACCTCCCAATTAACTCCATGAAAGCCGGTGCCGACATTGCCGCCATTTCCATGCACAAGTCGGGTGGTTCTCTTACGCAGAGTTCTATCCTGCTTACTAATAACGGAATAAATGCTGATTATGTACAGACGATTATTAATATTACACAGACTACCAGTGCTTCTTATCTTCTTATGACCAGCCTTGATATTTCCCGCAGAAATCTCGCTCTGCGTGGCCGTCAGTCATTTGCAAAGGTTACAGAATGGGCACAGTATGCAAGAGAAGAGATTAATTCCATCGGCGGCTATTATGCCTATGGCAGGGAACTTATTAACGGCGGCAGTGTTTACGACTACGATGTTACCAAACTGTGCGTGTATACAAGAGATATCGGACTTGACGGAATTGAAGTATATGACATACTCCGTGATGAATATGATATACAGATTGAATTTGGTGATATTGGAAATATCATGGCTTATATTTCAATTGGTGACAGAATACAGGATATAGAAAGACTTGTCGGTGCCTTATCCGAAATCAGCCGTATCTATTCAAAAGAAGAAAAAAGATTTGAAATCGACAGACAGATGCTTCTGCCGAATGTGCTTGCCTCCCCACAGGAAGCATTTTATGCAGATAAGATAAAGGTACCTATAAGAGAAGCTGCCGGGCATATATCAGGCGAGTTCGTTATGGCTTACCCGCCGGGAATACCTATTCTTGCACCGGGTGAGGAAATTACAGACGAGATTATAGATTACATCTTATATTCAGTAGAAAAGGGATGTTCAATGCAGGGTATGGAAGATTCCAACCTCGAATATCTCAATATTTTAAAAATTTAGAATGGAGATAATGTGAAAAATAAGCTTAATAGCTTATTTTATCACATGGCTGATTTGTGCCGCAGGCGTCATAAATCAGCCTTTATCGCAGAGCCAA
>OGGM01000643.1_pt1 | contig 21573 bp, 18 predicted proteins | sample 1571251 | NCBI WGS metagenome assembly OGGM01 (sample SAMEA2582076, study PRJEB24529) | metagenome | biome: Human gut stool | place: China | collected 2011 | reverse complement strand
AAGCCCATCGCATCAAATTTGAAAACGAACTCAAAAACCAGATTGAAATCGTGAAGTAAAGGGCTAGTGGTTAGCAGTCAGCAGTTAGTGGCTCGTGGCTAGTGGCTCGTAGGGGACGCCCAAAACGGACAGCAGCGATGGGCGTCCCGTTAGGAATTTGGATGACTCTCTTAGTACCCTGACAGGGAAATAAATTTAAAACCATCCGCTAACCACTAACTACTAGCCACTAACCACTTAAAAGGGGCTGTCGCATATGCGACAGCCCCTTTTACTATATTTTTAAAAGAACACTTTTGTCAATATGACGTACGACAAGGCACCCATGACAGCTGTGCAGGGAATGGTCATGACCCAGGCCGTGACCATCTGCCGGGCGACACTCCAGTGGACGGCTTTGATGCGCTGTGCCGAACCGACACCCATGATGGATCCGGAAACGACGTGCGTCGTCGAGACGGGCAGGTGTAGCAGGGTGGCCGAGAAGATGACGACCGCTGAGTTCAAGTCGGCTGCAAAGCCGTGGACGGGGTGCATCTTGAATATCTTGCCGCCGACGGTACGGATGATCTTCCAGCCGCCGACGCTGGTCCCCAGGGCCATGGACAGGGCGCAGAGGAATTTGACCAGGTCCGGTACTTCCAGGCTGGTGATGAAGCCGCCCGATACCAATGCCAGGGTGATGATACCCATGGATTTCTGGGCATCATTGGAGCCGTGGGAAAAAGCCATGAGGGCCGCCGACACGACTTGCAGCCTGTTGGCTGCCAGGTTTACCTTTGCCGGTTTGAATGAATGGCAGACGGCAAAGATGATCTTCATGATGATGAAGCCCGTAATGATGGCCGAAACCGGTGAAATGATGAGGGACAGGACGATTTTCAGGATACCCCAGCCGTTGAGGGCGGCTACGCCGGCCGATACGATGATGGCACCGATCATGCCGCCGATGAGGGCGTGAGACGAACTGGAAGGCATGCCGACCCACCAGGTCAGGAGGTTCCAGATGATAGCGCCGACCAGGCCGGCGATGATGATCATTTCGTTGACTAACGTCGGCGAGACGACGATGTCGCCGCCAATCGTCTTGGCGACACCTGTCGAAATCATGGCGCCGAGGAAGTTGAGGATAGCCGTACCGACGATGGCGACGCCAGGGCGGATGGCACGTGTCGATACGCAGGTTGCGATGGCATTGGCCGTATCGTGGAAGCCGTTGATGAAGTCAAAGACCAGAGCCAGGACGACGACCATGATGATGAGCGACATATCAAGCATATTTCATGGTCACCTCTTTAATGGTATTTCCCAGGGTTTCGACGTGGTCGGCCGCTTCTTCCAGGGTCCCTAAGATATCTTTCCAGCGGATGACGTTGAGCAGGTCCGTTTCATCGCCGCTGAAGAGCCTGGAAATTTCCTGGCGATAGATATGGTCTACTTCCGATTCGAGGCGGTTCAGTCGTTCAGCGTGACGCATGAGTTTGGCTTCGTTGTGGTCGATATCCTTCAAGAAAGAGAAAATCTTCTTCAATTCTTCGCCCATAGTGACAATCTGTTCGGTCATGGCGATGGCCGCTTTCGGCGCTTCCGTGACGTGATACATGCTGGTGCGCATGAGAGCGCCCTGCAGGGAATCGATGCAGTCTTCGAGCTGACACGTCAGTTTGTAAAAATCTTCCCGGTCGATAGGCGTGATGAAGACACGGGACAATTTGAAGATGACTTCCTGGTTGGTTTTGTCCGACGTGTGTTCCAGTTTGACGATTTCCTTGAGATGCATGGAAATGGTTGAAACGTCCTCCATGACTTCATGGGCGATGAGGGCGCCGCGATGGAAATTTTCGGCGTTGGTCATGAGATAATCGAAGAATTCTTCGTGCTTGTTGCTGATACTGAACATGTTATTTCCTCCTCTGTGTACTTAAAATCAGTATATGAGAGACATATCATTGTTTTGAAAAGAATATGTAAAGATTGAGTAAAATTTAGCTACATGTTTTATTTTTTTTGAGGCAATGGTATAATAAAAACGGTATTGTTATTTTTTATAGGTATGTATATTGTTAAGAAAAAATCGCTTGCCATGGTGCAGGCTTTTTTTGAACATGAGGTGACTTTTACGAAATGAACGAAAACCTGACTAAACGGATCCATCCCGTTGACGAAATGCTGCCGGCTGGCCGGCTCTTTGCCTACGGTCTGCAACACGTCCTGGCCATGTACGCCGGGGCCGTAGCCGTACCGATCATCATTGCCCAGGCCCTGCACTTGTCGCCGGCTGAACTGGTCCACCTGATCAATGCCGACTTATTTTCCTGCGGCATCGCCACGCTGATACAGACTTTAGGCTTCTGGAAAATCGGCGCCCGCATCCCGATGATCCAGGGGGTCACTTTTGCGTCGGTCACGCCGATGATCCTCATCGGGGCGGAACACGGAATTACGGCCATTTACGGGTCGATTCTCATTGCCGGGCTGTTCACTTTCTTCATTGCCCCTTTCTTTAGCCGGTTCATCCGCTTTTTCCCGCCTGTCGTCACGGGGACGATCATCACCATCATCGGTATCACCCTGCTGCCGGTAGCTGTCAACTGGATGGGCGGCGGCAATCCGAAGTCGCCGGACTTCGCCTCACCGATGAATTTGTTCCTGGCCTTCATCACCCTGGTCATCATCATCGCCATTTACCGCTGCGGCAAGGGCTTCTTGAGCAATGTTTCTGTCCTGCTGGGACTCATCGGCGGGACGATCATCGCCATGATTTTAGGGCAGACGAACTTCGCCGAAGTCGGCAACGCGGCCTGGATCGGGTTAGTCACGCCTTTTTCCTTCGGCTTCCCGACTTTTGATATCGGCTCGATCTTGTCGATGATCGTCGTCATGATCGTCACGATGGTAGAAACGACGGGGGACTGCATCGCTATCGGGTCCATCGTCGGCCGCCCCATTGGCCGCAGCCGCCTGGCACGCTGCCTCCGGGCTGATGGCTTATCGACCTTTATCGGCGGTATCCTCAACAGCTTCCCTTATACGGCCTTTGCCCAGAACGTTGGCCTCATCGCCGTCACCCGCGTCAAGAGCCGTTTCGTCGTCGCCGCGTCTGGCATCATCCTCATCGCTTTGGGCCTGTTCCCGAAGATGGCGGCTGTCGTCGCCTCTATCCCGAATTCCGTCTTAGGCGGTGCAGGCGTAGCCATGTTCGGCATGGTCATTGCCAGCGGTATCCGGGCCTTGAGTAAAGTTAAATTCGACGGGACATACAATCTGATGATCGTCGCCGTCAGTATCGGCGTCAGCATGATCACCCTGACGGCGCCGAACTTTTTCCACAGCTTTCCGTCGTGGGCGAACATCGTCCTGCACAGTGGCATTACCCTGGGCAGTATTACGGCTGTCGTCCTCAACCTGATTCTGAATGGCAGCGGCCGGGAAGATGATGTAAACGAAGATTAAATAAATGTAAATCAAAATAAAGGCGCATCAGCGCGATGAAAGTGAGGGATTTTTTTGCTGAAACGAATGATGGCTCTGACCTGCGTCCTGGCCTTGACCGCTGGAGCTGCCTGGGCCGATACGCCGGAACTGAAGACTGGACCGGCTCCTTTTGCAGTCAAAGTGGAAATCAAGCCGACGGCGGCGCCGCAGGAAGAAACGAAACCGGCCCAGCCAGCCGTAACGGCGAAGAAGGACACGAAAAGCCAGACGGCCGCCAAGGAAGGCCAGCAGGCCAAGGCGGTCGAATCGGAAAAGAAAATAGGTATCAACCTGGCCAGCCGTATCTTAACGCTCTATGAAGGCGATACGAAGGTCAAGATGTATCACGTCGGGGTCGGCAAGACGTCGACGCCGACGCCGACCGGTTACTATGCCGTTCAATATAAGGAAGTCAACCCGACCTGGGTCGACCCGGATGACACGAGCATCCAGATCGGTTCAGGACCGGACAACCCTATTGGCTACCGCTGGATCGGCTTTTACGGTAACTATGGGATCCATGGGACCAATCATCCTGAATCCATCGGCGGCTACGTATCCAATGGCTGCGTGCGCATGAAAGAAGCCGATGTAGAAGACCTCTACCAGTATGTATCCGTCGGGACGCCGGTCACGGTCTACTATGACCGCCTGGTCATCGACGTCGACCCGGACCATACGGTTTCTTATTATATCTATCCCGACGGCTACGGCTGGCAGTCCCTGAGCATCGCTCAGGTCAAGAAGGCCCTGGCCGGCTATGGCGTAGAAGATTTTGCTGATTTCCAGGAAATCTCCGATAAGATCAACGCCTCCGATGGCAACGTCACGTACATCGCCAAGGCTTACGATTTAGTTGTAAACGGCCATAAACTGGCCAAGCGGGCACTGGGCAAGAATGGCCAGATTTACCTGCCGTCCGTAGCCGTGGCGACGGCGCTGAAACTGGATTTACAGTGGAATTCCCAGCAGGGCATCCTGACCAGTCCTTATGGCATCGCCCCGGGATACGTCAAGAGCGACGTCGTTTACATGAACGCCGTCGATGCCTACTCCCTGTTCCATCTCAAAGGCGAACTGACGCCGGACTACGTCTATAATATGTACTCCGTCAAAGGCAACAGTACACCGACCGTCGTCATCTCGCCGGGAAGCGGGAATGATTGACGTTTGATGCGATGGCTTTTTTGTAGAGGCTCGCACGTGCTTTTTTAGCCCGTCAGGTATATGCAAGAGGGCCATGCACCGATTGGCGTGAACGGGCGCCCCACGTGGGCGCCCCTACGACGAATGATAAACGACCTACGATGAACTCAAAAAGGCGCTGTCTTTATGCGACAGCGCCTTTTTTATTGACAAATACTGACATATGTCATATACTGAAATCAAATTAATCGACATATGTCAAAAAAGACGGGCCGCGAGGACCCGTCCGGTTATTGCAGATTGGAGGAGAAATTGTTATGATAAGAGTAGCAGTTACGTATGAAAATGGGAATGTATTCCAGCATTTCGGCCATTCGGAAAAATTCAAGATCTATGATGTCGAAGATGGCCATATCGTCAAGGCTGACGTCATCGACACCAATGGTCAGGGCCACGGTGCCCTGGTCGGTTTCCTGCAGGCCCAGGAAGTCAATGCCGTCATTGCCGGCGGCATCGGCGGCGGAGCCCAGCAGGCCCTGGCGGCCGCTTCGATTGACCTCTATGGCGGCGTTACGGGCAGTGCCGATGAAGCCGTCAAGGATTTGCTCAATGGTACGCTGAAATTCAATCCCGACGTAGCTTGCAGCCATCACGACCAGCAGCATGGCCATGGTGAACATCACTGCGGTTCCCACGGCTGCGGAGGTCATCAGTAACCTGTCTGTTCCCTGGAAAGGAGACGATTCCCGTGAAGAATATCACCGCTTTTTATATGAACGGCTGCCCCTATTGCAAGGGCGCCAAAGAAGCCTTGGCTGAACTGATCGAAGAAAATCCGGCTTACCGCCAGGTAGCCGTCGACTGGTACGAAGAATCGGAACACCCCGAAGTCGTACAGGGCCATTCTTACTACTATGTGCCGTCTATGTTCATCGGCACGGAAAAACTCTACGAAGCCCAGCCAGGCCAGTCTTATGACGACATCAAGGCCCATGTCAAAGCGGCCCTGGATGCGGCGCTGAAGGCTTAATCGTCGCCTAAGACGGCATGGACGGCATCCCGGCAGCGGCGGACGGCTTCATCCATGGTCTGCTCATCAATAGTGAGGGGCGGATTGAAGTAAATGACGTCGCCAATGGGGCGTAGGACCAGTCCCAGGTCCATGGCTTTGCGGAAGATGTGCCAGCCGACCCGCTTTTCCGGGTCAAAGGCGCGTTTACTCCGTTTATCTTCAACTAATTCAATCGCATTGATCAGGCCGATGTGGCGGATTTCGCCGACATGGCTGTGGCTGCCGAGAGCAGCGTCTAACTTTTCGTGAAGGTAGATGCTCTTTTCGGCAGCTTTTTTTAATATATCGTCGCGTTCCATGATGTGCAGCATAGCCAGGGCTGCCCGGCAGGCCAGGGGATTGCCGGCATAGGTGTGGCTGTGGACGAAGGCCTTGTGGGTCTTGAAATCGTCGTAGAAGGCCTGGTAAATGGCATCGGTCGTAATCGTCAGGGACATGGGCAGGTAGCCGCCGGTCAGTCCTTTAGACGTGCAGAGGATATCCGGGCTGACGCCGGCGTGTTCGATGGCGAACATCTTGCCTGTCCGGCCGAATCCGGCAGCGACTTCATCGTCGATGAGCAGGACGCCATATTGGTCACAGAGCTGGCGCAGGCGGCGCAGGTATTCCGGCGGGTAGATGCGCATACCCGCTGCGCCTTGCAGGATAGGTTCGACGATGAGAGCAGCCGTTTCCTTTCCATAAGCGGCAAAGGCCTTTTCAGCGCCGACGAAACATTCACAATTACAGGTATCTCGCGTCTGGCCATAAGGACAGCGGTAGCAGTCGAGGCCATCGAAATGGATGTTGTTCATCATCATGGGCTTGTAGATGCGGGCATAGAGGTCCATACTGCCGACAGACAAGGCGCCGATGGTTTCGCCGTGATACGATTCGGACAGGCACATGAAACGCTGTCGTTCGGGATGGCCTGATTGATATTGATATTGAAAGGCCATCTTCAGGGCACATTCGACAGACGATGAGCCATTATCGGTGAAATTGAAATGCGTCAGCCCTTTTGGCAGCAGCGGCAGCAACGCCTGACAGAGCTCGATAGCCGGACGATGGGAGAAATTGGCAAAGATGACGTGTTCCAGCTGGCCGAGCTGGTCTTTGATGGCGTCGTTGATTTCGTCGTTGCAGTGGCCGAGAAGATTGCACCACCAGGAACTGATGATGTCGATGTATTCTTTGCCTTCTGTGTCATAGAGATAGCAGCCCTTGCCGTGGTCGATGACGACGGGTGGGAAGACTTCGGCGTCCTTCATCTGCTGGGCCGGATGCCAGATGTATTTTAAGTCAGCTTCAAGTAAACTCATGTAAATCACTCCTTACTGGTATAGTTGAATCAAAGCCTGGGCATCGGCCTGTAAAAGTTCGGCGTTGTTGCCGACGACGGCCAGGACGGGCTTGCCGCTGAGCTTTTCAATCATGCGGATGTTGTCTTTTTCCATGGGGCTTCCCGTATAATGGTTGACGATGAAACCTTGGACAGGCAGGCCCTTTTCTTTCATATAAAAGGCGGTCAGTACGGCGTCGTTGATGGTCCCCAGGCCAGCCGGGCAGACGATGAGCGATGGGATGTGCAGCCAGCCGATGAGATCTTCCAGCTGGAAGCTGATGGCATCATCTTCGCGGAGGGGACAGATGATGCCGCCGCTGCCTTCGACCGTGACGTAGGGATAGGCTGCCGTGACGCGCTGCCAGTCGCGGAGGATGACACTTTTTTCGATGGGCTTCTCTTCCCAGCGGGCTGCCAGGTGAGGCGACACGGCGTGGTCGTAAAGATAAGACAAGAGCAGGTCCGGCGATTCGCCAATCCCGGCTACCTCATTTACATAGCCGGCATCACTGGCCGCGACGGTCGGGGCGCCGCTGATGGCAGCCTTATAATAACCGACGTCATAACCGTGCTGGCGCAGTGTCTTGATGAGCAGGGCTGTGACATAGGTCTTGCCGATGTCCGTCCCCGTCCCGGTGATGAATAAACCTTTACTCATAGTAAACGAACTCCTTTCTAGAGGGCAGTGGTCCGACGTATCCGGCGGGCCAGGAAGGCGGCGACGATGCAGAGAAAGATATCACCGGGAATGGGCAGGACGAAGCAGTAGACGAAGAGTGTCCACAGACTGATCGGTGTGCCCAGGTATACGTTATTGATTAAAGCTAAATAGACCATGCCGCAGGCGTAGACGATGATGAGGCCGGCAAAATCAGCAGCCAGCAGGCGCCGCAGCGATGGCATGGCGCTTTGATGGGCAATGTATCCGGTCAGCCAGGCACCGCCGATGAAGCCGATGAGATAGCCGAAGGTCGGCTGGAAAATATAGGACGGACCGCCACCAGACGTGAAGACCGGCAGTCCGACCAGCCCTAAGAGGACGTAGACGGCCACCGAGGCGGCGCCGCGGCGGCTGCCTAGGAGCAGTCCGGCCAGGGTGGTGAACAATAATTGCAGCGTAAAAGGACAGAACGGAACAGGGATGCGGATAAAGGCCCCGATGGCGATGAGCGCCGTGAACAGGGCGAATAAGACCATATCCCGCGTATCCCAGCGGTGGACTGAGAGGACAGAAGAAACCATGAAATCACTCCTTTGGATAAATGTAAACCACGATAATATTTAAAAAAGTTTACGATAATCTGGATTATAGCCAATAATCTACTTATTGTCAATTTTTAAATAGTATAAATTAGTTAACAATAATCCGGTGAGAATTTCTCCCATTGACAAAAGCGAAAGAAGTGATTAATCTATAATTACAAAATAGATATAAATTATTTTGTTTAAAAAAGAAATGGAGGAATTGCGATGTCAAATGTTAATATTGACTGGTCGGCCTTGGGTTTTGAATATCAGCCGATTGCAAAACGTTATGTTGCCAACTATAAAGATGGCAAATGGGGCAAAGGGGAATTGACAGATAACCCGAATGTCGTCCTCAATGAATGTGCCGGCATCCTGCAATACTGCCAGCAAGTCTTTGAAGGTTTGAAAGCCTATAAAACCAAAGACGGCCGTACGGTTACCTTCCGTCCGGACCAGAACGCAAAACGTTTGATGGACTCGGCAAAACGTTTGGAAATGCCGCCGGTTCCGGAAGATATGTTCATGGAAGCTGTCGACGAAGTCGTCCGGGCCAATAAGGATTATATTCCTCCCTTTGAAAGCGGCGGCGCTCTCTACCTGCGTCCGTATCTCTTTGGGACTAACCCGGTCATCGGCGTCAAACCGGCTGACGAATATCAGTTCCGACTCTTCGGCACGCCCGTCGGCTCTTACTTCAAGAACGGCGTCAAACCGATTACGATCTGCATTTCTGACTTCGACCGTGCAGCACCGCGCGGCACAGGCCATATCAAAGCCGGCTTGAACTATGCCATGAGCATGTATCCTTACATTTTGGCTCATCAGAACGGCTTCGATGAAAACATGTTCCTCGACCCGGCTACGCGCACGTACGTAGAAGAAACGGGCGGCGCTAACTTCCTCTTCGTCAAGAAAGATGGCACCTTGGTTACGCCGAAATCGGACTCCATCCTGCCGTCCATCACCCGCCGTTCCCTGATCACGATCGCAACGGACATGCTTGGCATGAAAGTCGAACACCGTCCGGTTAAATTCGCAGAAGTCAGCGAATTCGCTGAAGCCGGCCTCTGCGGTACAGCTGCCGTCATCTGCCCGGTAGGCAAAGTCGTCGACCACGGCAAAGAAATCTGCATCCCCAGCGGCATGGACGAAATGGGTCCTGTCCTGACGAAACTGTACAAGACCTTGCGGGGCATCCAGATGGGCGAAATCGAAGGACCGGAAGGCTGGATTCACGAAGTTAAATAATTTATATTTCGTAGAGGCTCGCACGTGGCGAGCCCGCGGGTATATGTAAGATGCCCGTGAACCGATTTGCGCGAACGGGCGCCCCACGTGGCGCCCCTACAGAAAAAAGGCTGTCGCCAATGCGACAGCCTTTTTTTACAACACGCCCAAGCCTTCCAGCAATATTTTCAAACCAATCAAGATGAGGACGGCCCCGCCGATGCGTTCGGCCTTATTTTTATAGCGCATCCCGAAGAGGCTGCCGACTTTTATCCCGGCTGCCGAGAACAGGAACGTCGTCACGCCGATGAGCGTCACAGACGGCACGAGGGCGATGTCCATGAAGGCGAAGGTGACCCCGACGGCCAGGGCGTCGATACTGGTTGCGATGGCCAGCATGAGCATCGTATAGGGACTCATGGACGCATCACAGTGCTCTTCGTCCTCAAAGGACTCTTTAATCATATTGAGGCCGATGGCGCTGAGCAGGATGAACGTGACCCAGTGATCATAGGCATCGATCATATCGGCGAAAAAGCTGCCCAGACCATAGCCGATAGTGGGCATCAGAGCCTGGAAGCCGCCAAACCACAGGCCGGCCAGGACCATGTGGCGCCAGTTGATTTTTCCCAGCGACAGGCCTTTACAGATGGAAACGGCAAAGGCATCCATGGATAGGCCGACGGCCAGCAACAGTAAATCAAGTGTATTCATTCTCTTCTCTCCTCATCAATGCAGCAATATACAATTCAATTATTATAAGAGATAGGGAAATCGATGTCAACGAAAAAGATTGCCAAATCAACGAATTGTGCTACAATACATTTTGTGACAAGAAAGGACGTGAAAACACATGAAATATAGAAAGCGCCATCTCCTGGCGGCGCTCCTCAGTGCGTTTACTTTATTTTCCGGTCAGGCCCTGGCCATGTCCGTGGATAACCTGATGCAGGTCGTCGCCAAGGACAGTGCGACAGGCAAGACCATTTCCTGGCAGTCTGACAGCGACCGCAGCGATTACAGTGTAGAATACCGCCACAAGGACCAGGATGATGTCCAGTTGGCTTATGTGACCGAAGGGAAACGGCCTCCCATTTACGACGCCGACAATCCGGCACCCTATACGTATGGGGCTTACATGCAGAAACTGACACCGGCCACGGAATATGAATACCGTATCGTCAATGCCGACGGTGCGACCGATTGGATTACTTTTTCGACGACAAAAGAAGATTTAAACAAATACAAAGTCCTCGTCTTCGGCGACTCTCAGTCCACCGATTACAGCGTCTGGGGTCAGACGGCGCAGATCGCCTGGCAGCAGAACGATGATGCGGCTTTCTTCATCAACATGGGCGACATTACCGACAACGGGCAGGCCTACTTCCAGTGGCGGGACTGGTTTGAAAATGCCGATGTCCTGACCAGCCACATCCCCTTTGCCCCGGTCCTGGGCAACCACGAAGCCTATAGCATGGATTGGAAATTTGCCGAACCGTATACGTATAAGGCCCTGTTCGCCGTGCCTTATGGCGGACCGAAGGACCAGAACCGCCTGGCTTACTCCTTTGATTATGGCGACGTCCACTACGTGTCCCTCAATACGGATTATGAAGAATTGAACGGCTGGCGTCCGACGATGATGGAAGATGAAGCAGCCTGGCTCGACAAGGATTTGGCTGCGGCCAAGAAGGCCGGGAAACGGCTGGTCGTCCTCATGCACCGTCCGCCTTGGGACAGCCCGTATAACGGCACCCTCGATGTAAACGGCAAATACTTCATGCCGCTCTTCGATAAATACGACGTCCCCCTGGTATTTACAGCTCATGAACACTGCTATGAACGGACCGTTCCCATCAAGAACGACCAGGCCGCTACGGAAGGGACCGTCTACATTGCCACGGGCCGCTCCGGGACAGAAGCCTGGGATGGCTCGGTCAAGAAGCCGACTGATGTCATTTACTATAATCCGACGGATATGCCCATGTACCTGACGCTCCAGGTCGAACCGGATGAATTCCGCGTCAGCGCCATGAAAAATGACGGCACCCTGATCGATACCGTTTCCATTCCGGCCAAGCACCAGGAAGCGGAAGTTTCCAAGGACGCAGACAACACCGTAAAGGCGCCGGAAACGAAGACCAAGAAAGATAAGCAGAGTGCTAAGCAACATGCTAAGAAAAGTGTAAACAAACATAAACAGAAGTAAAGACGGTTGTTTTCTTTCTGGAAGACGTGTATAATTAACAGTTACAGAAAGTAAACAGAAGAGGAGCGAATGAGAATGAAAAAATTAGCAAAAAATATGATCCTTTGTGCGCTCGTGACGATGAGTTTATCAGCCGTCTGCTTTGCAGAAGATACGACTACGACGGAAACGACGGCAGCAGAACCGCAGGCAACAGCTACGGTGACGACAACGACTCAGGCCGCTCCGGACCAGAATGTCGTCGACTGGCTCGACCCGGCTGCCGGTGAATGGTACAGCACTAAGGGCAACCTGGTCATGACCATCGAAGGCAACACCATCAACGGCTGTACGGTAACGGACCCGAAAGACTGCACCTATGACTATCCGCGGACCGGGACCTTTACCATCCATGAACAGACTGGCGACCGGACGATCAAGATGGACCTCATGGGCCATAAATCCCATCAGTATCTCATCGTAGACAATAAGATGCCCTTACGCCGTTCCCTCAACGCCGACCGTTACGAATCTATTGGCGGCGTCTACCTCGGCATGACCCAGGAAGACCTGACGGCTGCCTATGGCCAACCGAGCAGTACTGCCGAAGATCAGGGAACAGACCGCTGGATTTATGATAACCATCACATGGATGCTTATCTCCAGGGCGGCATTGTCATCGGTATCCGCATCTATGACGGCAGCGATTTGAAGTTCGATAAATCCGGCCTGACCGCTTCTGACACAGCAGGTGCCTATGCCAAATCTTACGAATTGGAAACGACGCCGGAAGTCCCGACAGAAGCCAACGCCATTTCCAAAGCCTATAAACTGCCCCAAGGCGAATACCTGCGCTTTGGCCAGAATTTCGTCCAGCTTTCCATCTAATCGGATAGATACTAATTGCACATCGACTGAAATGGGGCCTCACATGACGGGAATCTTCATGTGACAGCCCCCTTTTCGTTGCATTATTCTTTGAAATACGGTAAACTAAAGGTAATTGATTTATATGAATTGCTGTTGCGCTGGATGGCATGGTTAAGCCTTTTTTTATTGGGAAAATGAGCCAGGTAAATGCAAAAACAGAGATAGTAAACATGAGGAGAGAAAACACGTGATTACGACAAGAGATTTAATGGACCGCTATAATATCAAGACCCGTCAGGGCATCATCCAGTTCGTCAAAAAACATCTGGACGAAATCAATCATGACGGAGAAGAACATGCCACCATGCAGAAAGGCGAATGGGCCTTCGATACGGAAGCTGTCCGCATCCTCGACCAGCTGCGCGGCCTCCACGACCAGGCGACCATTACCGAACTGGAAAGCGAAAAAGTATCCAATGCCCAGCAAGAATCGCACAACCTGCGCATTTTGCTGCTCAAAGCCCAGCAGGACCTCAACACGGCCCAGCAGCAGGTCATCACGTTGCAGCAGAACCTGATCGCCAAACAGAACGAACTGTCTGAAGTCAAAGTCAAAGCCCTGGAAGCCCAGCAGAACAAGGACCAGGCCGATGCCCTGCAGAGTGAACTGGACCGCCTGAAAAAAGAAGGCAGTATCATCGAAGACGAACACAAACAACTCCAGAAAACACTGGCCACCGTCCAGGTCGAACGAGACAGCCTGCGCCAGCAGCTGGCCGAAAAAGACAACCGCCATTGGTGGGAATTCTGGAAATAATCATATACCGGGAACAGGGGCTATGGCATGGAAATCCTGAGAGCATGCCATAGTCTTTTTTTTAGGCTCCCATGATAGAAGAGCTGGCCGCCGAAGGCGGTCTGAGCGGTTTAAGGCTCCCATGATAGGGGAGCTGGCCGCCAAAGGCGGTTTGAGAGGTTTAAGGCTCCCATGGTAGGGGAGCTGGCCGCCGAAGGCAGTCTGAGAGGTTTTAAGGCTCCCATGATAGGGGAGCTGGGTGTCGAAGGCAGTCTGAGAGGTTTAAGGCTCCCATGATAGGAGAGCTGGGTGCCGAAGGCAGTCTGAGAGGTTTTAAGGCTCCCATGGGAGGGGAGCTGGTCGCCAAAGGCGGTCTGAGAGGGTTAAGGCTCCCATGGTAGGGGAGCTGGCCGCCAAAGGCGGTCTGAGAGGTTAAGGCTCCCATGGTAGGGGAGCTGGGTGCCGAAGGCAGTCTGAGAGGTTTAAGGCTCCTCTGAGAAGGGGAGCTGGCCGCCAAAGGCGGTCTGAGGGGTTCTTTGAAAAGGAGAGATACGGCCATGAGCGATAATATTACGATTCGGTCAGCCTGTGAAAGTGATGCGGCAGCTTTGGCCAGGATTTACGCCTACTACGTAGAAAAGACGGCCATTACGTTTGAATACACCGCGCCGGATATGGCAGAAATGGAACGGCGCCGCCAAGAGATTTCGCAGCGCTATCCCTACTTGGTTGCCGAAACAGACGGCAAGGTCATCGGTTATGCCTATGCGCATGCATTCTATGGCCGTGAAGCCTATGCCTGGTCCGTCGAATCGAGCATCTACGTCGATGTAAACGCCCGTAAATACGGCATTGGCCGCAAGCTGTACGAGGCCATGGAAGAAGAATTGAAATCCATGGGAATACTCAACATCAACGCCTGCATTGCCGTACCCCGTGATAATCAGGACCCGTATGTCACCAACGGCAGCTTGAACTTCCATCAACGCCTTGGCTACACCCTGGTCGGCCGTTTCCACAACAGCGGCTACAAATTCGACCGTTGGTATGACGTCGTCTGGATGGAAAAAATGATCGGCCCCCATACCATTCATCCCCGATTTCCGGCAAAAAAATGAGACCCTTTTTGCTTTATAGTTTGTAGCATGGAGTTTGTAGGGAGAGGGGGATTTGGCAGTCATGTGCAACTTAGGAGAAGGAATTAAATTGATTTAGGAGCAGTTGGATGTATGATGTTTGAAGCGATAGCTTTCAACTTCAAACGCAAAAAGAGGCTGTCGCATATGCGACAGCCTCTTGATTTTTTGGAGCCACTAATAGGATTCGAACCTACGACCCTCTCATTACGAACAAATTATTGTAGGTGTTTTATGAAATTTATTGGATTTTGAGGAAGTATCTAGATAAAAGGTAGCGTTAAATCGCTTATTTGTTCAATTTTCCAATTTAAAAAATATGTAAATCACAAAAAATTTAAAATAAAGAATTAAATAGGGTACTTTTTGGGGTACCTTTGGATGTTCAAATGTTTTTAATATGTATAGTATTATAGTACCTTATCACTTTTACGACACCTTGATAGTTTCCAAAGTTAGTTTACACAAGGCTTGAACTAAGTTCGTTGATTTTTTTGCGGTTCGGGCCTTAGAGACCAAAGCGTTTATGATGATGGTGCCGTATCTAGAAGCATGCTGATCCTTAATTCATATTGTTTCCTGGTGTGAAAAAAATGAGATATAAAATAAAATTTTTAGATTTTTGAAGGACAATTAGTGTATAATAAGAATAACTTGTGGCGATTTACGTTTTCAAAGAAATGATTTGGGTAAAAGCGAAAGGAGAAAAGAGAAATGAAAAACATGCACAAAATCGGACGACTGTTGGCCGTATGCCTCATTGCCGTTCTGGCGGTGGTGACCTTGGGCGGCTGCGGCCAGAGTGAAAAATTCGCCGGCCACTGGATTGGATACGGAAAAACAGGAATTTATGGTAACAAAGATATGGCCTATGATATTACTATCGAAAAGAATGGTAAGGGCTATATTATCAATGAAACAAATAATTATTGGGATGATCTTGATACAACCAATACCTTCTTTAAAAATTCACCCAAAAAAGTACAAATGAAATGGGTAACCCAAAAAAATGAGAATCTAGTAGGAACCGTAAAAGATAATAATCTAGCTATTAATGGATCAAATTGGTTTTTTACATATAAAGAAAATGACGGCACTTTACAGCTTACACTCGAATCTTTTAATCTGGGAAGGCAGACTATCCAGCTGCATAAAGCAAAAGATGGAGAACTAGATGAATTTAAAAATAAAGGCAAAGAAGAATTGGTAAATAAGTATAAATCACAGGACTACAATATAGAATTACAGGAATAAGTATAAAAAAGCAGGGCACACACCAGAATGTATACCCTGCTTTTTATTTGCCACCGGTATTCGGGATTGTTTATCACCGCAAAAGAAAAGTCGCCATTAAAAATTGATGAAGGTGACCCATTCAACATGATGAAAAGAGCAGTAATACCATAATCGTAAAAATATTATATTTTCGGCTATTATTCGAGTATAATAAAGGTATAGATTTAGAGAGGAGTATATAGGTGGAAAACCTTATTGATATTACGAACAGCTCCATTGTCAACGTTTTGGATTTGCTTTTAAAGGATAAGTCAACGAAAAAAAATATCATCTGGGCGACTGATTCCTACGAAGCGTTGGGCAAAGGTTTTTCGGATAAAGAGCCGATGAATCGGGGATTGCTTTTGCAACATGCCGATTTAATCCGGCCGCGGATTCAAAAGTCGCAGGAAGCACAGCAGGAGCGTACACGGAAAAAGGCGGAAGTGTTTACGCCTGCCTGGTTGTGCAACATGATGAACAACGTGTGCGATGAAGAGTGGTTTGGACGGAAGGATGTTTTCAATATAGAGAATCCGGATCATACGTGGACGGTCGTGGAAGAGCCCATCGAATTTCCCGTGAAGAAGAGACTTAAGGTTCCATTGTGGCAGCGCTATGTCGATTCTAGGAGACTTGAAATCACTTGTGGTGAAGCTCCGTATCTGGTGTCGCGTTACGACGTTTCAACGGGGCAATTGATTGTGCCGACGAAACGACGAATCGGTCAGTTGGACCGCAAACTCCGTATTGTTAATGAAAATGTGGTGGATTACGATGAATGGATCAAATGGGCAGTACGGGCTTTCGAGGCGTCTTACGGTTATGAATATCAAGGAGACAATGTACTCATTGCCCGAATTAACTTATTCATGACATTCATCGAATACTATAGGGAACGATGGCAGCAGGAGCCGGACAAAGAGCTGCTTCATCGTTTAGCTAATACCATTACTTGGAATATTTGGCAGATGGACGGGCTGAAATACATGGTGCCGCTGGGAAAGCCCTATGAAGCCTATGAAACAATGGATTTATTTGAATCAGAAGAAGATGCAACCAAGGACGAAGGGGAAGCCGTTCCGTGTAAAATACGTAACTGGAGAAGTAATTACTCGATTCTCGTTAGCAAGCTGAAGGAGTTGTGATATATGGGGAAGAAATTATTTGATTATGTCATTGGTAATCCGCCGTATCAGGAAGAACAAGATTCTGAAGACATAAAAGGATCAAAGAAAAATTATGCACCACCCGTTTACAATATATTTATGGACGAAGCAAATAAAATTGCGGATAGAGTCGAATTGATTCATCCGGCTCGTTTTTTGTTTAATGCTGGCAGTACTCCGAAGTCTTGGAATGAAAAAATGCTCAATGATGAACATTTTAAGGTTTTAAAATATGAGTCTGATAGTAATAAAGTTTTCCCTGGACTTTCAACTCCGATTAAAGGTGGTATTGCAATTACATATCGAGATAGTCATGAAAATTTTGGGGCTATTAAAGCTTTTACTCCTTTTGAAGAGGTAAATTCGATTGCTCATAAAGTTGTCAACCGTGAAGATTTTAGTAGTTTGAGTGATATTGTTTATTCGCGAACTTCCTATAGGTTAACCGATAAAATGCACAAGGACCATCCAGACGCTATCGGAAAACTTAGTAAAGGTCATGCCTATGACATGGCTTCAAATATATTTGAACGAATACCAGAAATTTTTTTCGATCAAATTCCTGATAATACCTGCCAATATGTCAAAATTTTTGGCAGGTTAAACAACAAACGAATTTATAAATATATTAGACGTGACTACATTAATGATGTTGAAAATTTAGAATTATACAAATTGTTTGTCCCACAGGCTAATGGTAATGGGACTTTTGGAGAAGTAATTAGTCAGCCCGAGGTGGAAGGTCCTAATGTTGGTCATACAGAAACATTTATGAGCATAGGAAAATTTGAAGAACGAGGTCAAGCGGAAAATTTAGCTAAATATATTCGCACAAAGTTCGCTCGAACGTTATTAAGTGTATTGAAAGTTACCCAAAATGGTAATAAACCTGTATGGAAGATGATTCCTCTCCAAGATTTCACTTCCAATTCCGATATCGACTGGTCGAAGTCAGTTCATGAAATTGATTTACAGCTCTATACGAAATATGGGCTAGACGATAAGGAAATCGAATTTATCGAAACTCATGTAAAGGAGATGGCATAAATGGCTGGAATTAAAATTAATACAACATCTAAAGTTGTTCCCCAATGCTATGCCTATACGACTCCTGGGGTACCGGCTCATGATGGCTGGACAAAAATCGGGTTTACTGAACGCGATGTAGAAACACGGATAAAAGAACAAACTCATACGGTCGGTGTGACTCCTAAAATTTGGTGGCATATGTTGGCTGCTTACATTACGGCGCCGTTAGGAACCTTTACGGATAAAGCTTTTCACGCCTATTTAAAGAAATTGGGTGTCCCTCGCCAGAAAGGGACTGAATGGTTTCAGATTGATCCGTATCAGGCCAAAAGTGATTTCAAGGATTTCATTGAGAATCATGGCGTCGTATCAGATGATACAACAGATGCCGTTATTCCCTATAAACTGCGGGATGAACAAAATGCCGCTGTCGAACAGGCTTTGACCTATTTCCGTTCCCACAAGAATGGCGAATTCCTTTGGAACGCTAAACCGCGTTTTGGCAAAACACTCTCGTCCTATGACCTTTGTAAACGGCTGGATGCAAAGAACATCCTCATCGTTACAAACCGCCCGGCTATTGCCAATTCCTGGTATTCCGATTATGAAACGTTCTTGGGCCCCCAGTCTGGATACGTGTTCGTCAGTAATGTTGAAGGCATTAAAGACCACAAATATGTAGTCAGCAGAGAGGATTATACGCAGAGACTCATGGAACAGAGTGACGACGTCAAGGGCTGCATAGAATTCGTCAGTTTGCAGGATTTAAAAGGATCTATTTATTTTGGCGGCCAATACGATAAACTGGCTGAAGTCAGTGCCGAACACGGCTTAATCTGGGATATCCTTATCATAGATGAAGCCCATGAAGGCGTTGATACGTATAAAACAGATACGGCATTTAATCATATCAACCGCAAATGCACGTTACATTTATCCGGAACACCGTTTAAAGCCTTGGCTAATGACAAATTTCCAGAAGATGCCATTTATAACTGGACCTATGCCGATGAACAGAAGAAAAAACGGGACTGGGATGATACCAGCGAAATCGAAAATCCCTATGAAAACCTGCCCCGGCTGAATTTGTTCACCTACCAGATGTCGGATATCGTCCGGGATAAAGTACGAAAAGGCATTGAATTGGCTGATAATGATATCGAGGAATATGCCTTTGATTTGAATGAATTCTTTAAGACCAAGGAATCCGGCAAGTTTATTCATGACGACGATGTAGATAAATTCCTGGATGCTTTGACCACGCAGGAAAAGTTCCCTTTTTCCACGCCGGAACTGCGCAATGAATTGAAGCATACGTTTTGGCTGTTAAACAGGGTGGATAGCGCCAAAGCATTAGCCAAGAAACTAAAACTGCACCCGGTATTCAAAGACTATACAGTTATTCTGGCCGCTGGTGACGGCAAACTGGATGATGATGACGAAAGCGAAAAATCTTTTGATAAAGTAACTAAGGCTATCAAAGAATATGACAAGACAATTACACTTTCTGTAGGCCAATTGACTACGGGCGTTACTATCCCTGAATGGACTGCGGTACTGATGCTTTCCAACATGTCCAGCCCTGCGCTGTATATGCAATCGGCTTTCCGTGCCCAGAACCCTTGCTTATTCCATGATAATCAGGGTAATTCTTATCGAAAGAAAAACGCCTATGTATTTGATTTTGATCCGGCCCGGACGCTGACGATATTTGAACAGTTTGCCAATGATTTGATTCCAGAAACGTCGGGCGATCGGGGGGATTTGGATCAGCGTAAACAGCATGTCCGGGAACTTTTGAATTTCTTCCCCGTTTATGGTGAAGATGACCAAGGTGTGATGATTGAACTGGATGCAGAAAAAGTTCTGACTATTCCCCGTCATATCCATGCCCGGGAAGTGGTGGAACGCGGATTTATGTCCAATTTCTTGTTTGCCAATATTTCCGGTATTTTTGGTGCACCCAAAGAAATTATTGATATCATCAATGGCATGCAGGCGCTGGAAGAACCCCAAAAACTATCCAACGTAGATATTAATGACGATACAGCCGATAACTTGCATTTGAATGAGGACGGGGAAGTAGAAATCCCGCAGGAACAGATTATTGGAACAGCCGCTGATTTGTTTGGTAAGAAAGTACATAGTGATATTGGTGAAGCCTTAGTACAGACTGTGCAACAGATTACAACACAACACGAACAACATCCGGATCCCCAAAAAGATGAATTGGATAGCTTAAGAAAAACCTTTAGCAAACCAGTTGCTGATACACTCTTGGAAACCGCAAAGAATCAATATGGGGATAATTTGAAAAAGTCTACTCAAAAAGTATTGGAACACAAGATACAGGAAACAACGAATGGTGTTGTGGATAAGGAATACGGCGACTATACAATCCAGAAAAATCAAATAACAAAAGAACATGAGGAAAAGATTAAAGAAGCCCAGGATAAGGGTGCTTCCATGCATGAAATCTCTCAGTTAGATAAAAAATACGAAGAAAAACGTAATCGGGCATATCAGACCATGGTACAGAGTATTCAGCAGAAACTAGACAGTGAAGATACAATAAACAAGGCTGCGGAAACAATTGTAGAGACGGTCGAAACGGAAAAACTGAATACGGAAAAGAAATCCATTGAAGGCGATGTCCGCGATCATTTGCGGGGATTTTCCCGTACGATACCGGCATTTCTTATGGCCTATGGCGATGAGCATACGACGCTGGCTAATTTTGATTCCCTCGTTCCGGAAGAGGTGTTCTGGGAAGTTACGGTTAACCCGCAAAATGGCAAAGGCGTAACGCTTGACCAATTTCGTATGCTTCGTGATGGTGGGGAGTATTACGAAAAAGATGAACAGGGCTATGAAATCCGTGATGAAGAACACCGACATCATTTTGACGGTCATTTATTTGATGAAGTTGTATTCAATGATGCTGTTGTGGAATTCATGAAAAAGCGGGCGCAACTGGCCAATTATTTTGATGAGGACACAAAAGGCGATATCTTTGATTACATTCCACCACAACGGACGAACCAGATTTTCACACCCAAACGAGTTGTGAAAGACATGGTAGATAGATTGGAAGCTGAAAATCCAGGATGTTTCGATGATCCGGACAACACCTTTGCCGATTTGTATATGAAATCAGGAATGTATATTACAGAAATCGTCACCCGGTTATTCCAAAGCCAGAGAATGAAAGAGCTGTTCCCTGATGACGCAGAACGGCTAAAACATATATTCGCGAAACAGGTCTACGGCTGTGCGCCGACGGAAATCATCTATCGAATTTGCCTGCGGTATATCCTCGGGTTTAGTGATACCATCCAGATTAACGAACACCATATCAAACAATTCGACACCTTGCCGTGTGCCAAAAATGGGACTATGGAAACGGAATTGAAAGAGCTGTTCAAAGTATAACTTCTAGGATTAAGTATCAAGGCATAAAATGACCGGAAAGCCCCGCGCGTTCTGCACGGGGCTTTCCGGTCATTCGATACCGTATTCTTTATATAATTTTTCTCTGAGGGTCTTATCGTTAAGGGCGTCAGAGAAGTCCTGCAAGCGGCCGTCGGCTTTCATCCGTTTAAACAAGGCCGCCACTCGG
>OGGM01000636.1_pt1 | contig 21698 bp, 18 predicted proteins | sample 1571251 | NCBI WGS metagenome assembly OGGM01 (sample SAMEA2582076, study PRJEB24529) | metagenome | biome: Human gut stool | place: China | collected 2011 | reverse complement strand
ATTTAGTCATAATAAAACCCCCGAGATTGTTGTCCAATCTCGGGGGTTCACTTCAAGGTGACCATTGGGTCGGCTTTTTATATGAGTCAGGGTGTTAAGGATTTAGTTATAGAGTTTAGGAAATTCACGTTGGAACTTAGCGATATTGCCATATTCACTTGAAAGTTCCCGGCTAAGTCGGATGAAAATCGGGATTAATTCCCGGTATGCTAAGTAGTTTTCTTCGTTCGGTTGGTACTTCTTTTCCTTGCCAATGTATTTGTTAATTCCAGAGAGGTCGCTTTCCAAACCAAGACTCATCTTGGCGAGGAACATGGCAGCTAAACAACCACTTTCGTACGATTCTGGAATTGTGATTTCATGCTCGTAAACGTCGGCCATGATTTGTCGACCAAGGGCGGATTGAACGAAGCCACCAGCTACTAAGATGTCTTTTGGATCACCAGCTACCTCAACCAGAGAAATTGTGGTCATATAAAGATTAAAAACAATTCCCTCGAGGACGGCCCGGGCCATATGAGCGCGAGTGTGCTGACGGTTTAAACCAAAGAAGGAGCCGCGGGCGTTAGCGTCCCAAAGTGGTGCCCGCTCACCCCCAAGGTAAGGGTGGAACAACAGACCACCAGCTCCGGCCGGAACGGTTGCGGCGATATCTGTTAGTAAGTCGTATGAATTTCGCTTTAAAAGCTTAGCTGTTTCCTGTTCTGGACCAAAGATTGCATCGTGAGCCCAGTTGTAGACAATTCCCCCGTTATTGATTGGCCCCCCAACGAGGTATTTCCCTTGCATGATCGGGTAACAGTAGAGTCGAGCCTTTGGATCAACTACGGGCTTATCAACAAAGGAACGGACGGCCGCCGACGTTCCGATGTTAATAGCGAGGGTTCCTTGCTCTAGAGCCCCTACCCCAATGGTGGAAAGGGCACCATCCGTTGCCCCCATTACCATGTGGACGTTATCGTCAATTCCCATTACCTTAGCATATTCGGAACGGATACCGACGATATTATAAGTAGGTTCTACTAGTTCTGGTAGTTGCTTACGCTGGATACCGGCTAGTTTCAGGATCTCATCGTCCCAGTCAACGGTCTTCATGTTTAGTAACCCAGTAGCAGCCGCCATTGAGGTTTCTTCTTTGAGGACATTAGTGTAGCGCCAGATGACATACTCCTTAATGCCAACCCAGTAAGCGGCCTTTCCAAAGACATCTGGGTGTTCCTGACGTAACCATAGAAGCTTGTAGAATGGTCCCATCGGGTGGATTGGTAGACCAGTGTGTTGATAGACGGTCATTCCCTGGCCGTTTTCCTTAAATTGACGAGCGTACTTTTCAGCTCGGTTATCTGCCCACGTAATCGAACGAGTCAAGGGACGATAATCCTGATCTAAGGCAATTAAACTGTGTTGCTGTGCTGACCATGAAATGGCAACAACTTTCCCATCCGTTAACTGAGCCTTAGAAATGACCTCTTCAATAGCGTTTAACGTTGCCGTGAAAATATCGTTAGGGTCTTCTTCGGCCATATCAGGTTGTTCTTGGTGAAGTGTGTAGCCAATATTTGATTTAGCATAGATCTTTCCATTGAGATCGTATAAAAGCGCTTTTGTACTCGTAGTACCGATGTCAATTCCAACAATGTAGTTCATGGTTATCCCTCTTTAATGTTTCGTTATTCATTTTGTGTTCACTACAGTGTGATATATCAGATTTGCCTACTATTTAATATAAAGCGGTTCCAAACGCGTGTCAATAGGCATTGGATGATTGTTTATAAAGTTAAATTAAACCATATAAAGTATATGCACACGTGAACAATATTTTTGGATTAGATATAAATGTCGGCTTTGGGGTTGAAAACCCCGATTATTATGATAGAATGTAAGCGTGTTCAGATATTTCTAGTATATCAGTTAAAACGCATTGTTATGGAGGCTGATGATATGGTTGTAAAAATTACGGATAACTATCTTGAAAATAAGGAAGAATTCGCAAGTGTCGATGTAAAGGTACCAACTTATGACAGCGAGGTAGTTACCGCTAAGGCGTTGGAAGCACCAAGGTGGGTTCACTTTGGTGGTGGGAACTTGTTCCGGGCGTTCCACGCATCAATTGCGAGTCATTTAATTGATGCCGGAGAATTAGATAGCGGCGTAATCGTGGCAGATACCCATGATAGTGCCGTAATTGACTTAGTGTACAACAAGTACAACAACCGGATGCTGAGGGTAATTACCAAGGCGGATGGGACGCAAGAACGGGAATTGTTTGCATCCGTGGCTGAAGCATTATTTGCTGGTCCTAGTGAAGATCGTAGTGGCTTCGAAAAATTAAAGGAAGTCTTTAAAAAGGATAGCCTACAAGTTGTAACCTTCTCGATTACGGAAAAGGGTTACGTCTTAAAGGACCCGTCCGGTAATTTCTTTGGTGGCGTGCAAGAAGACATTGATAATGGGCCGGCTAACCCAGGTAACGGGATGGCGATCCTGGTTGCGTTGATGTTAGAACGGTTCCAAAACGGTGCCGCTCCGTTAACCCTCCTTAGCACTGATAACTTCTCCCAAAACGGCGATAAGTTAAAGGACAGCGTTTTAACAATTGCAAAGGAATGGGAAAAGAAGGGGTATGTAGGCCAAGCCTTTATTGACTACCTGTCGGATGATAGTAAGGTGGCTTTCCCACTTTCTATGATTGACCGAATCACGCCAGCACCGTCCGCTAAGATCGAGGCCGATTTGGAAGCGGCGGGGATTGAAGAGTGCAAGATTACAAAGACGGCTCGTGGGACAAATGTTGCACCATTTGTTAACACGGAAGAAGCACACTACTTGGTTGTTGAAGATAAGTTCCCGAACGGCCGGCCAAAGTTTGAAAAGTTTGGCATGATTTTAACCGACCGTGACACGGTTAACCTAGCAGATGAAATGAAGGTTACTAACTGCTTGAACCCACTTCACACGGCCTTGGCCGTTTACGGGACGATTTTGGGCTTTGACTCCATTGCTTCTGAAATGAAAGATGCTGACCTGGTTGGTTTAATCAAGCAGATTGGCTACGTCGAAGGCTTACCAGTTGTTAAGGATCCTAAAGTGTTGAATCCAAAGGCCTTTATCGATGAACTAGTTCAAAAGCGTTTGCCAAACCCGTACATTCCTGATACTCCTCAACGGATTGCTACCGATACTTCGCAAAAGTTAGCAATTCGCTATGGGGTAACAATTAAGCACTACGTTGATGATCCAGATCGGGATCCAAGTCAGTTAAACTTTATCCCGCTAGTAATTGCAACTTGGCTTCGTTACCTGATGGGGATTAATGATGAGGGTGAGCAGTTTGAAACGAGCCCAGATCCACTTTGGGATACGTTACATGGCGCTGTTGCAGGAATTAAGTTTGGCGATGCTGACCAAGATGTTCACGAGGCCGTTAAGGGAATCTTGAGTAACAAGACGATCTTTGGCGTCGACCTTTACGAAGTTGGCTTAGGGGACAAAGTAGAAGCTGACTTCAAGGAGATGCTTGCTGGAAAAGGGACGATCCGGAAGGTCTTGGAAGATAAGTTAGCCCAATTTAGTAAAAGCGTTGATTAAGAGACTAATTCAAGGGAGAAAATTTAAAATGACTGAATACAAGATTGCTGTTGTAAACTCAAGTAGCTTTGGCCAAGTGTTTAAGGAACACTGGACTGAACTGGAGAAGATTGGGACAGTTGACCGGTTTATGGTTGCACCAGACATTACTGGGAAGGATTTGGCAGCTAAGTTACAAGGATACCAAATGGTAATTGCTAGTGTCACTCCTAACTTCACGGAAGAGTTCTTTGACAACAACGAAGGGCTAGAATTGATCTCTCGTCACGGGATTGGCTTTAACAGTGTTGACCTTAAAGCCGCCAAGAAGCATGGCGTTAAGGTCACGATCGTCCCACCACTGGTTGAACGGGACGCCGTTGCAGAAAATGCACTGGCAAACCTGATGTCACTTGCCCGTCAAACTCCAGCGGCTGCAGCTCGTGAAGCTGCTGGTCACTATGAGGACCGGGCCAACTTTATGGGACACCAATTCAATGGTAAGCAATACGGTGTGATCGGTTGCGGGAACATCGGGAGCCGGGTTGCTGAATTGTTCCACTTACTTAGTGGTGGGATGCCAGTTTTGATTACTGACCCACACTCACGGGCTCGTGAAGGTTGGTGGGAACAAAACCCGTGGGCAAAGCTGGTTTCACTGGATGAATTGTTGGAAAAGAGTGACTACATCTCATTGAACGCATCGCTTGATGAAGACGACTACCACATGTTAAACGAAGAAACGTTAGCTAAGACCAAGAAGGGCGTTTACTTTACTAACTGTGCTCGGGGAGCCTTGATTGACGAAGACGCGATGATGGCGGCCGTTAAGAGTGGCCAAGTTGGTGGGTACGCAACGGATACGATGGAAGTTGAACCAGTTCCTGGTGACCACCCATTCTTACACGATGACCACTTCTTAGTAACTCCACACACCTCAGCATACACCTATGAATGCTTATTCGGGATGGGCGAGAAATGTGTTTCCGATATTAAGAACTGGGTTTCTGGCAAACCGTTAGTTCGCGAATTGACTAGCCAATTATAAGACCAGTCTTGGAGCCCGAAAAAGCCACAACGGATGCCGTTGTGGCTTTTTTGATTGATGAAAAGAGGCAGCAAAATGGTAGATCCACTGAATATTTTACACACAGTGGGGTTTCAAACTTTATACCCAATCGTTCGTTGTGAGTTAGTTTATAACCACGCAATCGAGCTTGAACGTTTGAAGCGGGCAGTAGCGCACGTAGCTAATGATATTCCGGAGCTGATGTCATGCTATGAAATTAAGACAAATACGTACCACCCAATTGACCGGCCCGCGACATCTGTAGTTCACGAAGTCGATCGAATTAATGATGATCTGGTAGCTGATTGGGATTTGGAGAGTCAGCCGCAGTGGCAACTGTATTGGGTGAAAAAAACTAATTCTCTCGTAGTGTATGGTAGCCATATTTTTACTGATGGGGCAGGATTTAAGCAGTTGCTTAATGTTTTAGCTAAGACTTATAACGAGGATCAAGATTGCCAAGTTAAAAATCACACGGATATTGAGGGAATTCGTCAACTGCTGAAGGAGACAGCTGGTAGGAAAGTTCAAAATGATGATCACCCTAGCGCTCCGTTAGAATTGCCAGAGATTGTTTCTGATGGTAAGGAGCGCCACTATCGGGTTATCCATGCACAATTGGATTTGGCGGAATCAGAGACTCTTTATCGGCGTAGCAAGGAACAGGGGATACATTTGAACGATGTCTTTATGGCGGCGTTTGGAAAGGTAATCCAGCAATATTGTGGGGTCGGTGAAATTAATCTAGCTTGCCCAACTGATATGCGAAAGTTTTTGCCTGAAGGAGAGCAGAAACAACTACGGGTACAGAATATGACGGGACGTTACAACATCCATGTACCGGCAACCTTAGATGAACCGTTAGCGGAGACGGCCTGGAATGTTCACCGTGCGATGGACCAGCAGAAAGAAGAGCGAGCCTTTTTGGAATCATTCCGGTCAATGATTGGACGATTGGATAACGGGGCGAGTGTAGCGGAGTTGCAAGGAGAAGTTGAAAAGAACTACCACATCCGGGGAATTTCCTATACGAACCTTGCAATTATCGATGCTGATCAATTGCAATTGGGAGATTCCGTAGTTCGGGATGCGTGGATCTCAGGAGGCTTTCGGACGATGCCGCTGTATCAAATTGCGGTAAGTACCTTTCGACGGCACGTGAATCTAGTGGCAAATGTGATTGGGACGCCAACGGAAATTCAATTTGCTAAGGCGGTAATGAACCAGATGAAGTTGTTTCTCTTGAGCCTTTAAAAAGGACCACTATTTTCTGTGAAACACTTAGAAAGAAAAAGGATGCTCCCTAGCCAAGTTGAATGGTTAGGGAGCATCTCTTTAGACTGAGCTAATATTTATTTGGTCTAGTGGTTTAAGTTGTAGACCCATGCCCGGCCATCGCGAGCCAGTAGTTCATCAGAAGCGGCTGGGCCCATCGTACCTGGCGTGTAGTTCGGGAATTGAGGTTCTTCAATGTCCCAGAGCTTACGAACGACGTCAACGAACTTCCATGCGTAGGCAATTTCAGACCAGGACGCGAAGTTGGTGTGGTTACCTTCTAAGGCGTCGTGGAAGAGACGTTCGTACGGTTCTGGAGCTTCCTTCTTGCTGGAGTCGTTTTGCATGTACTCCAGGTCAACCGGTTCAGTTTGGAAACCTTGGCCAGCCGTCTTGGCGTTAACCCGCAAGGCAAAACCAGATTGCGGTTCAACGTAGATGGTCAAGACGTTGCTCTTCAGGGATTGTTCAGAAGCCATCCGTGGGTTAGCGAAGATGTCGATTAACGGCTTACGGAAGACCACGTCGATGCGGGTGAACTTGTCAGCCAGCTTCTTCCCGGTCCGCACGTAGAATGGCACCCCGGACCAACGGTAGTTGTCAAACATCAGCTTGGCAGCCACGAAGGTTTCGGTGTTGGATTGTGGGTCAACCCCGTCTTCATGACGGTAGTCTGGGTTGTCAGCGCCGGCGTCGTATTGGCCACGTACGAAGTTAGAAGCGGCTTCTGACGGTGTGTACAAGCGCAGGGAACGCAGGGCCTTGATCTTTTCAACCCGGACGTCGGAGTCGGTGAAGGCAACGGGTTGTTCCATCGCTAATTGGGCAACGACTTGCATGATGTGGTTTTGCACCATGTCACGCAAAGCACCGGAGTGGTCGTAGTAACCGGCCCGTTCTTCAACCCCGAGCTTTTCGGACAGGGTTACCTGGATGTTGTCGATGTAACGGTTGTTCCAAAGGGATTCAATGATCGTGTTCCCAAAGCGCAGGGCTTCGATGTTTTGGATCATTTCCTTACCCAGGTAGTGGTCAATCCGGAAGATTTGGTCTTCCTCAAACGTTTGGGAAAGTTCATCGTTTAAGGCCTTGGCAGACGCAAAGTCGCGACCAAATGGCTTTTCGATGACCAGACGGTTGAACCCATCGTCAGTCAGCAGGGCTTGCTTCTTTAAGTTCAAAGCGATCGTCCCGAAGAATTGTGGGGCCATCGACATGTAGAAGAGGCGGTTGCCTTCCGTTTCGAATTGTTCGTCCAACTTTTCAAGCCGTTCCTTTAACACTTCGTAGTGTTCCGGCTTAGTGACGTCGTGGGATTGGTAGAAGAAGTGCTTAGCGAACGCCTGGGCGTTACCAGCCTGAACTTCGTCAATGCCAGAAATCGACTTTTCCACCATTGCTTGGAATTCTTCGTCGGAAACCGGCCGACGGGACGTCCCGAGCAGGGCAAAGTGTTCCGCAAGGTAACCCTTTTGATACAGGTTAAACAAAGATGGGTAGAGCTTGCGTTGGGCCAAGTCACCGGTGGCCCCAAATAATGTGATGACAGCTTTATTTTCCTTAGCCAAAATGTTCACTCCTCTAAGAATGATCAAAGAATACAATCTTAACGAACTAATTATATACTTTCTGGAAATTGATTGCACGGGCGCCCAGTAGTGGTGGTGCCGCTTTCGTGAAATGGATCACCAACCTTGTTAGCGGCGAACAGCCTACTAACCGGTTTTCGTGTCAATTGGTCTAGATTGAAATAAATTTTTCAAACTCTTAGTAACCGTCCGGCCACAGAACACCGCTGGCGCGCTAACCCGTGGTTATTTCCCATAACGTGCTCCTAACCACGGACCTAGTGTTTAAGTACGGCTGAAGAACGATGTGTACCGCATCAACCTTCAGCCTAGCTTAGCCATACGGCCCGTCGAGAAGGTCAGTCGCACTTCCCATAACGTGCTCCTAACCACGGACCTAGTGTCTAAGTACGGCCGGAGAACGATGCGTGTCGCATCAACCCTCGTCCGATCCTTAGTCCACGGCTTGCCAATGGTTAGGTCGCACTTCCTAATTCACGTACTGATTGCGTTCACTCAGGGTTCCAAAGAGGGTGAACAAGCAGATCACAATCAGGGTGACGATGATCGGGCCGTGCCAAGAACCGGAAGCGGCCTTGAGGTTCCCGGTCACGGTCGGACCAAAGGCGGCCAGTAGGTAACCCAGCGATTGAACCATTCCGGACAGGTTCCGGGTGTCGCCAGCCGTGCGGGTCTTTAAGCCCAACAGGGTCATGATTAAGGAGAAGGTGGCTGCCGTCCCTAACCCAAGTAAGAGGGCGATTAGGACGTAGTACCAGAACTGGTGGATGGGAAGTAACATCGCCAAAAAGCCCAGTGCCGTTGAGATCCCGGCCGCCAGGACTAGGGGAATCCGGTTGCTCATCCGAGTGGCTAACACCGGGGTGGCAAAGGCAGTGGGGATCGAGAAGAGCTGGAAGAGCCCGGCAATCAGGCTAGCGGTGTTGGTGGCCATCCCGTTAGCCATCGCAATTGACGGTAGCCAGGCAACGATCGTGTAAAAGACGAAGGAGGAACCGGCAAAGTAGAACAATAAGAACCAGGCCCGTGGGTTCTTCCACATGTTGGCGCCGGTTTCTTTGGTATCCGTCCCAGATGTTCGGTAGTTAAAGCGTAGGTTAGGCAACCACACCAGGGCGGTGAAGAGGACTAACCCGGACAATAAGACGATGGCAAATTGCCAACTGGAGGCGGCGCTGATCGGGGCGATCGCGTAGGCCCCGACGGCTGAAAAGAGGGTTATCGCCACGTTATAGGTCCCGGTGACCGGGCCAATCTTCGTTGGTAGGTTCTCGGTGATGACGGCCGGAATTAAGACGTTAATGAAGGTGGTCGCCACCCCAATGATTAAGGTCCCGGTCAAAAGGGCGCTGAAGCCAAAGATCCGCAGGTAAGAACCGGCGGCTAACAACAATAGGGCGATGAAAAGGGCCAGTTCGTTCCCTAAACGGCGGGCAATCCCGGGCACCAGGGTGGAACAAAGGCCAAAGCAAATTAGGGGGATGGTAGTTAAGATCCCCAGCGAGGTGGCCGGGGTGTGGAAGCTAGCGGCGATTTCGTTGATCACCGAAGGGATTGAGGTGAATGGGGTGCGCATGCTAGCCCCGAGCAAGAAGATCCCGATGATCAAAAAGGCGCTGTGCTGACGAGTAGTTTTCATGAAGGGCGTTCCTTTCTTTAATGATTTCGTAAAAATTAAGCTAGTCTAGTATAACATGGTTTACAAAATGTTAAACCGTTTTACGTCCCGGTTAATCAATGTTAATTCGGTTTCATGGGGTGGGGCAGTTTGACGAATGGCCCGATCGCCCCTATAATTTTCTTTGATACTGTAAAAAAACGGAGGAACATAATGGCAGACATATACCCCTACTTGGTCTTTGAAAACGCCAAGGAGGCCATGGCCTACTACGCTGAGCAGTTCGATGCTGACATAGTGGCGCGGCGCCCCTTAACTAAGGCTCAGGTAGATAGCTACGGTCTGGAACTAACGGACTTAGACGAAACAACTGCCTACGGTGAATTTACGATCGCTGGGCAGACCTTCATCTGTGCTGACGCCATGATGGCAATGCCCCAGACGTCTTCGTTGGTTTCGATCCTGCTCGATTTTGCCGATGATAACGTTGCGGCGGCCGACTTTTTTGACCACTTGGCTGCTTCCGATGATCAGCGCGTAACGTTACCCTTTAGCCCCCAACCAGCGGGGGGCCAGGCGGGTCAGATTGTGGACCGCTATGGCATTACCTGGCTGATTTCGGCTGGGTTTGTAAAGCATGAATAAAGAAGTGAGTGTTCCCAACCCCCTCTTTAGACTTCAATTAAATAAAATCCCGAACCGGATCAATCGAGTGTTGATTGATCCGGTTCGGGATTTTTCATTCGGGGATTCTTTTTAACTATTATACAGATAACGTGCTCCCCAACCGCAGGCCTAGTGCCTAAGTACGGGCAAAGAACGCCGCCAGGGCGGCAACCCTTGCCCTAGCTTAGTCATACGGCCTGCCAAGCAGGTTGGTGAGCACTTCTTAGCCTTGTTTCTCCGCCACATCCTTTAGGCGCCGGTAGACCACTTCCAAGTCTTCGTTGGTGCCGCGCAGTTCATAATCGGCTACGAACGGGGCGTCAAAGGCCTTGGCGTACATCCGGGCGGTCAGGCAGTATTGCTCGTTGAAGTTTTTGTTGCCACTACCGACCACGCCGATCAAGTTGTCGGCGTTCTTGCCCTCGGCGATGTATTCACCCAGCGGGTTGGTCATCATTTCGGTATAACCAGAGGTAAAGCCGTCGCCCCCATCCAGGTAGGTGGGCACGAAGGCGAAGAAGGGCTCTTCTTCGTGGGCCGGGATCGTTTGGGCGGTGATTTCCTTGAGGTTGATGGTCGGATTAGCGGGGTTGATGCTGTTCATTTGGTTAGCGTAGGTTTGCAGCCGCTTTAAAAAGGAGCGGGTGTTCCCCTCGATGGAAATGTATAAGACGTTAATGGTTGTCATGCGACAAGGCCTCCTGATTATTCTATAAATTCTATTTTACCTGGGGAAGGGGGGATTTAAAAGGGCGACTTTGGTGACCTAGCGCGCTAAGAAGCGGCAGAACCGGGGTTGGGTGACTCCGGCGAGTCCGGTTCTTTTTCCAGGCGTTGAACTACAAAGCGATCAATGTATGAGTTTTGGTAGTCGGCCACCGTTAACTGAAAGTCGCCTAGTTCAATCGTCTGGCCCTCGTGAACGTGGGGAACCGTGTCCATTACAAACCCGGCTAAGGTAACGGCGTTGGAGTGGTCAAAGGCCTTGATGTCGGTGTGGAAGTAGCGTTCAAAATCGTAGGTGGTCGTTTTGCCATCGACTAGGTATTGACCGTGTTCACCCTTTTGGATCAGGTTATCGGCGACGTTATCAATTTCATCGCGGACGGTCCCGAAGAGCTCTTCGTAAATGTCCTTGTCGGTGATGATCCCGGCGGTACCGCCGTATTCGTCCATCACCACCACCATCGGTACCCGGGTCCGGATCATCATTTGCAAGACCTCGGTGATCGGGGTGGCTTCCGGTGTTGTTGACAGGTGGCGTAAGATTTTGGCTAAGGAAACGGTGGGGTCGACACGCTGTTGGCGGATCAAGTCGTAGTTAAAGACGTAGCCCAAGATCTTATCCTTATCACCGTCGGCCACGACCGGCAGGCGCGAGTACTTGGAGGTGATGTACAGGTCGAGGGCGTCGCCAACGCTTTGTGTGATGTCAATGACGGTTAGTTGGGTCCGGTCAATCATGATGTCTTTGGCGACCTTGTCGTTGAAGTCAAAGGCCCGTTCCATGTAGACCAAGTCGTTGCGCCCTAATTGCCCGCCGCGGACGGCATTGCGTGACAAGGAGATGATTTCACTTTGCGACAGCACCTCGTCGGCTTCGTTGGCTGGTTTCATCCCAACCAGGCGGACAAGCCCGTTGGCCGAGGTGTTAAGCAACCACACGAAGGGGTAAAAGAGCAGGTGGAAGTAGTGCAAGGGGGTGACGGTGAAGAGTAGCATCTTAACCGGGATGTCGATCGAGATGTTTTTCGGTACAATCTCGGTTAAGACGACTTCAAAGTAGGTTAACAAGAGGACCCCGATGACGGCGGCAATTGCGTGGGCACCGGTGGTCGACAGGGCTAGGGCGGGGAGGTTCAAAAAGTTGATCAGGAGTTCTTCGATCGTTTGCTCCCCGATCCAACCGAGGATGATCCCGCACACCGAGGTCCCAACCTGGGTGGTCGATAGGTACTCGGTTAAGTTAGAAACCATCGTGAGCGCCCGTTCGATCTTGAGGCTCTTTTTACCCCGGCGCTCCTCGAAGTTTTCTTGGGCCTCTTCTAGGGCGGTAATCCGGGTTTGCACCAGGGCAAACTCGGCGGCCACGAAGAAGGCGGCGAAAATAAAGGTGATTAAAATAATGCTGATGTTAGTCATAATTTGCTGGCTGTCCAAAATAACGAATCCCTCGCTTTAAAATGGTGCGCTTATTCGGCGGTCTGGTAAAGTTAGTACTAATTATTATAACATTGATCACCAGTTCCGAACGGCAAGTTGGTCCTGTCCCCGTTACCGGCCAGTTTGCGGTACAATAAAAGGAAAAATGGTGATTAAAATGCAAGTACGGATAATTGGTGGGGAGAAGTTAGTTGCCCCCGTGGCCCAAGCCTTAACCGAGCAAGGGGAGGCGGTCACCACGACGGCAGACTTTTCCGGTACCCTGGCCCCGGAGACGACCTTGGTATGGTTGCCGAACCCCTTGGACCCGGTTGGTGACTTGGTGGCGGACCTGGTGGCCTTAGTCGATCGGTCGCCGGCGCCGAAGCGGATCGTGATGCACGGGGTCCCCGGCACCGCGGATGACGCGAGCCCAGAACAGGTCGGCGCCTGGTTTCAAACGGCAGGGACGTCATTAGTAATGGAGCACTTGTACGCCGTCAAGATGATTGATGAACTAGAGTACCCTTACGTAATCGTGCGAACACCCCCGGTTACCGGGCGGGGCGGCAACGTCAAGGGTGAGGGTGAACCGATTCAACAAGCAACGGTTGGCCAAGAAGAAACCGTCGCCCTCATCACCACCGCCGTTACCACCGAACAGTACGTCAACCAGTCAGTGGGACTGGGTTAGGAGGCAGAGATGACAGCAACACAATTAGAACACTTCGCCACCCAGGTTAGTAAGGTTCAACTTCCCCACTGGGCGGACTTTCCGGAGATGGGCCTGTACGCCGACCAGGTAATCGGCCTGGTTAACGACCGCCTGCGCCCGCTCGGCGTTCCCCCGTTGACCAAGGCGATGATTAACAACTACGTCAAAAAGGGGATCGTGATCGCCCCGGTCAAAAAGAAGTATTCCCAAAACCAGTTGGCCGCCGTGACCGTAATTTCGTTATTAAAGGGTTCCTTTGCCCTGCCGACGATCCGGGCGGCGATTGACCAGGTGACCGTCAATAACTACCCGATGGCCGCCTACGACCGCTTCGTTGACCTCTTCAATGCCGCCTTACGCAACGAGGAGGCCAACAAAACCACCTTGGATCCGGCGATTGAAGAACTGCTGAACCTAGCGGTGGTCACGACGATTGCGCGCTTGAAGACTACCGCCTTGTTGGCCGTTTTACAAGAACAGCTGCCGCCGACTAAGATTAAGTAGGGAAGTGGGAAATGACCTTCTCGACAGGCCGTATAGCTAAGCTAGGGCGAACGGTTGGTGCGTCAGCACCGTTCTTCGCCCGTACTTAGATACTAGGTCTGTGGTCATTTTCCACGTTAAGGGGAGTGCGGACCAACCTTCTCGACAGACCGTTTGGCTAAGCTAGGGCGGGGGTTGGTGAGGCACAATATTTGTTTAACATTCGAAGATAAAGTAATAGGCTGGAAGAAAAACGCCCCTTCTTCCAGCCTATTTTTAGTTTGCGTTAGCCGATCAAGACCGTTAGGTAACGGTGACTAGCCAACTGTTCTTGGCAGTCGGTTTGGTCGGCTAAGTTGATCTCGTAAATGTTGGTGGCCCGTGGGTTTAACAGGGGCCAGACGCGCGACCAGTCAATCTTACCAGTGCCAAGCGGCAGGGAGTCGTGACTTTGGCCCATCGAGTCCACCAAGTGGTAGTGGACGACCTGGTCCTTGAGCTTAGCCAGGGAGGCGCACAAGGCGTCGTTATCGCCGTGCAGGTAGATAAAGCAGTGTGAGGTGTCAAAGGCCAAGCGGTAGCCGTGGTCTAAGATGGCCCGTTCGGTGACCGGGTTACCATAGGCGAAAAATTCCGAAATCGAATTTTCAAACATGATGTGCGTACCACCCAGTTCTTGGAACCGATCCAGCCGGTTTAGCACCGCTGCTTGGGCCGCTTCTAAGCTCTGATAAAAGGGGATCACCCGCGGGAAATCGCCCGAGTAACCACCGTGGATTAGGATTTGAAGGTCAAATTCGCTGGCCAACTCCAGGAGGGTAGCGGTGGAGCGTTCGATAAAGTCGTACAGGTCGGGGAAGGCGGTTTGTGGCGCCGCCAATTCGCTGTGGATGTCACCGAACTTCATCGGTTGGTGGATGACGATTTGGTCAATTCCGGCGCCCTGCACACTCCGGATGCCGGCCTTTAACTCGGCCAGGCCGGCGGGGGTGAAGTTGTGAACGTCGGTGAAGAACTCAAAGGTTTGCGGGTGGTACTTTAGGCGATCCTCAATTTGGGCCGGATCGCTGGAGGCCTTTAACCCTAGTTGGGGAAACATTGTTAAAACCTCTTTTCTAAAAGGGACCGGGAAAAGATGCCCTTCCCCAATCCCTTATCTAATTACATATTTAGTGTGGGCGCCTATTTCAGTCAGTGGCCTGCCCAATGGTTGGGCCCATAATAACGTGCTTCCAACCACGGGCCTAGTATCTAAGTACGGGCGAAGAACGGTACTGGCGCACCAACCCTCGCCCTAGCTTAGCTATACGGCCCGTCGAGGAGGTTGGTCGCACTCACAGATTTTTATCCATCGTAAAGGTTAGCTTGGATAACTCAAGCCCCTTCATCATCAGCTTAGCCATCAAGTCCTTGGTGCGCTTGGCCATTTCGGCTACCAGTTCTTGGTTCTTAGCGCTTAAAATGGCGGTGGCTTCCTGGTTAGTCATCCCGTCAACGAGCGGCGCCACTTCGTCAACGAAGCGGTGGAAGTATTCGCGAGCGTCCTTTAAATAGTCGAGGTCGTCTTGCAAGAACTCGGCGTGGTGGGCTTCCACCAGCATCGACAGGGCCCGGTACATCCAGTAAGCTGACTTGAAGTCGACGTTCATTTCCTTAGGCGTGTTGCGGTAGGAGGCGTCAACTTCGTCGGCGTTACCAAAGAACGGCACGTACGGGGTGAAAGTCGGGATCCCAAAGCTCATCCACATGATCGTAGAAGCGGCTTCGGGGAGGTCATTGCGGACCTGCAGGACGTGGGAGTTTTGGGTTCGGTTCAAAGAGATTGGCCGGAAGAGGCGCTTTTCTTGTTCGGTGCCATCGTGGCCCAGTGGGTCGTAAACCGTGCCCTGGTAGTGGCTAGACAGGACTTGTTCGACCTCTTCTAGGGTGATCTTGTGGTCGGCCTTTAATACGAAGGGCAGGTCGAAGTCCAGCGGGTCGAGCTTAACGTCCGGGGATAAGACCAGGTGACCGTACCACTGGCGCGGGGTGTTGTAGTGTTGGTCAAAGACGGTGGCGGTCCCGAAGATGCGGCGGAAGTTCCAGCCGGACAGGTCCGGGTTCAAATGGTGGTCAGCTACGAATTCTTGGATCCCGTCTGACCACATGAAGTTGGCTGGGTCGTCAAAGTCCACCTCTTGGATTGCCACCCGGTTACCGGTTACGGCGTAGGCGTCATCGGGAATTCGCTGGGCAACCCAGTGGTGGCCGGTGACAATTTCCATGTACCAGACGTCGTTTTTGTCGGAGAAGATCACCCCGTTACCTTCCGCGGAGCCGTACTTAGCGACGAGGTCCCCCAGGTAGGCAACCCCTTCCTGGGCCGACTTAATGAAGGGCAGGACCATTGCAACAATCACGTCTTCGTTGAGGCCGGATTCGAGGTTAAGTGGGTCAAAGGCCAGCACCCGTTCGTTGGCGTAGACGCTTTCGGTTGCCGACATGCCGACGTTATATTCGTTAAAGCCGTTTTCGTCGTAGACCCCCTCGGTGGTCAAATTGACGTTGGGTACCCCTTGGTAGCGGGCGCCGTTGGCCGGCCGGTCGCCGACGAAGTGGTTGAGGTAGGACTTAACTTGGTTGGGGTGGTCCTTATAAGTCGGGTAGACCACGAAGCGTTGCGGGGTCAGCGGACCGTAAGTGTCGTCGTTTCTGGCCGCCATCGTCGAGCCATCAATGGTGGCCTGTTTGCCGACGAGAACGGTGGTGCAAGCGGAGAGTTTCTTTTCCATGATTGAAAATCCTTCCTTATATGGTGATGGTTACATTGTAGGCGTGCGGTAAGGTGGGGTCAAACGTGGGCCCTGCCGAGTAGCTTTAAGACGGTTAGGGTGATCAGGTTGATCAAAAGGGCCAGGCCTAGTGCCCAGTAGACCGGGATCATAAATGAAAGCAGGGCGCCCTTAATTTGAGTCGGGGTAAAGAAGAGGCTGGCGATGATTAAGACTAGTAGGTAAAAGGCCACCAGAATGAAGAGGCCGTGGCTACTGTTTTCCAGGTCAGCGGTCGACAGGTCAAAACCGCCGACGCTGATGTTGATTAAGAGGACCACCCAGATTAAAACCTTCCACCAGACCAGGTCGCCGGTGGCGGTGGTAGAGACCCCGGTTGCTAGGCTCTGCCACCAAGCAAAGATTGGTGGAACCAGCCAGCGGGTCAAAGCCACCAGGGCGACCGTACCGCCGATCAAGGGGGCGACGCCGATAAAGAAGTTACCACTGCGCTGGTATAAGGAAGTGGTTTGCCAGGCGTGCTGGACGTAGCCGAGGCTAGTGTCACCGTCGTTTGGACGGGGAATGCGTAACAAGGCAACGCCCTTAATTTGGTGGCGGAAGAGCAGGGCGACGATCAAGTGGCTTAGCTCGTGGATGATGATGCCGATCCCGCCCCCGATGACCTGGGCAAAGAAGCCAAAGTAGATGACCACCAATGACTTGTTACGGTGGGAAACCAGGGACAGGGCGCTCCCAAACAAAAGGGGGATCAACAGCAGGTAGAGGCTGGCGTCTAAAAAGATCTGTAAGAACTTGGTCATCGGCTACTTGGTTTGCAGGTCGGCGAAGGTGGCGTTCACCAACTTGGCGAGGTCCTCGGCGTTTAACTGCACCGAGCGGCCCAGTTGCCCGGAGGAAACGAAGATCGTTGGCGTCTCCTTGGCTTCGTTATCAATGAAAATTGGGTAATGGTGCTTTTCGTAAATCCCAACCGGGGTGTTGGCGCCGTGGACGTAACCGGTCGTCTTCAAGAGGTCCTTTAGGGGGACCATGTCGACCTTTTTGTTGCCCGACACCCGGGCGAGCGCCTTTTCGTCTAAGTGGCGGTCGACGGGGACCACCCCCACTAAGGGGCCGGTGACGTTACCGGTCAAGACCAGGGTCTTATAGATCAGGTGCTCATCAACGTCGCCGTGGTCAACCACCATCGTTTGGACGTCGCCGTCTTGTTTAGTCGGGAAGTGGGCCTGCTGGTAGGCGATCCCGTTTTTATCGAGGATTTGTTCCACCTGGGTCTTTTTTAACTTGCTTTTTTTCTTGCTCATAAATTGGACTCCTTTTCGCTGGCCGCTTCCGAATTTGGAACGGTCCAATAATTTAAATGTAGGTAACCAAATTTTCAAAGGTATGGTATCCTAAATACGATAAGCATAGCATACACGAACAGGTAAGGACGGGGAAGATTGATATGGCAGACCTAGTATACCGCGCCGTCATGCGCGACTTAAAACAGAAGATCCTGGCCCACCAGTACCCCAAGATGAAACTCCCCGATGAACGGACGCTGAGCGCCGATTACGAGGTGAGCCGGAGTACGATTAAGCGGGCCCTAGACGTCCTGGTCCAACAGGGGATCATCTTCAAAAAGCGGGGGTCGGGGACCTTCATCAACCCGCTTTACTTAAAGAACCAGGCGATGTTTTCTTACGAGGGGAGCAACCTGGGGATCACCGATAGTTTTAAGTTTGACGGCCGCAAGCAGGCGATCAAGCTTTTGAATTACCAGGTGATTCCGGCCGACGAAGAAATCCAACAGGACCTCTTCTTGAGTGAGGACGACTTCGTTTACCGGATTGAACGCTTGCGTTTGATTGACGACCAACCCTTCATGATCGAAACGGGCTACATCCCGATTAAGATCAACCCGACCCTGTCGTCGTCGGTGGTCGAAGGGTCGATTTTTAACTACTTAGAAGAAGTGATGAACAAGACCGTCACCCGTTCTTACATGACCTTGACCGTCGCCCCGTCCACGGAAAACGACCAAAAGCTCTTAAACTTGACCCCCACCGAACCAGTGGGGATCATGGAAGGGGTGTTCTTTTTAGACGATGGGACGCCCTTTGAAGTTTCCAACATGCGCGTCCACTATAAGTACATGCGCTACAACACCTTTGTTTCAATTAATAAGGAGTAATAACTGATGACAATTAAGGCAATTGCCGTCGACATGGACGGAACCTTTTTGAATTCCCAAAGCGACTACGATCACGATTACTTCGCCAAAGTGTACGACCTGATGGTGGCCAAGGGGGTTCAGTTCGTGGTGGCGTCGGGTAACCCCCATTACCAACTAGAAGATCGGTTTCCAACTGTCAAGGACCAGCTAGCCTTCGTGGCCGAAAACGGGGTTGAGTTAATTGATCACGGTGAGTTGGTGTACTGCGGTGAAGTGGCCATGGAGACGGTGGAAAGGGTGAACGCCTTACACCAAGCAATCGTCGGGAGCCACTTCATCATTTCGGCTTACGATACGGCCTACACCTTCAAGGATGAGGACCCGGCCTTCGTGGAGCACGCCATTAAGCACTACCCCCACATGAAGCGGATCGACAGCCTGAGTGAGGTAGACGACAAGGTCACCAAGATGATGATGGATGTGCCTAAGGAGCGGACCCACGAACTGCAGGCTAAAATCAACGCGGACTTTGCCGGGGTGCTCGAGGCCGTTTCGTCTGGCTACGGCAACCTCGATATCATCGTGGCTGGGATGGATAAAGCAACCGGTTTAAAGGAATTAGTCAAGCGCCACGGGTTGGACCCGGCCGACCTGGTTGCCTTTGGTGACGGCCAAAACGACCTGTCGATGCTCAATTACGTCGGTCAAAGTTACGGGATGGCCAACGGGGACCCGCGGGTACTAGCGGTAACCAAATTTACCGCCCCGACTAATGATGAAAATGGGGTTTTTAAAACGATCGAAAAGCTCTTAACTGACTAGGAGTTCCGGGTCTCAATTGACAAGATTGGTTTAAAGTGCCCGGGAAAAGTTAAAATTGGGTGAAATTGATACGGTCCAATTTTTAAAAAGGTTGACTTTGACGCCAAATCGGTTATCATAGAAAGCGTAAATTGATCTGCGATTTACAATGCGTTATACAAGTCAAACGTAGTTATCTTTTATTGAATTGAAGGAGTGTATATTGATGGCAGTAGATTACAATTCCAAGGAATACTTGGAAACTGTTGATGCTTACTGGCGCGCCGCCAACTACCTTAGTGTTGGTACGCTGTTCTTGATGCACAACCCACTGTTACGCCAAGAACTCAAGGCTTCTGACGTTAAGCCGAAGCCAATTGGTCACTGGGGGACGATTGTTCCGCAAAACTTCATTTACGCCCACTTAAACCGGGTTATCAAGAAGTACGACCTGAAGATGTTCTACATTGAAGGTTCTGGTCACGGTGGCCAAGTGATGGTTAACAACTCTTACTTGGACGGTTCTTACACCGAAATTTACCCGGAAATCACCCAAGACGAAGCCGGGATGGCTAAGTTGTTCAAGCACTTCTCCTTCCCAGGTGGAACTGCTTCTCACGCCGCACCGGAAACGCCAGGTTCCCTTCACGAAGGTGGGGAATTAGGTTACTCCCTTTCCCACGGTGTTGGGGCAATCCTTGACAACCCAGACCAAATTGCTGCGGTTGAAATTGGTGACGGGGAAGCCGAAACTGGCCCATTGGCTGCTTCATGGTTCTCTGACAAGTTCATCAACCCAATCACTGACGGTGCGGTTCTGCCAATCCTTCAAATCAACGGGTTCAAGATCTCTAACCCAACCATCCTTTCCCGGATGTCCGACGAAGAACTGACTAAGTACTTCGAAGGGATGGGCTGGAAGCCTTACTTCGTATCTGCATACGCAGGTGGCGAATTTGATGGCCTCAAGGAACACATGGAAGTTCACGAAGAAATGGCTAAGGTTATGGATGCCGCTGTTGAAGACATCCTGGCTATCCAAAAGCACGCTCGTGAAAACAATGACGACTCCATGCCACAATGGCCAATGATCGTCTTCCGTGTACCGAAGGGTTGGACTGGTCCGGTTAAGGACTTGAACGGCGACCCGATCGAAAACTCCTTCCGTGCACACCAAATTCCGATTCCGGTGACCCAAGATGACATGGAACACAAGGACATGCTCGTTGACTGGATGAAGTCTTACAAGCCAGAAGAACTGTTCGACGAAAACGGTGCTCCGGTTGAAAAGGTTGTTGCTAACACTCCAGAAGGCGACCGCCGGATGGCTGTTAACCCGATCACTAACGGTGGGGTTAACCCGAAGGAACTCGTGATGCCTAACTACCGTGACTTCGCCGTTGACGTGAAGAACCACGGTACTGAAATGCACCAAGACATGCTCGAATGGGGTAAGTACATCGCTAAGATGATCGAACTTAACCCAACTACTTTCCGTGGCTTCGGGCCGGACGAATCTAAGTCTAACCGTCTTTACGCTGCCCTTGACAGCGGGAAGCGGACTTGGATGGAAGACATCCACGAACCAAACGACGAAGATCTGAGCCACACTGGTCGGATCATCGACTCCCAACTTTCCGAACACCAAGCTGAAGGTTGGCTCGAAGGTTACACCCTGACTGGTCGTCACGGGTTCTTCGCAACTTACGAATCATTTGGTCGTGTTGTTGACTCCATGCTGACTCAACACATGAAGTGGTTACGTAAGGCCAAGGAACAATACTGGCGTCACGACTACCCAGCATTGACTTTCGTGGACACTTCCACGGTCTTCCAACAAGACCACAACGGTTACACTCACCAAGATCCAGGTCTGTTGACGCACCTTTACGAAAAGGAACGTCCAGACATGATCAAGGAATACCTGCCAGCCGACACGAACTCCCTGCTCGCTGTCTCTGACGTGGCTTTCCGTGACCGTGAATGCATCAACGTGCTGGTTACTTCCAAGCACCCACGTCTCCAATGGTTCTCCATCGATGAAGCAACTGAACTCGTTGCTAACGGCCTCGGCTACATCGACTGGGCATCCACTGACCAAGGCGCAGAACCAGATGTTGTCTTTGCTTCCGCTGGTACTGAACCAACTGAAGAAGCTCTGGCCGCTATCGACCTGCTTCACGACAACTTCCCAGAACTGAAGATCCGTTACATCAACGTGATCAACATCATGAAGTTGATGACGATTGCTAAGAACCCAGAAGGCCTTAGCGACGAAGAATTCGACCGTTACTTCACTGCTGACAAGCCAGTGATCTTTGCATGGCACGGCTTCCGTGACATGATCCAAAGTCTCTTCTTCCCACGTCACAACCGCAACCTTCACGTACACTGCTACGAAGAAAATGGTGACATTACCACTCCATTCGACATGCGTGTCCTGAACAAACTTGACCGGTTCCACTTGGCCAAGGACGCTATCTTGAGCGTACCTGGTTACGAACAAAAGGCCGTTGCCTTCGCACAAAAGATGGACGACATGGTTGCTCGTCACAACCACTTCATCCGGACTGAAGGTAAGGACTTACCAGAAGTTGAAGCTTGGACTTGGAAGGGCCTCAAGTAACAACGATTGACTTAACAGCATTGTAAAAAATGTGAAAAAGACCATCCCGCCTCGGGGTGGTCTTTTTTTGTTGTCAAAATGAAATACTACGCAAAACAAAATAATAATTTTGATTATTTAATGTAGAGGAGTTGAAACTTTTATTATTAATTTTATCTTAGAAGTAAGATAAATAAAAGGCGAATTGTAGAATGAGGTTAGCCAGTCATTGGCAA
>OGGM01000635.1_pt1 | contig 21870 bp, 29 predicted proteins | sample 1571251 | NCBI WGS metagenome assembly OGGM01 (sample SAMEA2582076, study PRJEB24529) | metagenome | biome: Human gut stool | place: China | collected 2011 | reverse complement strand
TAAGAGAATTTAATTAAAAAAAAGATAGTCAAGAGAATAATAAAAGTTACTCTCTTGACTATCTTTTTTATTTTGGTTTATATGGAGGAGTATCTTCAGCTATTTTACGTTGATACATTGAAAAATCACTATCATAATATATATCTGAAGATTCTTCCTTATCATTAGAATTTTTTTCTAATAGTGTTTCTATATAATCTAGCTTCTTAGATAAATCATCTATTTTAAAAAGTCTATTTTTAGTTCTTTTTAATTCATCATACATTAGATCAGTTCTTTTCTTTGATTGTTCGAGTTCAATAAAAGTTCTTTCAACTTTTTTTAGTAGTTTTTTTAATTCATCTACATAGTTGTTTTTAGGAGTATTAATAGTTTTTTCATTATTATTTATATAACTTGAATAATCAATTTTAACATCTGTATTATCTAGAACTTCAATACTAAATAAATAATCCATAGAACAATTCATAATTTCGCTTAATTTTAATAATGTATAAATATTAGGTTCAACTTCACCATTTTCATAGTATGAAAGTGTAGACCTTGATATTCCTAATTTATTAGCTAATTCTTGTTGTGTTATATTATTCAATTTTCTATATTCTTTAATTTTTTTTCCAAGATTAATCCAACTCATATGTACTTCCTCCTACTATAGTTTTAACAGAAATATAAAATTTAAACCATAAAAAAAGAGGTTAATGTCAGTAAAAAATAAATTTTATATAAAATGTATTATTTATTGACAAAAATGTTTGTTTTATGTTATTATTTGAACATAGTATTTTCAAAAAAAGAAAAGTGTTATATAAATTAAAAATTTGGAGGAAATAGAAAATTTCCACCCTAGCGGTTTGGGTGAACTATACACTTTTTTAGGAGGAGTTATGGTTAAGCAGGGAAGTTGGAGAGAAGATGACAAAATATTAATAGAAATGTTTAATAATGGTTGTACAGCTTTAGAGATTTCTATAGAATTAAATAGAACAAAAGAAGCAACTCAAAAAAGAATACAATATTTGAAAAGGAAGAAAGTTATATTTGAATGTAATAGAAGATTAAAGCAAATAGAATTAAGAGAAATAAATAAAGCGATAAATTATGAAAGTAGTAAATTTATGAGTGATAGATCACTTGTTAAATCAAGTTTATCAGCATATAAGAATAATTCTAAAGGAGATTTAGTTTTAGATAAGGAAAAAGCTAAAGCAAATGGATATGAATATACTAGTGATATGCCAAGAAAATTAGGAAATAATGAAGGTAGAGAGTATGATAAAACATTTGTATATAAAAAAATAGGTTAATAATTTACAGGACTTGAGGGATTACAAAGAATATAAAATGCAAATTTTAATTAAGGTCTGTAAGTTTATCAAGGGGAGTTTTTCTCCCCAATAAATAAAAGTGTTCCTTGAGAACACAAAATAATATAATGTGAGAGGTGTATTATGAAATTTGAAAAAATAAAAGAAATTTTAAAAAATAGAAAAGTACAAATAATAACAGGAACAGTAGCTGGAGTTTTAGCATTAACAGTAGTTGGAACAATAATATTAAATAATAAAAATGTAGAAAATAAAAATATTATTGTAGAAAAAGATGATAAAAAAGCTTCTAATAAAGAAAATGATGAGATAAAAGAGCAATTAGAAGAATTAAAAAGTATAGATACATCTAATATGTCAGATGAAGAAAAAAAGGAACTAGAAAATAAGATAGCAGATACAGAAAAGAAGGTAGCTAATAATAATGATGAAGCAGGTAAAGAAGTTACTTCGAATACTTCAACATCAAAGCCAAATTCTACTTCAACAACTATAGAAAATAGTAGTACAAGCACTAACACTAATAAAGGAAGTAATTCTAATAGTAAGCCATCTAGTGGAAGTTCTTCTAATTCCAATAGTAGCAATAATACGGGAGGAAGTTCTACTAGTGGTTCAACAGGAGGAAATACTAGTAATAAGGAAGAATCTCATACTCATAACTGGGTACCAATTACTAGTGTGCTACATCATGATGAACAAGGACACAACGAGAAAGTTTTAGTTAGTGAAGCTTGGACAGAGGAAGTTCCGATTTATGAAGAGCAATATAGAGCAATATGTAATACTTGTGGGGAAGATATAACTAGTAATTATGCAGAGCATATAAAGCAGCATATGTTAAATGGTGAAGGTGGTTCTTATAGAAATGAAGTAGTTCAGATTCAAGTAGGAACTAATAAAATAAATCATGATGCAGTATATGAAGATAAATGGATTGTTGATAAAGCTGCTTGGGATGAAACAGTTACTACTGGATATAAATGTAGTAGTTGTGGAGCAACTAAATAGTATGATTTATAAAAAGATAGAAGAATTTTTTGATAAATATTTTGAAATTATATTAAAAATAGCATTAATTATAAATGTAGTTATGATAGTAATTTTATTCTGTATGATAAACACCTAGAAATTAAGATGTTTTCTATAGTAATAAAAATATTAAAAGGTGTTCCCGAAGGACACAAAACTTGATAAGTTAATTTTATTTAAAACACCTATTAGTTTAGGTGTTTTTTTAGTACAAAAAATTATGTAACATAAAGAACTTCAACTATTTAATATGGTTGGAGTTTTTTAATTGCATAATTTCAATGATTGAAAGGGGGAATTTCAATGAATACTTGTGTAATGTGTGGAACTATTGTATTAAATGGAGATCATGTTTGTAAGTATTGCACAGAAAAAATTGAAAATGAAAAAAATAAGGAGGGATGACAGTGAGAAAACTTAAAAGAATTTTAAGTTTAGTTCTAACTATGTGTATTTTTATAGGAATGGGAAGTGATATAAAAGCACAAGCACAAACTATAGAAGAAGTCGCTAAGTTAGAAATCAAAGTTAATGGTAAAGGTACTGTTGTTGTTGATGATGGCGATTCAAAATATTCTTTAGAAGATAAGGATGTATTAAGAGCTAATGCAACTATAAATAGTGATTTGAAATTAACAGTAACTCCTGATGATGGCTATTTAATAGCTTCTGTAAGTGGGGTTGATTCTCAAGTTGGAGAAAGTGGAAACAGTAAAATATATAATGTTTCTACAAAATCTGATGGTACTTTTATTGATGTAAACTTTGAAAAAGAAACTAAAGATGAAGTTGAGAATGAAATTAAAGAAGAAGCTAAAGAAGAAATTAATAATGATATAAAAGAAGAAGTTAACAATGATATAAAAGAAGAAACTAAAGAAGAAGTTAATGATGAGATTGAAGAAGAAAAGGGTGTATCTGAAGAAGCTAAGAAGTTTATTGCAGAATATGAAGCTGGTAACTATGATTCTTCAGAATCATTAGAATTTAGAAAATCATTAGTAGCTTCTAACAACCTAGAAGAGTACGTTGATTCTCAATTCTTCTTTAAACAAGAGTATATCGAGGATTTAGAAGAAACTTATTTAGGGGATTTACTTACTCTTATAAGATTATCTTCAAACTCTATAACATCTACTGATGAGTTATTTGATGCTTATTATAAAGTAGATGCTAGGTATAGTTTAATACCATCTCTTAATAGGATGGTTAGAGCAAGTTTTAATAGTTCTGCTTTAGATTTAGCTATGGCTAGAAGTGCAACAGTTATGAGACCTAATCATAATAATATATCAGCACCTGAAAATAGTGTATCTTATTATGAGGGTGGGTATTTTATGGGACGAACTGGTGTTTACTCTGTTAATGGTAGAGCAGCTTTTTGTGCTGACCATACTAAAACAGACCCGCCATCAGGTACGTTATTAGCCAATGTACATGAAGAAACTAATGACCTTATTAGAAAGGTATTGTACTATGGTTCAGAAGGACCAGCTCAAATTGGAGGTTGGACTTATAATTCCTTAAGATTAGGAACTGCTATGGCAATTTCTAATATCAGGCATGGGACTAAAAAAACCATGGGGGTAAGATTAACAAATGCAGTTTCAGGACTTGCATCTCCACCATCATCTTTTAAGGCTTATATTGGAGATCCATCAAATTCTTCATATCAATCAATTGCTTATTGGGAATATAGTCCTAAGGGTTCATTACAAATATCTAAATCATCTGCTGATCCATCTATTACAAATGGGAATAGTTATTATGACATAACAGGTGCAGAATATGGGGTATTTACTGGTTCTAATGCAACTGGTCAAGTGGCAACTCTTACAATAGGTTCTAATGGTTGGTCTCAAGAAATTTCTTTAGATGCAGGAACTTACTATATTAAAGAAACTAAAGCACCTAAAGGGTTTGCTTTAGATAATAATATATATCCTATGACAGTTACTTCGGGTAGTAAGACAACTAGAGAATTTAAAGATAATCCACAATATGACCCAGTTAGTGTTCTTTTAAGAAAAGTAGATGCTGATACTGGAAATAATAAGCCTCAAGGTAGTGGTACTTTAGCAGAAGCTCAATTTACTTTTAAATTTTATGCGGGAGAGTATAATGATGGTGTTAATCCAGCAGATTTAGGTATTATTCCTACAAGAACTTGGGTTATGAAAACGGATAGTGATGGATTTACAATGCTTGACAATAATTATAAAGTTTCGGGAGATCCCTTATATATAGTTAATGGGGTTCCGACATTACCATTAGGAACGGTAACGATTCAAGAAACCAAAGCACCTATTGGTTATAAAATTAATCAAGAGATATTTGTAAGAAAAATAACACCGACTTTTAATGATCAATTTGTAAATACTTATAACGAGCCAATAATAAAAGAAGATTCTTTAAACTTTGTTATAAAAAAGGTTCAAAGTGGAACATCAACTTTAATACCTAATGCTAAGTTTAGACATACTTTACCTGATGGTACTACAGAAGAGTTACAAACTGGTTCAAATGGTGAAGTAGTTATTAGAGGTTTAACTCAAGGTATTCACAAAATAGTTGAGTTTGAAGCTCCTGAAGGTTATGAAGTAAATAAAAATGAATTTGTGTTTGAAGTTAAGTCAGATAACACTATAAATGTTATTTCTAATACAACAAATATGGGTATGAGTTATTCAGAATTTGAGGGTGATGGAATTTTAACTGTAAATGATGATGTTAAGCCATTTAGTATAAGATTAACAAAGGTTAATGATAAAGGGGCAGTTTTAGAAGGTGCAGAGTTTACTTTATATTCAGATAGTGCTTGTAATAATGCAATAGAAACACAAGTAAGTGATGGAAATGGTAATCTTAAATTTTTAAATTTAAGACCAGGAACAAAATACTATATGAAAGAAACTAAAGCTCCTGAAGGTTATAGAATACCAGTAGATATTTTTGGAAAAGTTCATGTTTATGAAATATATGTAGAATCAACACCAGTTAATAATGTGTTTGATTACTATATAGACGGTGTTAAATACACAGTAAATGATACAGATTCAAATAAGGATGTATATTTAGCTGGAACTAAATCTGATAGAGAAGTAAATATAAAAGTTGTAAATACAATAGGTATGAAGTTACCTAAAACAGGTTCATGGTTAATGATACCTATATTATTAATTGGAGTAGGATTGATGTCTTATTCAGTTTTTTCAAACAAAAAGAAAATGAAAGTAGATAAAGGGGAATAGGGTAATGATAAGCAAGAAAACAAGAAAAATATTTTGTTCAGTATTATTGGCTGGAATAATAGTAGGTCAAATGAGTTCAATAAAGGTTTTTGCAGAAGCAAATACACAAAGTATAGTAGATGTAAGAGCTGAAGTAGGAACTCCAGGGGGAGTAGCAAATTTAGGTAAAGGAAGTGCACAAATAACTATTTCAGGAAATAGTGGACAAACATTAGTAGGGAAAAAGTTTAATGTGTACAAGCTATTTGATGCTGAAAACTCAGCAGGGTTAGAATCAATTAATTATACAATAAATCCTACTTATAAAACTCCATTACAAAATGTAGTAGGTAAGAAATTAAATAAAGCAGCAGCTCAAGTAACTGAATATGAAATAATTGATTATATTCAATCTTTAAATACTAATAAAGTTGAAGGTGCTCATGCAGATCAAACTTTAGAAGGTAGATATAGTGATTTCAGATACTTTGTAGAAGAACTAAGGGATGAAATTAAGAAGTTAAATATTAAAGGTGATGTTGTTAATGTAAGTGAAACTAAGGCTGATAATAGCATAGTTATTGCAGGATTAGACTATGGGTATTATGTTGTTGATGAAGTAACGGCTGTAGATGATACTCATTCAGCAAGTTCACTTTGTATGGTGAATACTGCTAATCCAAATGCAGAAGTACAAATAAAGTCAGATTATCCTTCTGTAATAAAGAAAATACAAGAAGATGATAATAAAGATAGCATAGGAAATAGTGGCTGGAATGATATTGGGGACTATGAAATAGGTCAAACAGTTCCTTATAAATTTGAATCAAATGTTCCAAACATGAATGGATATCATAATTATTATTATGCATGGCATGATAAAATGGATGAAGCTTTAACTTTTAAGAAAGATACAGTTTCTATTACTATTGAAGGAAAGAATAAGAGTTATACTTTAAATCCAGGAGAATTTAATATAGTTGAAAATCCAGGAAAAGGAGAAACTTTTAAAGTTGAAATTACTGACTTAAAAGCTATAGTAGACAGGGAATTTAATAATAAAAATGCTTTAGGTGAAAATGAATATGGACAAAAGGTTATTTTAAGATATGATGCTACTTTAAATGATAAAGCTGCTAACGATACTGGTAGACCAGGTTTTGAAAATGATGTTAAGCTTGAATTTTCAAATAACCCTGATGGTGACGGACAAGGTGAAACTGGTGAAACTCCTTGGGACACAGTAGTGTGCTTTACATTTAAGGTTGAAGGTTTAAAAGTTAATGACCATAATTTAAATCTTGAAGGAGCTAAGTTTAGATTATATTCAGATAAAGATTGTAAAAATGAAGTATATGTTAAAAAATCTGCTGATGGATATATAGTAATTAATAGAGATAGCATTGGTGGAAGTGATCATACTGGTGGTACTAAACCACAAGATGCAGTAGAAATGGTATCAGATGCCAATGGCGTATTTAACATAATTGGATTAGATCAAGGAACATATTGGCTTAAAGAAACAGATGCCCCTGATGGATATAGACCATTATTAGACCCAATAGAAATTAATGTAGTACCAACTTATACAACTGATAGAAACAATTACATTAAAGGTGATGGAGCAACTGACAAAACATTAAAGACATTAGAAGCAACTGCTAAGATTAAATCTTTCTATTCAGGAATATTTAATACTGAAGATTTAAATTTAACTACAGATGTAAATGAAGGTTCTATGAACTTAACAGTTGTAAATAAAGTTGGAACTAAGTTACCTATAACTGGTTCACCAATGACTTTATTAATGATGAGTTTGGGAACTGGAATTATGACTTACTCAATTAGAAGAAAGAAAAAATAGCATATAGATAGGTAAATTTATTATGGGAAAGAATAATATATTAAAAAAATTAAGTTTTTTATTAGGATTAATATTATGTTCTTACCCTTTGATTAGTGGGATAGTTCAGCAACAGGCTCAGAAAGGGACTGTTGCTACATATCAACAGATGATAAATAATTCATCTAATTCTTCTCTTGAAGAAGCATTATCAAAGGCAAAGGAGTATAATGAAGTTCTATTTGAATCACTTACTTCTTTAAGTAGTGATAAGCTAAGTATTTTAAGTGAAGAAAATTATAATGCAACATTGGATATAGGAAATGGAATTATGGGAAGCATAGAAATTCCTAGTATTAATGTTAATTTACCCATATATCATGGAACTAGTGATGAAGTATTATCTGCTGGTGTAGGACATCTTAATGGAAGTAGTTTACCTATAGGTGGGGTTAATACTAAAAGTATATTAACGGCTCATAGAGGATTGCCTAGTTCTAAGTTATTTACTAGATTAGATGAATTAGTAGAAGGTGATTTATTTTTTATAAGAGTATTAAATGAAACATTAGCTTATAAGGTCAATGATATACAAGTAATAGAGCCTGAAGATGTTGCTGGATTAGAAATTGAAGAAGGCAAAGATTTAGTTTCTCTTATAACTTGTACTCCATATGGGTTAAATACTCATAGGCTTGTAGTAACTGGTGAAAGAACTGAATATGAACCAGCTATATATGAGAGTATAGAAAGTAAAAATATGTCTATTAGAGAATATGTATTTTTAGCAATCCCATTTGTATTTTTAACAATAATTGTTGGAAGGAGGATTAATAGTGCTAGGAAAAAAGCTTAAAGTATTGGTATCAACATTAATATTATTAAGTGTACCAATTAGTGTTATTGCTTCACCGAGAGCTATAATTAGCGATTCTGTAATAATTGATAAAGGAGATGGAAGCATAGTAATTCCACCAAGTGAGGTGTTAGATGAAATGCTAAATTCTGAAGGTTCTTTATCGAATAAGGGAAGTATAACTATAAAATTAGCAGATGCAAAAAATAATCAAAGCAAAGAAGGTGTTGAGTTTTCAATATCTAAGATAGCAGATATTGAAGATGGGCTTTACAAAGTAAAGGAAGATTATAAGGGTGTAGAAGTTGATTTAAATAATATAAAAACTGCTAATGATTTAGAATTAGCAGCCGAGTTATTTAAGAAAGTAGCCAAAACAGATAATTTAATGAAAACTAATGCTAGTGGAGAGTGTAATATTGAGGATTTAGATGTGGGAGTATATTTAGTATATGCTAAGAATATAGCAAATTACGATAATATAACTCCTTTTATAGTTTCAATTCCTTCATGGAATGAAACAGATAAATCTATGTCTTATGATATACAAGTAATACCTAAACATACTGAAATAATAAAAAAAGATAAGACTAAGGTTCCAGCAACAGCATATGATGGAAATTCAATTTATTTAGTTTTAGGAGGTATGGGTTTAATAGGTAGTTCAACTTTATTTTTTAAGGCAAGAAAGAAGGAGTAACTTTGAAAAAGATAGTAGCAAGTGTTTTATTAGTAATTTCTATAATATTTCTATTTAAAGGCTTTATAGATTGGAAATATAGAATAACTAATAAAGTAAATAATGATAGTATTCGAGAGTTGGTAACTAACGAAAATGAGGAAGATCCATTAAATAGAATTATAGATTTTCAAAAATTAAAATCTATAAATAAGGATGTAGTAGCATGGATATACATTCCTGGAACGAAAGTGGATTATCCCATACTAGTAGGTGAAAGTGATGAAGAGTATTTATATAAAAATATAAGTAAGGAGCATACCCCCCTAGGTTCCTTATTTGGTTTTAGTGGTACAAACTTTACAAAGGGTAATACTTTCATATTCGGACATAATATGGCTAGTAGTCAAATGTTTGGTGAACTTAGAAAATACTTATCTTCGGACTTTTTAGAAGAACATAGATATATATATGTATATACGGAGAGAAAAGCTATGAAATGTGATATATTTTCAATTTTTATTGCTAATGAAAATGATAATGTGTTTAGTGGTCAATATGAACTAGGGACTGTAGAATATATAGATTTACTTTCAGAATTGGTTAATAGAAATAATTATAGTAATAATAACTTGAAAAAGGATATTATAGAATATTCAACTACACAAGTTTTTAATCTAATAACTTGCTACGGAAGAGAAGGTACTTCTGATAGATTACTTGTTAATGGAATAGTTGTAGAAGAAAAAATAAGATAAATGATAAAGGTGTTCCTAGGGGACACCTTTTAATTATAAGAAAAAATAATATAAATATGAAATAAAAAATGTGTCCCCGAAGAACACTTTTTATTATTAAGTAAGTTAACTAAAGTAAGTAATTTTATGCTTATTTTAGTTAATTTATAAAAGGTAATTTAAAGGAGGAAATAATATGAAAGGGAAAAATCCAACTAGGAAGCAAAAAATTATGATAAAAGAAAATAAGTTAAATCCTGATAATTGGGTAGTATTAAAAGTTTTTAGCGATAGGATTTGTATTCAACATAAAGTAAGTAAAAAAATTAGGGAGATATAAATGCAAAAAAATCTAATAAATTGGATAAATAATTATATAGATAAAAAAATGAAAGAAGGAAGAAAATTTATTAATAAAATAAATATTAAAGAAAAAAAGTAGATATTAAAAGAAATGAGTGAGAATTATGATGTTTATGAGTGTTATAGCAATAGTTTTATCAGTATGTGGAGTTGCAAGTGTAGCTTGTGTTATTGTAGGAGCAAAATCGGAAAAAAATATTTAAAAAGTGTTCCCCAGGGACATATTTTTGAAGGAATAAATTTGTTAATAAGATAAAAAGATGTCCCCGAAGGACATCTTTTATTATTAGGTAAGTTAAATAAAGTAAGTATTTTTATACTTATTTTATTTAGGTTATAAGGTAAATAAAATTAAAATACATATTTGGAGGAAAAGACATGGAGACAATAAAGGTAGCGATAAGAATTACCGAGGAAATAAGAATAAAATTAGAAGAGTATATAGTTATAAATGGGTTGCATAGACAAAGAATAAGATATAATCAATTAGCAGAACAAATAATAAAGGATTGGTTGAAGAATCCAAGGTTAAATAAAGAAAAAATAATTTATGGTACATCAAGTAAAACTAGGGGGGGGAGGGTAAGTATAAACTTAACAGAAGAAGAACATATAAGAGCATATGAAATATATGTAGCTGAATACATAAGAGAGTGTAGAAGTTTAAATATATTATTATATAACGTTTTGTTGCAGTTTGTTGATAATAATTTTAGTGATTTTGAAATATAAGAAAGTAGACCAAACGGAATATTAAGTAACGGAACAAAGTGAGTAAGTTAATGTATAGTGCGGTAGAAGCTTAAGGTGTTCCTAGGGAACACTTTTGGAAAGGAAGTAATATGGGAAAGGCAGATAGATATATAGAAAAACAAAAGTGTCAAAATAGTCAACTTAACCCTTTTAAAAACAGAAAAAAATATGATTTTATAGAAATGATAGAGCATAGTAAAAATCAAAATAGGTTCGTAAATAAAATCATAAATAGAAAATTAAAGTAGTGAATAATTCAAAAATACAATTAATTGAAAGTGAGTGAAAATAATGAATAAAAAAATAGAAGTGAATAGTGAGATTAAAGAAATAAAAAGATTAATAGAAGAGAATGAAATTAATAAAGCAGAATTTAAAGCTTTTGAATTAGCTGAATCTATATTTCCATATAAAAATAATGGTGATCCATATTTTACTAATGAATGTGTAAATGTAATAAGCAAAATTATTATGAAAGAATACAAGAAAAGTTGTAAAGAGGAAATTAATATAGATTATATTATAAATAATTTTGAAGAGTTATCAAAAGAAGTAATTGATGTGCCGGAAATAGTGAAAGCAACATTGAAGGCTGAAATACTATCAAGTTTAAACTTATTAAAATAAAGGTATCCCTTGGGGATACCTTTTAATTATGCAATTAATATTCTATTTAATATAGATGAAAGGTGTGTTATATATGAATACAGATAAGACTAGGTTAACAATAATGAATGGATTAGAAGTGAAAAAAGGTATATTAGATAATTGTAAAATAATAGATTGTAAAAATGAAAAAAGTAATAAATTGTATAAAAAGATATTGAAGAAATTAATAAAGTAAAATCAAAGGCACAAGAATATATTATGAATATTAAGGAAAATTATACTAGTGAATATGAAAAGTTAAATACAGTAATAAAAGTTAATGAAAAAGTAAATTATGAAATGCTTATTACAAGAGAGGGTAATTTAAAAATACCATGTGTATTTTTAAATGAAGGTAAATGTTCAATATATGAAGTAAGACCATTTATATGTAGATTTTATGGTACAAGGAATAAAGACTATGGTTGTAATAAAGTATATATTAAAAAATTAGATTATAGTGAAGGTGAAATGGATAATATATTACTTGAAAAGAGAATAAACTCTGAGTTTAAGAAGATAATTGGCGAAGAATATATTGAAAGGGGATATCCTATAAGTGATTTTATTTATAGTATGTATGATTTCAATATTAAGAGTGGAAAATATAAATTGGCTACTGAAAGTAATAAAAAAGATTATGTAATTATGAAAGCTAAGATAAACAATTTAATTTAGATAAAGGTGTTCTTCGGGAACACCTTTTTATTATATATATTTTTAGGAAAAGAACTTCTGACAGGCAATAGCCGAGAGGTTCTTTTTTATTGAAGGGAGGTGATTATATGGCAGGAGAAAAGCTTGATAAAGATATTAAAGAAATTGCAGTTGCGGTAATTGAAGCAAGTGGCAAAACTTATGAAGAATGGTTAAATGAACAACATAGGAATGTTATATTTACAAATTCAAAGTTATTGAAGGAAAGCTTAAATTTAAGAAAGGAAATAGGTAATTAATTGGAGTGGAAATTAAAATTAGAGGGATTTCAAAAGCAACAATTAGTAAAATTGATGAAAAAGCAAAAGAATTAGGATATAAAAGTAGAAATGAGTTTTTAAAAACATATTTAGAAAGACAATTTTTATATCTTGATAAATTAGTAGAGTATGAAGGAAAATATGAAATTCTACTTGATAAAGTTCTTAAAGTATTGGACTACAATACTTTAGCATTAAATAAATTTTGTGAAGAAAATCTTATAGATGTAGAAGAAATAGTAAAAGAAGATAGATTTAAGGAGGAAAAATAAATGGATGTTGTACAACAATTAGCAAATATGGGGAATGAATTTATTGGATGGATGCAAATTTTAGGTGTAGTTGGAGCAGCTATAGCTTTTGGAGTAGGTGGATTTCAACAGATATTTGGAGGAGCTGAAGGATTAAGAAAGGCTAAACCTTGGTACATAGGAGCAGGAGTAGGGCTTATTTTTATATTAGGTGCTTCTGCAATAGCCACTTTCTTAGAATCAAAAATAACATTTTAAAAAAGGGAAGATTTAATCTTCCCTTTTATTATAGGAGGATATATGAAGAAATTTATTTCAGATGTAAAAAAAGAATTAAATGATTTATTAGAAGAAAAAGAAGCTAATAGAGAAATGAAATTAATAAAACGGTTAGCTGATAAAAAGATACTATTATCTTTTATAATAGGTGTATTTTTACTGGTAACTATTTTTGTTAATTTAATTTCTAACTCTATAGATGCAATGTTTTTAATGTTAGCAGGAGGAGAAAGTAAATTTAATATTTTATTCAACTTATTTATGCCTAATTTTGGGTATCCATTATTGTATTTATTAGCATATGGAATAATGACATTAGTATTGATTAAATTTATTTTTAACTTTAGGGCATCATTTAAGGATATAAGTGATGGACAAAAAGGTACGAGTAGATTTACTACTATGGAAGAAATAGATGAACAATATAAAAGTGTTGATGAAGTTGAAACAATTGAGGAAAGAGAGCAGGGAGGATATAACGGAAAAGGTGGAATACCAATTGCTCGTGGGTATAAAGATTATATTGTAATAGATGGTAAGAAGGTAATGAGAGAAGTTTTATATATTGATGATAGTCCAACAAATAACCTTATTATTGGAACAACTAGAAGTGGTAAAGGTGAATTATTTGTATTTCCAACTATTGATTTATATTCAAGAGCGGAGGAAAAAGCTTCGTTGGTGGTCAATGATCCAAAGGCTGAGTTGTATGGTGCTTCAAAAGAGATACTTGAAGCTAGAGGATATAGAGTAGAAGTTTTAAACTTAATAAATCCATTAAATTCAATGAGTTATAATCCACTTCAGTTAGTAATAGATGCTTATGAGAAAGAGGACTATAGCACAGCTCAAGGATTATGTAAGACATTAACTCATATGCTTTATTATAAACCAGATACCAAAGACCCTTTTTGGCAAAATTCAGCTATGAGTTTAGTTAATGCTTTAATTCTTGCAGTTACAGAGAAATGTTTTGAAGATTGCAAAATATATTATAAAAAGATAGCTGAATTAGAAAATAGTGATAAGAAAAATAAAGATAAATTAATAAGTAACTTAGAAAAAGATATTAAAAAAATAAAGTCTAAAATAACTCTTTATACAGTTGCTAATATGTTATCGGAATTAGGTTCTAAGACAGATATTAAAGGTAATAATGAATTAGATAAGTATTTTTCAAAGTTACCAGTAGAATCAGTAGCAAAAATGCAGTATGCAACGTCTAACTTCTCTAAAGGAGAAGCTAGGGGGTCTATATTTAGTGTTGCAATGTCAGAGCTTAATATATTTACTATGGATGAAATAGCAAAGTTAACATCTAAAAATTCTATAGATTTAAAAGATATAGGCTTTAAATCAGAAGATAATAGACCAGTAGCTTTATTTATGACAGTTCCCGATTATGATACATCTAATCATGTTATTGCAAGTATATTCGTTAGACAATTATATTATGTTTTAGCAAAAGAAGCCACATTCAATATCCCTGCTAAATGTGATAGAGAAGTTATCTTCTTATTAGATGAGTTTGGTAATATGCCAGCCATAGAAAGTATGGCTAACATAATAACTGTTTGTTTAGGTAGAAATATTAAATTTAATTTAATCATTCAAGGTATATCACAATTAAAAAAATTATATGGAGATGACTATAAAACTATATTAGGAAATTGTTCTAATAAGTTTTATATATTTACTAATGAAGTAGAAACCGCTGAAGAATTTTCAAAGTTATTAGGTGATAAAACTATAACAACTTATTCAAGAAGTGGAGAAATACTTGATACAACTAAACATCAAACTGAAAGTGTTGATGGAAGAAAGTTACTAACTACAGATGAATTGATGCACTTAGAAGAAGGTGAAGTTGTTATTGTTAGAGGAACTAAAAGACGAGATATTAATGGAAAGAAGATTAGACCATTTCCTATTTTCAATACGGCAGAGCATACTCTTAAATATAGATATGAATATTTAGGAGATTTCTTTGATAATACAAAGAATCTTATAAATGAAGAAATCCCAACTCTTCATAGAAATGTGAATTTGAAAGAGTTAATACTATTTAAAGATGATAAAGAAGAAAATAGTATACCAAATAAGTCAATAATTGAAGAAGTAGTTAATGAGTATAAAGCAAAAGACAAAGCTATAGAGCTAGGAAGAATATTTACTCCTAAAGACCTTGATAATATTAATAGAGAAATAGAAATGAGAAAGAAAGGTATCGAAGTTTTTAATGAAAACTCCATGTGGAGTAATTTGTATAAGGTAGCAAATGAAATTAATAATGAAAAGTTAAATGCTTATATAAAAATAGGAGAAGAAGAAATTAAGAGATTAAGTAGGGGGTGAAATTTTGGATACACTTTATACATTAATTGAGAATGGAGTTCTTGAATTAGGAAATGTATTTGAAAGTTGTATTAGGTGGTTAGGTTGGGGATTAATAACCTTACTTGCTAAATTAGTGAATGGTATAGAAAGTACGGCTAATAAAGTATATACAATAAACGGATTTTTCAATAGTTCGGAAGTAAATCAATTAATAGATAAATATGAACCTTTAGTTTGGACTATACTTGCTATTTCAATTGGTATACTAGGATTTAGAATTATATTTAACAGGCAACAAAATAGAAACGAATTACCATCAAATATATTATTTTCAATATTAGTAGTAGTATTACTTTCAACTTTTATGACAAAGATGAATGATATAACTAAAGTAGCAATAAGTAGTATAAATAATTCTAATCAAAGCCTAACAAATACATTAGTTAAAGAAAGCTTATATGATATATATTATTTGGATGATAATGATTTTAACCTGGCAGGAGAAAAAAATAATATAAGTGCAGATAGTATATATAATATAGATATAAATGAAGCTCTTGATACCAGCGAAGTTAAAGATTCAGATTTATTTAAGAAAAAGATAATTTTTAAAGAAAATGGAGATAAAAAATTAGTTAAGTTAGAGAAGGGGTGGTTTTCAATAGATGAAATGTATTATAGATATAATATTGATTTCATTTCAGTAATCATCTCTCTTGGAGCTATTGGAATAGCATTTGTTTGCATTATGTTAAAAGTTATAAGATTATTATTTGAGTTGGCATTTAATAAACTTTTTATAACATTACTAGCATTTGCTGATATAAGTGATGGTAAAAGATTAAAGGAAATGGTAAAGCATATAATATCCATATTTATAGTTATATTTATTACTGCTGTATTAACTAATATGTATATGTTATATAATTCATGGATAACTAAAAGTCTTGTTGCTAATGGATTAGGCAATAATGGGATATTAAAAATATTATTTATTGTAGGTGGAGCAATAGCGGTTATAGATGGTCCTAATTTAGTTGAGAGAATACTGGGAATAGATGCAGGGTTAAAGAGTTCATGGGGAACTTTAATGGCTGGATATGGAGTAGCAAAGGGAGCATTAAATTCAGGAAAATTATTAGCTGGAGTAGTACCTAAATTAGGAAATGGATTAGCTTTAGGCATGGCTGGTGCTAGTGGAGCTATGTCAGGAATGTTTGCAGGAAAAGATAAAAATAATATACCTAATAAAGAAAATGATTCAGATATTAAAAAGCAAGATAAAACTGTAGATAGTCAACCAAGCCAAATGAAAGCAAGTAAAGATAATGAAGCAGATTTAAATACTATAAATGATAAATTTAAGGATATAGAAGAACTTAAAAATAATTCAGATAATGATATTAATACGAAAAATAAAAATGGAGATAAAGTAGGAATCTTAGTTGGAGAAAGCTTACAAGATCAAATGAAAGCAAGTAAAAATAATAAAGCTAATTTAAATTCCTTAAATGATAAGTTCAAAGATATAGAAAATCTAAGAAATAATCCAAACAAAGATTTTGGTAAGAATAACATAGAAAATAATGAATCAAAAGGATTAGATGGAAAGACTGTACAAGAAGGAATAAAAGCAGTTAAAAATAAGGCGTGTAATTTAAATTCTCCAGGTGATGAATTCAAAGACATAAAAAGTTCAACAAATAATCCAAACAAAGATTTTAGTAAAAATAATGTAGAAGCTAATAAATCAAAAGGATTAGATGGAAAGACTACACAAGAAGGAATGAAAGCAGTTAAAAATAATGGAAGTAATTTAAGTTCATTAAATGATAAATTCAAGGACATAGAAAATCTAAGAAATAATCCAAATAAAGATTTTAGTACAAATAATATAGAAGGCAATAAAATAAATGGCTCAGAAGGACAAACTATGCAAGAAGGAATGAAGTCATTTAAAAATAATGGAAGTAATGTAAGTTCATTAGATGATAAATTTAAAGACATAGAAAATCTAAGAAATAATCCAAATAAAGATTTTAGTACAAATAATATAGAAGGTAATAAAATAAAGGGATCAGAAGGACAGACTGTACAAGAAGGAATGAAGTCATTTAAAAATAATGCAAGTAATTTAAATGCTTCAGAGAATAAAGTTAAAGATATAGGAGATTCAAGAAATTCTATAAATAAAAATAATACAGATAGTGTAGGAAGGGGAAATACAACAGAAAATATAAATACTAAGGAGATAAAATCTAATACTGAAGATAAAACAAATGTAGTATCAAATAATAAAGGTAATGAATCTACAAATAATAAAAATAACTCTGAAAATAACAATGCTGGAAGAAAAGAAGTTAAGGGAGAAATGGAAGATAGGACTATTGGTCAATATATGAAAGACAAATTACAAGGATCAAGATTTGTTGATAATATTAATAGGGCTTATAGCTTAGGATACAATACTACAAGTAAATGGGATATTAAAAATAAAAATAAGAAAGGAAGAAAGAAATAATGGCTTACGTTTTACCAAAGGAAATTTCATCATCAGTTAAATTAACAAAAAACCTATATGTTTTTGATTTAGTTTTTATGGGAATATTTATGTGTGTTGTATGGATATTAAATTTTTTAGTATATCCTCCATTAAGAACTTTTTATTATATTTTTATGGCTATTATGGGACTTTATTTTAGGAGTAATAGTTCAATTAATCCAAAGAGAAGAAAGTATCAAAGTATATATTATGCTTTAGTTAGAAACAGAAAAGCTTATATAAGAGAATAGGAGTGGTAGAAATACCATTCCTATTATTTTGGGAGGAATTAAAAAGTGGCAGTAAGAAAATTTGATGATATTAAAATAGAAAAGGAGAAAAAGAATATAAAAGTAAAACTAACAAAAGAAGAAAAAAAGATAAAGAAAGAGGAAAAGAAACAGAAAAAGTTAGAGTTAAAAGAAATAAGAAAAGCTAACAAAGATGTATTAGCTTCTACTAAGGATTTATTAGGATTTGTAGATGTTGATGATGACGACAGTATAATAATGAAAAATGGATATTTAGATATATTTCAAATTGATAGTAAAGATATATATTCGTTAACTGATGTTGAAACCACAATGAATATATATAATTTTATAGCATTTTTAAGATCATATCCATTTGATATAAAATTAATAACTATGAATTTTCCAGTTAATACATTAAAGCAACAAGAGTTTATCAAGAAGAAAATAAAAGAGTGTGATAATAAAAAATATTATTATGAATTAATAGAAGAGTTAGAACAACTGGTGTACTTAGAATCAACTAGACAAAATAGAGAATTTTATATCATGATATTTATTAAAGATACTGAAGAGAAGGAAAGTATTAAGAGAACATTATTTAGAAGTCAAAATATAGCTGTTCAACTTATTCCATTAACTGTAGAAAAGAAGCTAAAAATATTATTTAAGTTAAATAACCCCAACACAAAACTTATTAACTAGATAAAAGCTATATGGGAGTAGTTATGAAAAATAAAAAAATATTATGGGATAAATAGGAGGATAAATAGTTATGTATTTTGCACAATTAGATAAAAATGATGGTACTTGTATAATATGCTATGTAAAAGAAGATATAGTGATTGATGATGATATTAAGTTTTATTCTGAAGATGAAGAGAAAGTTAAAAGCTTTTGTGAAAATTGGAATACAGAAGTAATGAGTAATAAAAATTAAATATATTGCAAATAAAACAATGAAGTTTGGTCTTTCAAAATTGAACAATACGGTATTTACAAATTATGCTATAATATTAATTAATGAATTTATAATTTTTAGGGGCGGATTAATATATGGCAATAGAATTTGATTTTAGTGGATTGAACAATATGTATATTTCAGCTTTAGAATCATTAGATAAAGCATTAGCATTTGATTTAAAAGTGGGTAAAGGTAGATTTTTGTTTATGATGTTTTTATCAGAAGAAGATAAAGAATCTAAAGATATGCTATTCTTATATATGAGAAATACAAAAGTTATGAAAAAAATTAAATTATATGGTAATCATAGGAAAGGTATATTTAAGGCTTATATAGATAAAGAAATGAAAAATTGTTTTATTAGAGAATTACAATTAGAATACACAGGTGGAGATTTTAATTTTATGAATTTTCTTTATCAGCTTAATGGAGCTATTCCACAAGAAACTAATATAAGTGAGAAAATAGAAATTTTAAGAAAAAATCGTAATATTGTTAACAGATTAAATATTATTGATGATGCTGATAAAACTGTATTAATAGGAGAAAAAAGATTATCTGTAGGAAGTCCTCAGGATAAAACACTTAGAAAATTATATATGTATACTAATGCAAGGGTGGAAGATATTGATGAATTAATTGAATTATTAAAGAAAATGAATATGACAGTTGCTTGGACAACAGAAAACAATAGATATAGAGAAGCTGATATTAGAGGAATAATTGAGAATTTAAAATAAAATGAGATTTTTAAAAGATACTAATTAAATTTAGTATCTTTTTATTTTACTAAAAATAGGAATGGAGTGGAGAATATGGCGTTAAGAAAAAAGATAGAATACAATCCATATTTATTAAAGGCTATTCAGCCAGTAGGTGGAATTAGCTTTTCAGATAGAGCAATAATAAAAGGTGATGGATATGAGAGTTGTATAAGAATATATGAATTTAAAACAAGAGTAGAGAATTTTTGGCTTGAAGATTTAACAGATTTATCAAATGTAATAGTAACAGTTGATATTTCAACAGAAAATCAAAATAAAATCTTAGAGCAGATAGAAAGGTCTATATCAGAGCAATATACAAGAATAGATGATGCAGCAACTAATATTGATAGGATAAAGGCTTCAGCCGAAGTAGAAAAACTACAAGGGTTAGTAGATGACATAACTCAACATGAAGAAGTTATTAAGCTAGTAACTATTAGATATTATGTATCAGCTTTAACATTAGAAGAATTAGATATAAAAGTTAAAGAAGTATTAGAAGCTATAAAAAATAAAGGATATAGAGGTGCAGTATTAATTAATGAACAAGAGTATGAGTGGAAATCATTATTTGAGAGTGCAACTAATCAAAGTTATTTTAGAAATAAAAGAGTTGGGGAGCCAATACCTTCTATTTATTTAGGGGGTGGTTATCCATTTCATTTTACGGAGTTAAGTGATCCAACTGGAATGTATTTAGGTACAACTAGAACTGGTGGAAATGTACTTTTTAATATATTTACAATGAATGATTTTAGAAAGTCATATAATGCTTTAGTAGTTGGACTTATGGGAGCTGGTAAGTCGACTTTATTAAAGAAACTCCTAAAAAATACATCTATAGTAGGGGATATGGTTAGGGTATTTGATATAGCAGGTGAGTTCAGAGATTTGGTAATAGAACGAGGAGGTAAAGTTATAGCTTTAGATGGAACTGATGGAATTATAAATTTACTTCAAGTATTTGCGACTATTGTTGATGAAGATACCAATGAAGTATTAGAAGAACAAAGTTATATGAACCATTTAAATAAAGTAAGCATGATTTATAGGTGCCTTGCTCCAGATGCTGAACAGACTGAAGTAAGAGAGTTTGAAAGGATATTAAGAGAGTTTTATAAAGATTATGGAATAGAAATTAGTAGAGCAACAACTTACAAGGCTAATGAATATCCAATAATGGAAGATTTATTGGAGTATATAAGAAAAGAACTTTATGAAGATTTTGAAAAGAAAATAGTTAAAAGAACTTTATCAGATACCAAGAGAGAAAGACTTGAATATATAGAACTTAATATAGGAAGTATGGTTGATGATTATGGAAAATTATTTAATGGACATTCAACATTAGAGAACTTCTATGATGAACAGATAGTAAGTTTTGAAATTAAAAATTTAGCACAATTTGATAAAAGGGTATTCAACGCTCAAACATTTAACATAATGACAATGCTATGGAATAATGCCTTAAAAAAAGGGTCAGTAGCAAAGAAATTATATGATAATAGGGAAGTTAGTTTTGAAGATAGTCAAAAATTCTTTGTATTAATAGATGAAGCTCATAAATTTATAAATTCAGATAATTTAATGGCAGTTGATTATGCTATAGCATTTGAGAGAGAAGCTAGAAAATATTTTGCTGGTCTTATGTTTGCAACTCAAAGTATTAGAGATGTTGTTCCTGAAAATATTAGTAGCGAAGCATTGCATAAGATTAAAACTTTATTTGAATTAACTCAATATAAATTTATAATGCAACAAGATAATAACTCTAAAGAAGCACTTAAAGAAATATTCGACGGACAAATAACAGAAAGTGAGATAGAAAGAGTACCAACATTTAAAAAAGGAGAATGTATTTTAGCCATAAATGGATATAAGAATATTAAATTAAATATAGAAATTACAGATAAAGAAAAGCAATTATTCGCTGGAGGTGCTTAATATGAATAGTAAAAAAATAAAATTATTAATTATAGGAGCAATAGCAATTTTAAATTTCTTAGTATGGTTAATTCCAGCTAATCTTGGAA
>OGGM01000631.1_pt1 | contig 22010 bp, 18 predicted proteins | sample 1571251 | NCBI WGS metagenome assembly OGGM01 (sample SAMEA2582076, study PRJEB24529) | metagenome | biome: Human gut stool | place: China | collected 2011 | reverse complement strand
TGGCGATGAGCTCAACATCGTCGTCACGCAGCAGCAGGACCTGGGCAATTCGTCATCGAATCAGTCTCCTTTCGTCGTCCGGCCCGACGGTAACGTATCCTTTCCCTTAGTCGGGGAAATCCATGCCGAAGGCATGACGGTCTCTCAGTTTACCAACGTCCTGCAGCAGGGACTGGCCCGGTATATCGTCGACCCCGACGTATCCGTCAATATTTCCAAGTTAGGCCGCGTCCGGGTCTACGTCTTCGGCGAAGTCAAGAAGCCCGGTGCCGTAGAACTGGAAAAGGGCCATACCGTCATTGATGCCATCGGCGCAGCCCAGGGCTTTACGCGGGATACGGCGAAGAAAAAGATTTTCCTCATCCATCAGGACCAGCCGAAATCGCTCATCCCCATTAACCTCAATAATATGCTCAAAACCGGCGATATGTCGCAAAATGTCACCCTCCGCGAAGGGGACATCCTCTACTTGACCAAGAATCATCGCATCGACTTTGCTCGCGATATTGCGCCAATCCTTAGCAGTGTCTATATGGTTACCGAAGCGAAAGACAATTTAGATAATAACTAGTATTTCCCATACAGGAGTTGAACAGGGTGGAAGAAATAACCATTGATTTGAAGGACCTCTTTCAAGTCGTCATGGACCATAAAAAGAAAATCGCTGCCATTACGGCGGCCTTCATGATTGCTGGAGGGGCCTATCTCTGCATTGCTTCACCAGTGTACCAGTCGACGTCGCTGTTGCGCATCAAGCAGGATAAAGGCTTAGGCGACTCGCTCATGTCTAAGGTGTCCGGGGGCAATACACTGGACGATAAGCAACGCATGATGACCGACGCGGAAATCCTCAAGAGCCGCAACGTCGTCCTGCCGGTCATCGAAAAGACAGAAGAACGCGATGACGACGGCGAATTACCCGATTATGAAAGTTACGTTAAAAAGCACATCGTCACCAAGCCGTATAAGGATACGGAAATCTTGGAAGTCGACGTCACGGGCAAATCGCCGGAACAGGCCCAGCAGGCCAATAACCTTATTGTCCAGGGCTTTATGAACCGCCTGACCGAACTGAGCCACGATGAACAGAAGCGGACCCGCGAGTTCCTGGAACAGCGGCTAGGTGCTTCTAAGGATGAACTGAGCCAGGCCGAAGACAAACTGCAGCAGTATCAGGCAGCGAATAAGATGTATTCTACAGATGACCAAATGAAACAGCTCACGGATAAGCTGAACATCGTTGACAAAGCCAAAGCCGAAAACCAGCTCAATTTGGAAACGGCTCAGGCCGGCTTGAACAGTGTCAATGAACAGCTCAGCTCGGCTGGCGTCTCCATTGCCGACAGCCCGGCTATCCAGCAGTACAAGACCCAGCTGGCTCAGTTAGAAGCGACGAAAGCCAGCTACGTCGGCAAATATACGGACGAACATCCAAAGATGCAGGAAATCAACAACCAGATCAACTCCACCCGCGATTCCCTGAATCAGGAAATCAGCAAAATCGTTTCCCAGCAGGCACCGTCCAGCAACAGCGTCCAGCAGGGATTACTGGCCGATAAATTTAAGAACGAAGCGGCCATTGCCGTAGCCCAGAGCAAGAAGACCGCTTTGGACCAGATGGATGCCCAGAACGACGCCATCATTTCATCGCTGCCGGAAAAAGAACAGGGCTTCGTCCGGGTCAAGCGCGATGCCGACGTTTCCAACGAAATCTACGTTATGCTGGCCAAACGATTGGAAGAAGCCAAGGTCGCCGAAGTCATGGTGCCGAATGAAGTCCAGGTCATCGATGCGGCTACACTGCCGGAAAAACCGATTAAGCCGCGAAAGGTCTTGATTATGGCCATTATGACCTTATTAGGGCTCATCGTCGGTATGGGGACCGTCATTGTCCAGTCTCTCATGTATCGCAAGATACGGACGGCAGAAGACGTAGAAAAAGAATTGGGCCTGCCTGTCTTGGGCATGATTCCCGATACCAGTACCTTACAGGTAGAAACGGGAAGCAGCGATGGTTTGTGGTCGAAAATTAGGAGGAAATTATGGCGGAAATAGATTTCATCACCCATTATGACAGCCGGTCGCCCGTATCCGAAGCCTATCGGGCTATCCGGACGAATTTGCAGTTTGCCGGTGCTGGAAAGCAATTGAAAACCCTCGTCTTTACGTCGGCCATTCCTGGCGAGGGGAAATCGACGACTGTTGCCAATTTAGCTATCGCCATGGGACAAGATGATAAACATATCCTGCTCATAGACTGTGATATGCGTAAGCCCGTCGTCCACCGCCGCTTTGGCCTGCTCAACCGGGGCCTGAGCAACTGCTTTGCCGAAGACCTGCCGTTGAAAGAAGTCATCCAGGCCGACGTCTTCCCCAACCTGGACGTCGTCACTAGTGGCCCTGTTCCGCCGAATCCGGCAGAACTCCTGGGATCGAAGAAAATGAAAGCCCTCCTGCAGGAAGCGGCCGAAGCCTATGACTACGTTTTCTTGGATATGCCGCCGGTCCTGGCTGTTACCGATGCCGCCCTCATGAGTAGCCGGGTAGATGGCACCGTCATTATCCTGGGCAGTGGCGACATCGGCCCAGATGAAGGTAAACAAGCGAAAGAACTCTTAGAAAAAGTCCACGCCAATATCTTAGGCGTCATCCTGAATAAAGTCCCGCAGCACCACAAGAGCGGTTACTATTACTACTACTATTACGACGAAAACCATAATAAGAAGCGTAAACGCCGCTAGCCTCCCCTGCGAAGGGGAGGCGCCGGCCGTCGGCTGCCTCGGATTCAGATGCGGCGTTCAGCCGCGTCAGACTCAAACTGACAACATCGCCTCGAGTAACCTTCGGCTCGTAAAAAACGCCCCTTTGGGGCGCGTATGGCTCCCCTGATAGGGGAGCTGTCAGCGAAGCTGACTGAGAGGTTCCTACAGCGACCAGACGGCCATACACCAATCGGGCCAATGTGGCATGATTTTCGCGAACTGCGACCGGCGTTTATCTCGGACTCAGGTGCCGCTGCGCGGCGTCAGACTCAAACTAACAACGACGCTTCGGGGGTACCCTCAGCGCGTAGCGGGACGCCTTTCCAGGACGTCCCCTACGGAGTCGCAGCCAGGCGATAATAATTATCCACGGCCTGTAGCCTCGTGCGTAGGGGCCGTCCCGGTTAGGGCGGCCCGCCGCGAACAGTCGGCCATATAACTTGCGAGCTAATGTGGCATGGTTTTGCGAACTGCGGTCTGCGACCGGCGCGCCCTACAAGGGCGCCCACGACCAACCAACCTCTCCGGCCTTTCGACCACCTCCCCTATGAGGGAAGGCTTAACGCCGAACGACCTGCGACCGACGCGCCCCCGTGAGGGCGCCTACGAACCACTAGCCACTAGCCACTGGGGTCACCGGCCCCAATCCTCACGAAAGGAAGGAAAAGGTCATGAAGACCCGTGTTTATCCTACGTCACGTAAACTCTTTGGCTTACTCGGAGACGTGACCATCATTACCTTAACTTACATACTCCTGACCTATTTGATTATACCGCCAGGCGCACGGGCTATGAATCAAGCCTTATATTCCGGTATGTTGCCTGTGGCTGTCATCTTTTCAGTCATGATGTTCAGCATCAATGGCCTGTATACCATCGAGCACAAGCGATTCAGCGAAGTCCTCATCAGCCTGGCAGTCAGTCTATTCTTGGTTCTCATCCTCATCATGGCCTTGAGCTTCGTGATCCATGAATTCGCTTATTCCCGCGTCTTGATTGTCACCAGTACGGTTGTGCAATTCGTCTTGCTCGGTTTTTGGAAGCGGGCCGTCCAGCATTGGGAACAGAGCCTTCATCCCGTTCGCCAGGTCATGATTATAGGAAATGAAGAAGAATGTCGCCATGTCTATTATCGCATGAGTGCTCAGCCACAGCTTAAAATGCAGCTCCAGCACGTCATCATGGATCCGCAGACCGATTGGCGCCAGGAATTGGAAGCTTGTGATATCGATACGCTCATCATCTGCTCAGATATCCCCATTGCCACGAAAGCCAAAATTGTCAATTATTGTACGGATAAAGAAATTCAGCCATACATCATTCCCGGTTCTTATGAAATCTTTTGCAACGGGGCCATGCTCCAGAAAATCGATGACGTGCCCGTCTTCCGGCCTAAGAGCCTGCGCCTCAGCGTAGAACAGCGGGCCGTCAAGCGCACTGTCGACATCATCTTGGCTGGCATCGCCGCTATCTGTGCCTTGCCTTTCGCCATTCCCGTCGCCTTGGCCATCAAACTCGGTGACGGCGGTCCCGTCCTCTACAGCCAGGTCCGCGTCGGCCGTTTTGGCAAGGAATATGAGGTTTATAAATTCCGTTCCATGCGCGTCGATGCTGAAAAATACTCTGGTCCCCAGCTGGCCACCGAAGACGATCCGCGCATTACCAAAGTCGGCAAATTTATCCGCGCCACCCGCCTCGATGAACTGCCGCAGATCCTCAACGTCCTCAACGGCGACATGAGCCTCGTCGGCCCGAGACCCGAACGGCCGTACTTCGTCGAACAGTTCAAACAAGAAAACCCAGAATACGCCTATCGCCATAACGTCAAGCCGGGTATTACCGGCTTGGCCCAGGTCTTTGCCAAGTACAATACGACTCCTTATGACAAACTCGTCTACGACCTCATGTACATCGAAAACTACAGCATCTTAGAAGACTTCGTCATCATGATCCAAACCGTCAAAATCCTAGTCACCAAGAGCGCCACCGAAGGCAAAGATGTCAGCGGCAAAGACTTAGACCTGAGCAAATTCGAACGCTAAAGCCTCCCCTGAGAAGGGGAGGTGGCCCGAAAGAGCCGGAGGGGTTCTTCCGCAAGACGGTTGCCAAAACGGAGAGCCGTGCTGGAGGTGCCACGAAGTGGCGGAGAGGTTTTATATTCCGTGAATCTTCATAGGGTACGTCTCCAAGGGAGGCCGCAATTCACCAAGTATTTAGATTTAAGCAAAGTTGAAAGATGAGGAAATGAATACCATGCCTAAAGTCCTTTTTGTTGCCACCGTCGTAAAAAAGCATATTATGGAATTCCATCTTCCTTTCTTGAAGATGTTTCAAGAACACGGCTGGCAGACAGCCGTTGCGGCCCGTAATGATTATGATAATCCGGCAGATTGTCAGATTCCTTTTTGTGACGACTATTATGATATTCCCTTTGAGCGGAATCCTTTCAAAGCAGGAAATATTACGGCCTATAAAAAATTGAAGAAAATCATCGATACAGGCCATTATGACATTATTCACTGTCATACACCAGTCGGAGCTGCTTTAACCCGTCTGGCGGCCCGTGAGGCACGAAAAAAAGGAACTAAAGTCATTTATACGGCTCATGGTTTTCACTTTTATAAAGGGGCACCGTTCCTTAACTGGCTCATCTTCTATCCGGTCGAACGCTGGCTGGCGCATGATACGGATGTCCTGATTACGATTAATCAGGAAGACTACCAGAGGGCACAGAACTTTAAAGCCGGGAAAGTGGTTTACGTACCTGGTGTCGGCGTCGATTTGAAGAAATTCCATGTAGACGTTACGGATAAAACCGCTAAGCGCAAAGAACTGGGACTGGCAGTCGATGATTTTGTCCTACTTTCGGTAGGCGAACTCATCCCGCGCAAGAATCATCAAGTCGTCTTGAAAGCTTTGGGCCATTTGCAGAAGCAGGGAAAGTTAGGAAATATTCAATATCTCATCTGCGGCCAAGGTGCTAAAATGGACGAATTGAAGGCGCTTGCCAAGAGTCTGGGTATCGCGGATCATGTCCATTTCCTAGGCTATCGGCGCGACATTCCGGATATCTGCAGTGCGAGCGACGTCTTCATGTTCATGTCCCTGCAAGAAGGTCTGCCCGTAGCACTTATGGAAGCCATGGCCTGCGGCCTCCCGGCAGTCTGCACCAGCATCAGGGGCAATACAGACCTTATTGAAAACGGCGTTACCGGCTTCTTGGCAGACAGTACACCGGAAGCGACAGCAGAAGCCATCCAAAAAATGAAGTCTGATCCAGCGCTGCGGGACAGACTTGCAGCTCATGCGCTGGAAAGAATCAAACAGTTTGATTTGACACAGATTCTGCCAGCTATGCAGAAAATTTATAGGGGGGGGTAAACTGAATGCTATTTATGCACAGCAAAGACTTCGGCAGCAGTTGGGCATCCCCCTTACCGCTACGGTCCTGCTGTCTGTAGGAGAAGTCAATAAGAACAAGAATCATGCCGTTTGCATTAAGGCCTTAGCAAAACTTCACCAGCCCAATGTCTATTATGTCATTTGTGGCAGCGGTCCCTTGACGCAAAGAAATCAGCAATTAGCCAGGCAGCTGGGCATCGCCCGACAAATTATTTTTGTTGGCTACCGTCAGGATATCGCTGATTTTTACAAAATGGCAGACCTTTTCCTTTTCCCGTCACGGCGCGAAGGCCTGTCCCTTGCCTTGATGGAAGCCATGGCCAATGGTTTGCCTGTCATCTGCAGTGATATTCGCGGCAATTGTGATTTAATTCAGCATCAGCGATGCGGCTATTTAGTATCACCATCGAATATACAAGAATGGTATTTAGCGATAAAGAAATTAATAAATAAAAAAATGAAACGGATGAAGTATGGTGAGTATAACCAGCAAAGAATTAGTACTTCGTTTTCGTCATTGATTGTTGAAAAGCAAATGGAAACTATATATTCAATGGGAGTTAATTATAGATTATCTACAAATTCTGAGGCGAGGAAATGAAAACAGTAGCAGTGTTAATGTCCACCTATAATGGTGAAAATTATATTAAAGAACAGATTGAATCTATTTTTAATCAAAAAGGTGTTATCGTGAAATTATACGTTCGCGATGATGGATCAAAAGATAGAACCTTGGAAATTCTTAAAGATTATAATGTGAATTTAGAAAAGGGAACTAACATAGGATATATCAAAAGTTTTATGTGGCTAATTAAGAATGTGCCATTTGCTGATTATTATGCGCTTGCGGATCAAGATGATGTATGGGATGAAGATAAATTATACAGAGCAGTCCAACAGCTGGAAAATTGCCCTGACCATGAGCCAGCCCTATATTCAAGCAATACGCGGTATATTGATGCGTGCGGACATTTATTGAGAGAAATTTCTTTTAAACCCAATGTATCCTTGGAATCTTCTTTTGTTAAAAATTTTGCTACCGGTTGTACTATTGTATTCAATAATGATTTACGAAACTACATCAAAATTGGAAAACCTGAATATATATCATGTCATGATACTTGGTTGTGCAGATGCTGTTTAGCTTTAAATGGAAACGTCGTTTTCGATGTGAAATCGACTATGGGATACAGGCAACATCAAAATAATTCGATTGGAGCACCAACTTCTTATTTGGGAAAATTGGAACGACATTTGAAACAATTGTTTACAGATTCATCTCATTCAAGACAGCGGACTGCAGCAGAAATATTAAAAAGTTATGGTCCATTTCTTAATGAGCATAATAAAAAGACCTTGACATGTATTGAAAATTATAACTCTAGCTTAATTAATAAAGTTCATTTAATATTAAATAAAAATTTTACTTGTGGTAATCACTTTAACGATTTTCTTTTTAAAATAGCAGTTTTAATTGGATGGATATAGAGGAAAATAATTATGAATGATGTAACTGTATTAATGTCAACCTATAATGGGGAAAAGTATCTAAGAACGCAGTTAGATAGTATATTACAACAAACTAATGTACGAGTAGAACTTGTTATTCGAGATGATGGTTCAAGTGATTCTACTTTAGCTATTTTAGAAGAATATTCTACTAAATATCCCAATGTTCGATTTTATACGGGGAAGAATTTAGGCCCTGCACGTAGTTTTTTAGACTTAATGCACCAAGCACCCAAGTCTTCGTATTATGCGTTTGCCGATCAAGATGATTATTGGTTACCGGATAAATTAGATAAAGCTGTTTCTAAGATAAATCAATGCAATGTTGCTGATAAACCTGTTTTATATTATGGACGTCCTAGGTTGGTGGATGCTGAACTCAATTCCTTAAATCAACAGATGGGAATATCATTTGTACGCACCTTTCAAGAGGCTGTGATTGCCAGTCAGGCTCCAGGATGTACTATGGTTTTTAACTATATATTATTAAAGAAAGTTATTTTACATCCTAATATATCTTTTTTGCATATGCATGATGACTGGTTACATAAAGTGTGCTTAATATATCACGGAATTCTTTTATTTGATAAGGACGTCCATATACTTTATAGACAGCATGCTTCCAATGCCGTAGGGGGACAGTCTACTGCATTACAATCTATTTTACAACATATTACAAGTTTTAGAGATAAAAAATGTGTAAGAAGTCGAACCGTTAAAGCACTGTTTGACTGTTATAAGGATGATATGGATTCAGAAATATATGATTTGTGCAGGTGTTTTTATAATTATCAAAACAACTTAATTTCTCGATTTAAGACCGCTTATTCAGTGAACATTCATAGTTCTTCTTGGAAAAGGGAATTAGCATGCAGGGGAGCTATTCTCCTGGGAATCTATTAGGACGAGGAGCGATAAATATTGATACCTATTCTTCTTTCTATAACTATCATTATAGGTGTTTATTTTATTGAATTGAAAAAAAATGTACAACATCATTGTTCGTTTATATTATCTATGTTTTTTTTCTTTTTCTTAATGGGTGGAAATTATCAAAATGCAGACTATGATGCATATCGATATTCCTATTATAATTCAAGTTTTGAAAATGTGAATTTTGCATATTGGGCTTATAATTTATCAATGTATTTTTTTAGTACCTTGGGTATTAGCTTTATTTCTTATAGGTTGCTCCTTTATGCGATTGGATTAATTTTTATTTCTTTTACAGTGAAAAAGGTTTCGGGGCCAAATCTTCTTTTTTCCTTTTTTTATTTTTTATATCCAATGATTATTGATGCAACGCAAATGAAAAATTTTTTGGCTATGTCAATATTTTCTTTTGCACTAACCTTTTTAAGTGAAAATTTATTGGGAAAAATTAAGTATACGATATTGTTGCTTTTGGCCGGTGGTTTTCATATCGCAATATTTGCTTTTTTCCCTTTGGTTATTTTTAAGAACTTTATTTTGTCAAAAAACTTACGATACTTTTTTATTCCATTTATTTTTATTGCCGCTTTGTTTATGTCCACTATGGGAGCAAATAGTGTGCTGTTAAATTATTTATCCTCTCTAATGATTAATGATTTTGCGGATAAGCAGAGCTTATATTTTAATCAATCTGTAAACTATGGCTTTCTTATTTATTTCTTTGCAACAACTTTGAATTTCTTTGTGGTTTGTAAGGCAAGAAAAATAATAAAAGCTTCTACATATACAAACGATTTTCAAAAAAAATTTTCTGAGATTGTTTATATGTGCAGTATTTATTCTTTTTTGTTTTTCCCTTTATACATGTTTCGACTTGAATTTTCAAGAATATTTCGGGATTTATTTATTGTCATCAATTGCTTGGTAGCTCTTGCGTTATGTATTCAAACATATGATGGCCGATATTTAACTTTATCTAGAGATAAGATTGAACTAGGTATATGCCATATCATATTATTAGGCATTCTTTATTATTTTGGCATTCATGAAGCTTATGATAGTGTAGTACAACCGCTATTCTTATACAATATTTTCTATTAAGGGAGATACTTGGTGACTGTTATGGATGAGCAGCTTAGAGAACTTACGTCAGAAGAATTGAATCAACTTCATTATTGTTTGATACGTATTTTAAAAGATTTTATCTTCATTTGTAATAAATATAATCTCCGCTATACATTAGGAGGAGGATCTGTGCTTGGCGCTACTCGTCATCAAGGTTTTATTCCTTGGGATGATGATTTAGACATCAATATGCCGCGTTCTGATTATGAAAAATTTAAAAAAATATTTTCACAAGAACTGTCAAGTGAATATGAATTACGGGTTCCTAATTCTCAATACGGATCATCTACCTTATTTATGAAGTTGCTGAAAAAAGATACGTTATATAAGCAGCAATTTACTTATGATGAAAGTATTCCTGCGTATATCTGGGTTGATATATTTCCGTTTGATAATGTTCCGGAAAATAAAATAATCCGAATCATTAAGGGTTTTATTAGTGAGGTAATGGCATACACTTTCGTTAGTCGTTTCATTTATGAACATCGTAATGAAGCAACTGACAAATATTATGGTCATATGAGAAATTTTTGGATATACAAAGCACGCTTATTTATTGCACGATGTATACCTGTGCACTTTAAGAAATTATATGACTTTTTTGATCGATTTGTTCGCACCAAAAAGAATTCTTCCATGCTTACTTGCGCAACTGGAAGAAAACATTATTTAGGTGAATGCATTGGCGCCCGTTATTTTTCGGGCGCCGAAGATGGAATTTTTGAGGGAATCGATGTAAAGCTGCCCTACAGATATAAAGAATATTTAAAGCAGCTTTATGGTGATTATATGAAAATTCCTCCGGTAGAGAAACGGGAACACCATTTTACGACTGGATTTGCAATTGATGATAATATCAGGTTTAAAACAGATGAAGGATGATGAAGATGAATACAGCTGTCATTTTTGCGGGCGGTACAGGCAAACGAATGAACACCAAATCGCTTCCCAAGCAATTCTTGGAAGTACATGGGAAACCTGTTATTATTTATACGTTAGAGCAATTTGAAAATCATCCGGATATTGATCGAATCGTATTAGTTTGTCTCGAATCATGGATTGATTATGCAAAGAAGCTTTTAACGAAATTTCAGATAACAAAAGTAACTGAAGTAGTTCCAGGCGGTGCAACTGGTCAAGAATCCATTTTTCACGGGTTAGACGCAGCTCATCACTATTCACTGGATAAAAAGGATATTGTTCTGATTCATGATGGCGTTCGGCCAATGATTGATCAGGAAACTATCAGTAAGTGTTTAGATTGTGTTCGCAAGAATGGGAATGCGATTACGACGACACCGGCCATTGAAACTATTTTCGTCAATGGAGAAGCGGGACGTGTCGGGGAAATCTTCAATCGTTCGCAATGTGCAATGGCACGGGCGCCGCAGTGTTTTTATTTACAGGACATTTATGCTGCCCATCTCAAAGCCCAGACAGAACATCGCGGTGATTTTATTGATTCTGCCATGTTAATGCAGCATTATGGGGCAACACTTTATATGGTAGATGGGCCTGTAGAAAATATCAAGATTACAACACCGACGGACTTTTATCTGTTCCGGGCTTTGTTGGATGCGAAAGAAAATTTGCAGATTGTCGGTTTTTAAGGAGCGTTTAATATGTGGATTGAAAATAAGATTTTTCAAGAAGATATGGAAAACATTGCGCAGGCAGCCTATATCCCTTGGGAACAATTGATGCATAAAACTCTTTTTATTACAGGTGCCACGGGTCTGATTGGCTTCAATTTGATTTCTGCCTTAGCCTACGTTTCACTTTATAAAAATATTCCCTTAAAGATAATTGCCTTAGTACGCGATGAAGAACAGGCGAAAGAACGTTTTCAGGAGATTTTGGCAACAGAAGCGCCTTTAAAATTTGTGGTAGGTGATTTGGAAAACATACCGCCTGTATCTGAACGTATTGACTATATCATCCATGGCGGCAGCCCGACGGCCAGTCGTTATTTTGCGGAACATCCGGTAGAAACCATCATGATTAATTTAAAGAGTGCAACTCATCTCCTGGAACTGGCAAGAAAAAATCAGTCCAATAGCTTTTTATTTTTATCGAGCATGGAAGTATATGGAGGTATCCATTGCCGGGAAAAAGTAAATGAGGAACACGCTAGTTTTGTTGATACCATGGTACCGCGGAACAGTTATCCGGAAGTAAAACGCATGGTAGAATCGCTGTGTGCATGTTACGCTGATGAATATGGAGTGCCAGCAAAATCCATTCGCCTGACTCAGACTTTTGGTGCTGGGATTCGGAAAACAGAAAATAGAGTATTCGCTCAGTTTGCACGATCAGCTATGCGCCATGAAGACATCGTAATGTTTACAAAAGGTGGAACGGAACATTCTTATTTATATACGGCTGATGCAGTAAGTGCTATTCTGACAGTACTATTAAGCGGAAAAGCGGGAGAAGCTTATAATGCTGCTAATGAAGAAGCTTATTGTTCAATCAAAGAAATGGCCGAAACAGTGGCGAATATTGACATCATCAAAGAAAAGTATAATGGGCCTGTATCTGTTGTCATTGACGAATCAAAAAATGATGGGAAAATGTATCCGCCGGAATTGTATATGGACTTGGATACTAAAAAATTACAGCAGCTTGGCTGGAAAGCAACACGAAATCTGAAAGAAATGTTTACGCGGATGATTTTGACGATGTGAATTTTTTGCTATAGTTCAAAAAATAGGCCTGAAGGTCTATTTCCATATTAAAAAAAATCACTTTGAAAAAATTCTGGAGGACTATAAAGGTGAAGGAACGTGTCAGGCCCTGTCATATGAACAGATAATTTCTTTAAATCGACAGTCGAAGGCTATTTTAGGAATCAACTAGGCAGGCCAGACAGATTTGACCGTGAGGGCTTTGGAAGCGACCTTTTTAAAGAAAAAATTACTGACAACCAATGAAAGTATCGAAGATATACCATTATATAATCCGGATAATATTTTCGTATTGAAAAGTGAAGAGGAAAACGTAATTCGCGAATTCATAGAAAAGCCATTAGATGAGGCGGCCTTTGATGAAGAAATTGAGTATTATGATGCAAAAAGTTGGCTGAGAAGATTTTTTATCCCGTAGAATTTTAAGAAAGAGGCAGCATTTATCATGTTATACCACTATTGTTCAACAGAAAGCTTTTTTAATATTTTAACAAGCCATTGCATTTGGTTATCAGAAAATTCTTGTACAAATGATAGCTACGAAATGAATATGTTAAATGATGTTTTTAAGAGGGCACTTAACAATCTTGAAAAGGCAGGGGAGATTGAAGAGAAACAAAAACAGAAAGCGGATAATATTTATGAAGGAAGTAAGTTGTTTAATTTCCTGGGATGTTTTTCTAAAGAAGGGGATATACTTAGCCAATGGCGAAATTATGCTGATGATGCAAATGGCTTTGTCATTGGTTTTGATGAAAAATTATTTTGTGCTGATTCAAATTACAGAATTTCGAGCAGTGAGATAAGCCCTACTAAGGATGTTAATCAATTCTTTTTACATGATGTTACTTATCTTGGAAAAAATGAATTAAGGAATTTAGTGAATCAGGCAGAAGAGTGGATTTTAAACCTTGAAAGTAATAACTTTTTTGAACATATCTTTTTTGGAAAACACGCTTCTTTTCGAGAAGAAAAAGAGGTTCGACTTTTGTGGCTACCTGAGCTGATTGGAAATATAAAAAATGTTACTTGTGAACAAGAAAATAATGATCTTTTAAGTAAAATACATTTTCGTACGGCAAGGGACAAAATCATTCCTTATGTGGAGTTCCCTTTTTCGAATCAATCTGTTAAAGAAATTGTTATCGGGCCTAAAAATACGATGAACCCTGATGCGGTAGCCCTAAAAATATTTTTGTCCAGTGAGGGATATGATGACCAGGCTATTACAATTACAAAGTTTGATAGCCCTTACATTTAAATCAAAAATTAATCTAAGTATTGTGGCTATAGAAAGGTGTATGTAGTGTATGAAATTTGTTATTGTATCGGGGACCCAGACAGGTGGCGGACCTACTTGTTGGTGTTTGAATATATCAATACCTTTTACAACACCGTACGCATTCATAGCCATTGCAACTACATGTCACCAAATGACTATGAAAAGCTGCATGCTGATTTCCAGAAACATAATCTGCGTCTGGGAATCTAAGAAACGAAAAAACTCAATTTAATTTGTCCGAAATCTTGACATAGGACCAAAAAGTATAAGTGTTAATTAAGGAAAACTCTTAATATGGTTTGGGGACTGCTTTAAATAAGGATGTGAATTACAATGGAAATAATTAATTTTTATAATATACCAATTTTTATCATATCGTATAATCGGATAGATGACCTCAAAAAGATGGTAGGGATTTTGCTCCGGGATGGATATACGAATCTAAACATAATCGATAATAATTCATCTGAGAAACGATTATTGTCTTATTTAAATAGTCTTGATGATTCACGAATAAAGGTAACTTTTTTACAAAAAAATTATGGTCATCGCGTACTTTGGGAATCTCATAAATTCGACGATATCATACAGAATAATTATTATGTCTTAACAGATCCAGATATTTTTCCAGTGGAAGGATGTCCTAGTAATTACGTAGAAGCTTTTTATAATATCCTACAAGTATATCCTCAAAAAATGAAAGTTGGGTTTTCGTTAAAAATAGATGATTTACCTGATGATTATCCTTATAAATATGATATTGTACGATATGAATCCTTTTATTGGGAAAAAAAATTACCATATAAATTTACTATATATGAAGCTCCTATTGATACTACGTTTGCTTTGTATAAGCCAGGTAAGATAAAAGGATTACAGTTTTTTGATGGAATTCGTACTGGTGATAAATATGTAGCAAGGCACCAAGGTTGGTATACATTATATAAAGAGGATGATAAGAGTTATTTATCTGAAAATAATATTTCATCAACATCTATGAATGCTAATGCAATGTCTAAATATCAGTTAGTTGTCATCCATAGGATAATTGAAAAAACGCATCCGGAATTTTATTCTTTAATGCAGCATATAATTATTAACAAAGAATTGAAAAATCACTATTCATTCTTTCAAATATTTTTGGCTTTTGGATATGTATTGACAAAGAAAATATTATTAATGTTACATTTAAAAGAATAACAAAAGAATAACAAAAGAATAACAGTAGTATTATTTTATGCTGTATTTAATTTTAAAGGAGAAGTAAAATCTTGACAGACAGACAGACAGACAGACAGACAGACAGACAGACAGACAGACAGACAGACGTTGCTGTAACTGAAAAGAAATGGAAGAAGCGAGAATCAAGTATCGAGTTATTAAAGGTTTTTGCTATATTTATTATTGTTATTAACCATATTGTTCAAACCTTGACAAGCGGCAATCCGGCGAATATTGCATATGTTTGGACTATATCACAAGCGACTTTAGACGTTACAACCGTTCTCTTAGTACTTTTCCGGCATTTTGGTGTCTGGGGAAATTCTATTTTTTTCATATGTTCTGCTTGGTTTCTGCTGAGAAGCAAACACTGCAACAAGAAGAAATGGCTGTTCATGTTGATTGAGATATGGTCTGTATCGGTTATAATCCTGGCTGTTACTTATTTCGGATTGCATATCCATATTTCAGCTAAGGACATTATAAAAAGTTTTTTACCTACAACTTTTAGTACCAATTGGTATATGACCTGCTATCTGCTTTTTTATTTGGTTCATCCAATCTTAAATAAAATTATTGAGCAGATGGATCAAAAGCAGCTTTTTCGCAGTACGGTGGCATTGACCATTTTGTATATAGGGTTTAACTTTATTAAAAGTAAACTTTTCTTTGGTTCAGATTTACTTTTATGGATAGCTATCTATTTTGTTATTGCCTACATGCGGTATTACTTAAAGGAGTTTACAGACAGTGTAAAAGCTAATGCTTATTTATTTATATTTGGACTGATTGGTGTCATTGGTCTTACCTTACTGACAGAATTTGCTGGGGTTCATATATCAGCTCTTTCTAAACAAGCATTACATTGGGCACCCAATAATAGTAATCCTTTCGTGATTGCAATGGCTCTTGCTTTATTCAATATGGCTAGACAAATTCATTTTCACAATAATGCCATCAATTATCTATCGAGTCTTACCTTGTTGATTTACATCATTCATGAAAATATCATTTTACGGGGTTACGTGAGAACTAGAATTTGGAATTTCATTTATCACAATTACGGATACGAACATATCTTTGTATGGGTCTTCACATTTGCGGCAGCTACGTTCATTTTTGGCGTAGTGACTGCGATGATATATACTGCGGCTTTGAAAACTTTCGTCTTGAAGTTTAGTAATTCTTTATATGAGGTGATAAAAAGCTATTATCTGCGGATTGAAGCCAAATTATTGCGAATCCATTAGAATGGATATAAATTTTTATTGAATGGATGTGGTAATAATTTCATGCAATATAAAATATTGTTAAGGAGGTGTGTCTATATGCAATCAAAATATACTGTGGAAGATATAGCCAATTATTTTTTATCTAAAAGTGAACGGAGTGGAAACTGGTCAATTACGCCGTTAAAAATACAAAAGTTAGTTTATTATGCACAAGGGTTCTACTTGGCATTATTTAAAAAGCCCCTTTTTTCTGAAACTATAGAAGCATGGCAGCATGGTCCAGTTTGTAGAATACTATATAATAAGTATAAAAAATATTCATATCATACTATTACAGAACCTATAGATTGTAAAAGTAAAATGAAAGTAGAGAACGATCGTAAACTTTGTGGATTATTGGAGGCAATTTGGCGTGATTTTGGTGCTTTTAATGGAACTCAATTGGAAGAAATGACTCATCAGGATGCACCTTGGCTTAATGCCATACGGCAAGGAAGAAATACAGAAATTTCACAAGATAGTATGGAAAAATATTTTTGCGGGTTTTTAAAAAAATGATGATCGATATAAGAGATTGTATTTTAAAAAAAAGAAGAAAGATAAAAAAGCTTTTTGGCTTATTAGAATTAAAATTTGTCTTATTTGAATTACGTAAGCAAAGAAAGTATTCTATACATACTCAAGTTATTTTTTGGGGATTAATATTTACGATTTTCGTATTTCTTTTATCTTATGCAGGAATATTTTCTATCCCGATTGCTACAATATTGGGATTGGATGATATGTCCCCAAATGGTTTTGTTAGATTTTTTATAAGCCGATTTATGTACTGCTATGCAGACGTAAGTGTTTGGTTTATTATCCCGTTATTGATAACTTTATATTATTTTTATTATAGGCAGCAGCGAGCAATTTCTGAATCGTATTTAACGAGGAATGATATTTCAATAGTAAAATTAGCTGTAACTGTATTTTTAGCGATTTTAGCAATTTATATAAATAATATCAAGGGAGAAACTACGGTTGGTACTACTATTATATGTATAGGAACTGGTATATGGGCTTGGTCTTTTATAAGATTTGTGTTCAATCATTTGAAAGTTGAATATGTATTTCGAGATAATATACGATATATTCATAAGTTAATAAAAATACTAAAGCATACTGAACATTTAAAAAACGAGGATTGGTCTTTACTATGTGATGAGGTTAATTGGCGATTTGATATAATATATCAAATTTTACGATATATAATTAATCATAATTTGAAGACAATCTATATGAATTCCTTGCCACAAATGGGTAAAGAAATTCAATATCTGAATACAATTATCTTAAAAGAAAAGTTTGAAGATAACTCTAAAAGAATATTAAAAATTTATGCAAATATTTTAATTAATTATGATTCCCTTTGTAAGATATTATATAACAATAGTTACGATGAGTTTCCGGTAGCCATAAAAAAATTTTTTTCGTTTTATCCTAAAGAAATTGGAAATTTAGTCGATGATTATTCTTTATCAGTTCTCAATGAATTTTATTGTGTAATATGGGATATATGTCGATTCTTAGCCAATAATGAGCGTAGCTATTTCCAAGAATTGGTGAATCAGCTTATAAAACTGGGGAAAACAGCTCAAGAAAGAGAATCAATATGTATAGTTTTTAAATCACTGCTAGTAAATGCTGTAGAAGAAAACAATTTAAGTTTTTTAACAGAAATATGCTATTATCAGATGGAATTCATAGAGGAATTGAAACATGAACAGGAAAATTATTCCATCTCGGTAAATGGAGTAGATGATATTGAGCAGCGGATGATAGATAAATACTTACAATTTCGTAAATATCCACATCAGTATTACCAAGGAATTTTGTTATATGAATTGCTTCAAGCCTCAGTAAAGACGGTTGAGTTGGGTGAATATCGTTTAACTGGTTTTTTAGTTAAATACGTTATTTCTAATTATTCAAAAGAATTAATTCAGACTGTAGTGAAAAAATTATTAGACAATCAAATTTATGAAGATAGAAAATTAAAAGAAATTTCTTTATCAGAAAGATTGGCGGTATATTTTTCTATTAATCCGCAGACTGCAAAATATTGTATGAAAAAATTACTCATTTTATTAAACACACAATATTGTTATCGCAACAATTTAAAATACAAAGGAAATTTGATTTTTGGAGAAAATATATTCAATGATAGCGGTGATGCCTTTACTGAAGAATATTGTATCCAGAAAGTTCTTAAAGTTGGCGATGACTATGGGATGTTATCTATAGATATTTTAAAACCTTCATGGGTAGAGAAGTGTAAAAAAGAGGTTCATTCATTTTTTACTTCTAATCAAGATGATAAATGATTGGAAACATAAGGAGCAGCATAAAAAGATGATTTCATTAGAAAAAGATTTACCCATACAGCATGTCAATGAGGATTTGTTGAATCGGGATCATTTTGCAAAACAATTGGCAGAGGCAGTGACAGCATATATGGAGCAGCCGGGGAATACGGATGGCCTTGTTATTGGACTGGAAGGCCCTTGGGGTAGTGGCAAGACATCACTTTTCAATTTGATGAAGGAACATTTAGGAAATCAGTGTATTGTCAAGACTTTTAACGCCTGGCTGACTTCCGACAAAGTTGGTTTAACGACGGAATTTTTTCGCATTCTAACGGATTTTTCGGAAGACGAGTCGATTTTTACTACTAAGAAAGTTCGAAAGTATGCTGAAAAGGTAATTAACAGTGCAGCACAAGCCACTACCATATCGTTACCAGCTTCTGCCACTTTCTCTGTTGGGAAATTTTCTGAGAACCTTTTAGGACAGCCATCTTTGGTAAAGCAAAAAGAAAAAATTGTGTCATCGATAAAAAAAGAGGAAAATCAAAAATGGATGGTATTATTTATTGATGATTTGGACCGCCTTTCCTATGATGAGATTGGTACGGTTTTTCAACTGATAAAAAATATTGCTGATTTTCCAAAAGTGATTTACGTCCTGGCTTATGATCATGAAATAGTAGCGAATGCATTGGATAAAATTCAAGCAGACAAAGGGGATGAATATCTGCAAAAGGTAGTACAAGTTGTGTATGATATTCCGATGCCTGAATCTGAAAATATTCATGAGTATTTACTAACAAGAGTTCGTGAGATTATACAATCAGACGAGCGATATAGCTATGATAAAGACCATCTTAATAGTTTATTGAATGCGGGCATCTTCTCATATTTGAAAAATATTAGAAATTGTAATCGCGTAGTTAATGCTTTTTATTTGAAATACCTGCTTTGTGGGACCGTATGCGATGTAGGTGACTTATTGGCAATTACAGTTCTAGAATTATTTGAACCCGATGTGTATAAGTGCCTTTGGGATAAGAATTATTTATTATTAAGAAAAAATCTTGGCTTTTTTGAAATTATGGCAAGTGCATTTAATGAATATGATTTTAGTGCACTTGATAAATTAAAGGTTAATGATAGGTCAGCATGCGAAGATATTTTACGAAAATTGTTTCCGCAAGGTCAATTTTCATTTGATTTTTCTGGATTTTATAATAATAAAACGGTAAAAAAGGATGTTTTCCCTGACAAGATTTCTAATAGCAAGTGTTTTGAACGCTATTTTTGTTTATCTGTGAAGTCTACAGAAGTTCCTATCAATCAAATAAACGAATTTGTTCATTTAGCAGATGAAGAAAAAATTTATGAACAACTAGTAGAATGGGGCAATCATTCTCGGTGTGGTTATGTATTTCAACAACTTCAGAGATTCATAAAAAATGGTGAAATCCCTAATATTGATCAATATATTGAAATGTTTCTTCACGCTGCTTCAAGATTTTATGAGGACTGTCCGAGTGAATTTTTTAAGATTTTTTCCAGCGGAGAGCAGGGAGTACTTGTTGAAAAGATGATTAAAAAATATATTTTTGAGGATGGAGATAAAAAGATTAATTTTGATTCAGTAAGAACGCTTTTTGATGACAAAAGTATTTCTGTTTATGTTTTGCAGTATATTTTTGAAAAGTATTTTGCAATAGTTGATTCAATTAAACATTCAGTAAAATTTAGAAATACAATAAGTAAAGCGGTTTGTGAGCAATTATTACAACCATTTAGAGGACGTCTCAAAGAATTCATTGTGGATGAGAATCTTTATAAAAGTATTGACCAAGGCAGAGCTGGTGACAAAGTAAGAAATCTTCTGTTGACTTGGAAAAGCATTGATTATGAAGAATATAAAGCATATGTAGGGCAGAAACATTCTGATTTCGTTCAAATACTTTTTACTATATTTTTTATTAATATTATAGAGTTTAATGATAGAACTGAATATAGACTAATATCTAATCTCCAGAATGACTATGATGCAGAATCATTTTATAAAAGAAATAAGGTCATGGATGGAAAAGAAGACTTAGAGAAATTATATGGTATCGATGTAAAAAGAATTGTTTTAGCTTATATTCAGATTTATGAAAATAGTCGATTGAAAGGCATTGATTTATATCAAACTTCTATATCTGAAGAACAAATTGATGAATTGATAGAAAAATAATCATTATAAGGACGAATTATGCAGATTAATACGAAAAAGAAAGATATTATATGGAACTACTTGGGGATATTTTTCTCCCTTGGGTCGCAGGTTATTTGGCTGCCCGTTTTAATTCATTATTTGCCGCCTGATATTTTAGGGCTTTGGTATGTTTTTGTCAGTATCGGCGGCATGGTCGAGCTTCTGGACAGTGGCTTTACGCCGACTTTGAGTCATTGTATGACTTATGCCTGGAGCGGGGCTATGGATCTCAAGAAGCAGGGCGTCGTTTTTTCCGGGGAACGGAGCGGCCCGAATTATGCGCTGGTCTATGGCATTTTGAGTACTTGCCGGACGCTGTATTTTGGCATCGCCTGCGCAGCGACGCTGGTCATGATTTTTGCCGGGACGCTCTATGTGCAGCGCATTGCTGCCGACTATTTGTCCTGGCAGGTCTATGCGACGTGGGGCCTTTATATTGCCTCGACGTTCATTAATCTTTATATTGGCTATTACGCCGTCGTTCTCGTCGGTATCGGCGATATTTTCCATAAGAACAGGGCTCAGATTTTGTCGAAAGGCGCTTTCTTATTGCTGGGGACGGCTGGCTTGGTCTGCGGCTTTGGCCTTTTGAGCCTTGGTGTGGCCTATTTTACGAGCGGTTTTGTACTGCGTTTCTTATGCAAGCGCTATTTGATCAAGGCCCATAAATTCGATGAATTGTTCCGGAAGTACCGCCATCAAAAACAGTATTCCAAGCGCCATGTCCTGGCGATGATGTGGCCTAATGCCTGGCGCGACGGACTGGTTACGGTTACGGCATATTTGACGGGGCAGGCAACGGTCCTCATGAGCAGCGGTTTTTTAAGTTTGTATGAAACGGGGATTTATTCCTTTTCCATGCAGGTCATCAATGCGCTGATCGGGATTGCCAACGGCATGTTTGGCGCCTATGTACCTGCGATTCAGTCGGCCTATGTATCGCGAAAGCGCAAGGTCATGAAAGAACTTTACGCGAAATCCATGGCCTGTGCTTTTCACCTCAGCTTCTGGGGTATCATTGGCTTTGCCATCGTCGGTATTCCTATCGTCCAGCTCCTGCGCCATGACTTCGTCATTGAACGGCCGGCCTTCCTGATGCTGGCGTTGTCGATTTACCTCTTGAATCGCCATCGAAGTTCCGCCTGCTTCATCAGTACCATGAATAAGCTACCATATACCTTCAGCTTCATCTTCTTTGGCGTCATCAGTATCAGTGCCACCTATATTGGACTAGCCTACTTCCATTTAGGATTATGGGGCCTCA
>OGGM01000629.1_pt1 | contig 22089 bp, 22 predicted proteins | sample 1571251 | NCBI WGS metagenome assembly OGGM01 (sample SAMEA2582076, study PRJEB24529) | metagenome | biome: Human gut stool | place: China | collected 2011 | reverse complement strand
CAGGGCGGAAAGCATCCGCGCCCTTGCGCCTGATAAAAATTGGAACTTTGATTTTCTCGCTCGCCTTTGCCACGGTGGGACGATCAAAGGAGCGTGCGTTTGAAAAAAAAAAAAAAGAAAAAGTCCACAAACGCTTCCCCCTATCCCGATGAAGTCATTGACCGTCTGGCACGGGCATTCTACCCGGCCATCCTTGCCTGTTGGAACAGCGAGGAAGGGCAAAGAGAATTTGCTGCATGGCAGGCGGAACAGACTCATCATGCAAACAACGAAAAACAGGAAGTTCCCGTTGAGGAACTCCCTGCCTTACTTATCGTGTGTGGATTTTTCAGGGTGCGTCCGGCAGGGCGCACCTTGTTTTTTTGTGTTTCGTCCTCTAGTTCGTGATTTCCGGACATGTTATTCATATATTTTATCGTCTCACGATGGCTCACTACGTAGATTAAGTCCACACATGCCAGAAAATCAGATTCAATTTGCCAGAAGAACAATACATTGAACACTTACTTGGATGGATTTTCAAATGCAAATCTTTTGATGTTTGGGAAAATCGACTTATCAATTTGCTGCGCCGATGTTACTAGGCCTCGCAATCGCTGGCGACTTTCCTGATCCATTGGATTTTTGCGCAAATGCTCAAATTCCAATATGATTTTATGTTGCAATGAATTTTTGACAATCATATTTTCATTGCAGTCGATGACAACACCCGTTACTAATTTTGGATATCCCTTTGAGTAACCTTTTACTTTGTTATGGGATAGTTTATATCTGTACTTCTTAATGATTGATTTGACAGAGTTCCTAAAATGTGAAGATATCTTATGTTCGCTCGAAAATACCATATCATCCACATATACAGTCATTACCATATCATTTTTAGCAGATAGCGTATGCAGTTCATCAAACATCTTATGATTGACAAGATAGGATAATATCTGACTGGTTGGTGCTCCTGAAATCAAATGATTGTAGCAATGCACACCTTTTTGACCTAAAAAGTCATAGACCTCTGTGAGTTCTTCTTTTGGAAATCTTTCAAGGCTAACTGTTGTTAAATTGGTCAGCACTTCTGAAACATCCGGAGAACAACACAATTCGTTATTAAAAAATTGATAAACATCCTCTCGACTGATAGATGGAAAAAAAGCTGTCAAATCAGTTTTGTAGAGGTTTCGTTTTCTTCCTCCAATATGCATACGTGCGTTTTCTGGATAAGATTTTCCCTTTATACCAGAAAAAACATTATCGGGCGTTTGAATTTTACCCAATAATGTTTTTATCCGTCTTTGAACAATCTTTAATTCTGCCTGCGGTGCTTCAATAAGACGAGGCTTTTTTGTCTTATCTATATATGGATGGATTTTGGATGTGATATTGGATTGCTTTAGCATATCATCATTTTTTATTTGAAGGACATACTTAAGCATACGTTTGGAACGAATTCCATATAAAGGGCAATCACTATATTTCAAAAGGTATGACACCTCAATTCTTAAAATATGCTGGTGTTAGCTGTTGACTACTTTGCCGATCATCCAACGGACTAAATCGGGAAGCAGTTCAGGGCAGCAATAGGATACAACCAGTATGGCCGCAATGGAAATCGCTAAGATAACCAAAGCAACAGGGACATGAGAACGAGTCTCATTCGTTGATAGCTTATTGTTGTTGCCGAATATGTTAATATTGACAACAACAAAAGGCTTGTCCGTCTTATTCACGAAATTCACCTCCTTGTTATTATTGGCCCCCAAATAAATGAGGGGACTTCCCGTCCTCAAATAACAAAGAGATGCGATAGCCTTATATCCTGAATTCACACCAGCACAAATCCGACTTCCCAAACAATTGCATAGGCTCAGACCAACATTACTTAACACCTTAACATAATTCCATATCACACTGTGACTCGATGCAACGATGTTCTCGTGTTGCAGTGTAGAATGAGGCCGAACCGAGGGAACTCCTACCGGAAAAACACATCCATACCCATTGGTACGATGCCGCCTGTCTTTACAGACAAGCCACTCGAAGTCTAATCTGGCTATACATACTAGTAAATATCATTATAGCAAACTGCGCAGAAAAAGTAAATTGATTGGATGCGATTTTTGACAAATACTAAGAATAAAAGGCAGGGCAACACCGCTATGGTGATACCCTGCCTTTACTCGTTCCTGCTTACCGTTCTGCATACTCCCTCCGCAGAACCTCTTGTAAACAAAAAACGTACCCGAACCCTTTTTCATAAAGAATCGGGTTCGAGTACGAACAGTTTGGTGGAGAATTAGGGACTCGAACCCCAGACCCCCTGCGTGTGATGCATGATGACTTTTCGATTTTTAGTGCGATAATTCGTCAGATCGAAGTGATTTGCTACAGATCTGCTACAAACGGCAGTTTTTACCCGGCACTAAATCTGCTGTTCTGGTTTTCTCGATTTTTGTTTTTTAGATTGTCTCTTTTGTTGGTGCAGTTCTTTCAAGTCTTCAATTGCCAGCTCTGGAGCCATGGTGTGGAACATCAGATAGTTTGTGTTCATGGTCTTCGCCGGAGCCTGCGCATAAATCTCCCTGCTGGGTTCGTTGGTCAGAATATGCCAATAACGGTAAAGGTAGCCTGTCCAATACATTACTTCTCTATCATACCGGGCATTGCCCTTTTGCGTCTGAGGGCACTCGTCTGCAAATTCCTCCAGAAGATATTCTTCTCCCGCCCACTGCATCCGGTTGTACTCTGAATCAAGATCACGGGCAACCTTAGAGCGCATGAACCGCTTCATGAAATCCTCGCTTTCATAGCCTGCTTGCAAAGAAAGCTCAAACAAGCGGCCCTGAATATCGCATAGTTTCAATTGAATCAGATCCATAACGATTCACCTTCTCTGCTTTGCACCATCAAGGATTTCATCAAAAAAGCGGCCTTCTCTACGATACTCTTTGCAGATTTGGTTTGCAAATGCAATGCCATTACTACGGTTCTGCTCGCTGGCCTTCTTCAGTGCCTGCCGTTCCATCCAAAGCAATTGGACTTCACACTCAATCTTGACCGCATCACAGGCTTTCTGCGTAATAGCAACATACTGACGTCCAAGTTTCAGAGCAGACAGACTTTTCACCAATGCCGTATCGGTAATCGTTCCTTCAAAAAAGCTATCCAGAACATAGAACATTCTATCATTTGCAATGCTGCCAATCACCATGTCGTAGTCTTTATCCAGCTCCTGATACTTCTGGAAGAACTTCGTTCCTCGTGCGGCTTCCATTCTACCACGATGATATGCTACCAGCATAGCCCATTCAATATCAGCCGGAACATCCAAAGTTTTTAAGCTATGAAGATCAACCGATAAAATATAAAAAACAGATTGCTCATAGTCACAGATCAGCGTAAGCGGCTGGAGCGGATCAGTTCCCATATAAAATCCAGCTCCGAAGTCACAGCGGTCACGGCTGGCTGGTTTGATTTCCCCCTGAATGCCTGATTTGGAGCCATGGTATAAAACCATTTTATCCGGATGCATAGCAGAGATTTCTGTAGCATCTCCGATAATAGCATCGTGTATAATTTCAGCCAACGTGATATGATTTTCTTCGCAAATCGCAAGCATTTTCTCCTGTGCAAGACGATTCGGCGTAGATTTTTCATTTTCCCAGCGGTTTACGGTTGCAAAGGACACTCCGATTTCATCCGCCAATTTCGACTGGCTCCATTGTAAAGCTGAACGAATCTCAAAGACAGTGTTCATTGGACACCTCCCGCAAGTATAACATTTGTCATCAATTTTATTGTAGCAAACGTTATATCACACGTCAAGTATTACCGGCTTGCATTCTTTAATACAATCGGAAAAGTATAGTGATAATTCAAAGAATAAAGCGGTCCTATATTTTATAGATAGTAATATCCATCGCCTACCTTACTGTCTTTGTCATAATATCACAACAGCTATTCTTGTTCCTTTGATTGTTTTCCTATTCTATATTCTCCCTTTGGTACTCCAGACTTTTTCTTAGTTCCATATTTTTCAGACTCTGGTCCATAATCAATGATGAACAACAATTGCTTACATGTTCTAACTGTACTAATCAAATAAAACCCGATGATACCCATATAAGGATAGAACCCGATTGCTAAAACAGCTTGTTCTTCTCCTGTGTTTGTCCCGATAATGATACTCACTATAATTAAAACAAGCCCTGCAACCAAATTTTCTTTATATCGATATTGCAATTCTTTTTTTGCATCTGTCGAATTTATCTTTTTCATCAGCGGTGTATTGCTCAGGCTAACTAAAATTGATACTGATGCGAGAATAAATCCAGAGCATGCAGTTGCGCTTGTTATAATGGCATTTAGTAGGAATTCAAGCCTGTCAATTTTTATATTCTGCCAGCGATATAGTATTCCGAAAGTTACTGAAACAGCACCTGCCATTAGAAAGCGCCTGATTATCCCCCAGAGAAGTGGATGGTCTTGCAATTTTTTACCCATTCACCTCATCTCCTTACCTATATAACGTTATTTTTCATCTTTTATAATTTCACTTTTCAGATTAAAGTACAATCTTTCATGCGTAATGGGATTAGACATTGAATAGTTGAATGGTAAAACATATTTTGCTACATTACTTAGCAAATCAATCGTTTCTACTTCGCAGTCTTCTTTATCCTCAATCACGACATCTAATTTTCTAATACCGGAATACCCTAGAGCTTCCTTTATAAACGATACTGCCTCTTGAGCATCTAATGTGTTGTTCTTTCCTCTGGAAACCCTTAATTCCACCCGACAAAATTGGCTTCTAGCCTTTCTTGTAGCATTCAAAAAATCTTTCATTAGAGATTCCTTCGGCAGTTCGTCAAACGGATTTATTTCTGCTGACATTATAACTTTTCTATAATTTGCTTCCTCTGTCAAGCGCAGCAAACCTGCTTTTGCTTCTTTTACGGCTAATATAACTACGGTATCTTTGGGCGAAAGTTCCGTTAGATATGCTTCCATATTGCGAATACTTATTCCAAATCGGTTTCTTTGCATGTATAACGTATGCGTTGCTGGAGCATATGCCAGTGTAGTCGATTCTGCCGTAACTTCATCATTTCCCAATTTAATCAGCTCATATGTTCCATCATCATGTAAAATTCCCGGTAATATTTTTTCCCGAATACGAAGCACACGTAGTTCCCAGAGATTATCTTCATCATGATATTTACAAACATGAAAAATATAGCTATCTCCGTCGATAATCTTCTTTGTATCCATCGGTTCTGCTCTTGCAATTTGCTTTAACATATCTTCCAAATCATAGGTTTGGATTTCCGACTGTGTACTATAACTAGTATATGTCGGCTCCAGATGATCAAAACGAACGGACTTCTTCTTAAATTCAGGCATCTTGCATTTTCCTCCTGCACCCATTTTTTCAGAAAGATGCCCCCTACCACTTTTGGAAGGACTTTTCAGATCATGGTTGTAGCCCACCATTATTTTGTGTTTGTATGCTACCACAACCGATGTCCAATAAGTTGTATCTATAGGTCATCTTCCCATTTTTTAAGCATCTTTCACCTATTACACAAATCCCCCTAAACCTCTTCTGCGCAAAATTCCATTGTACAATTTTTTTCCTTATTTGCTCTGTGCGCTTTAATTAGGAGGCATCTACTCTCCTTTACATTGTACCGTCTTTTTTGCTGCAACGCAAGATATGTTCATATTATCACCTATAATCTCTGCCTTTTATGCTTTTTGTGCTATGGTTATTAAAAACCACTTGACTTTTTGTAAAAACATGCTATACTGATGTCGCAAAGAACACAGCGGTTTTTGAAAACCAAATTTCTTGTGCGGAGGTCTGTATGTCACTCATTGTAAAAAACTTTTTTGAAAACGTGAACATCGGAGGAAATGCAACGAAAATCAGCGAGGAGATTTCGCAGCGTCTCCTCCAGTCTGGCCTCCAACCCGGCAGCAATGTGCCGCTGGCTGCTTACCTTCTTTATAAGGTTGCTCAGAACAACTCCAACTCTGATGTTACGATTCAGGATATTTTTGAGGGTCGGTTGGACATCAGCGAGGGCACTCGTTACTTTGCAAAAGAGCAGCTTCCGGAAGAAGCATGGGCACAGATTCTTCCCATGGTGAATAACTACACCGCCGAAGAATTTGCACTGGCTGCACTTCTGCCCGAACACGAGGATGAGATGAAGCTCGCAATGGCAACGCCCCATACCATTTTAACGTTGGTTCATCATCTTTTGGATGTGCAGCCTGATGAGTATGTCGGAGATCTTTGCTGCGGCAGCGGCTCCGGTTTTGTTTCATTTGCGATGAACCAGCCGGAGGCGCATTACTTTGGCTATGAGATCAATGAGGAGCGTGGCGGAATCGCACGGATTCGTGCAGAGCTTCTCGGCTCAAATGTTCAGGTACGGCTTGGCGATGTATTTCGGCTCGCAGACGATAAGAACACACCCAGATTCGACAAAATGTTTTCCAACTATCCCTTTGGCATGAGACTGCGTTATCTGGGCGAAGGTTCCGATTATATGGAACGTCTTGCAGAACAGTATCCGGGACTGTCGAAGGCAACCTCTTCGGACTGGATTTTCAATGCGCTGCTCTGCGACCTTCTTGCAGAGAGCGGCAAAGCGATTGGCATTATGACCAATGGCAGCACATGGAACAGCATTGATACCCCGATGCGCAGATATTTTGTGGAACGCAAGATGATCGAGTGTGTCATCTCTCTGCCGGTCAAGATGTTCCCGTATACCAATATCGGAACGACGCTCATTGTTTTCAGCCACGGTAACGACACCATTCGCATGATTGATGCCACCGAAATTTATCACAAAGGACGGCGGCAGAATATGTTCCTTCAGGATGACATTGCTACCATTCTTACCGCCCTGCACACGGATTCGGAATACAGCAAGGATGTTACCTTGGACGAGCTTCGCGCCAATGAGTACAACCTCAGTCTGGAACGCTATATCCAAAAGGTACCGACCTTTCAGAATGGTGTGTCGTTCGAGAGCATTATCAAGAGCATCACGCGCGGTGCGCCCTGCACGGCCAGCCAGTTGGACAAGATGGTGTCTAACGAAGTGACGAATATGCAGTACCTGATGTTGGCAAACATCCAGAACGGCATCATTGATAACAAGCTGCCGTATCTTTCCAGCATCGAACCGAAGTACGAAAAATACTGCCTGAAGAACAATGACCTGATCCTGTCCAAGAATGGCTATCCTTATAAAGTAGCCGTTGCGTCTGTGAAGGATGGGCAGCGTATTCTGGCAAACGGTAACCTGTATATCATCGAATTGGATGAAAGCAGGGCAAATCCTTATTATATCAAAGCTTTCTTCGACAGCGAGCAGGGCATTGCAGCCCTGAAAAGCATCACGGTGGGAGCAACCATTCCCAATATTGGAGTGGACAAGCTGAAGAACGTAATGATTCCTCTGCCTTCCATGGAGGAGCAGTCGCGGGTTGCGCAGAAGTATCAGGCAACGCTGGACGAAATTGCCATGCTCAAGCTGCGGCTGGAACGAACCGTCAACAAGCTCCACCATGTGTTCGATGAGGAGAGTGAAGAAACCAATGCTTGATGTCGAAGAACTGCTCGAACTGGAGGATAACATCCGAAAGGAACTGGACGATTATCTACCTGCTGCGCTGTCCATGCTGAACCGCACCGGCGAATTGGAAACTTTCCTTAAAATGCTTGGCATGGAAGACCTGCTTCAAAGTAAGCCGCTTTATCAGGTCTATAAAACCGGAAAAATCATTGTGATCGGGCGGTCGGACGTGAAAGCGGAAGTGCTGCTTTCCATTGCCAAGAGTCTGGGACTTTCCAAAGACCGTTTTGAGCTGTACCTTGATTATGAGGACGGCAAGACCTTCGATTTTGAAAAGGCTCATTGGAAACCCCAGTATGCTTTGATCATGGTCGGCCCGATGCCCCACAGCGGCACCAGCAAGGGTGATTCCGGCAGCGTCATCGCAAAAATTGAAAGCACAGAGGGGTATCCTCCGGTAGTGCGACTGGGCGCGAACGGCTTGAAAATCACAAAGACGGATTTCCGGAACAAGCTGAAAGAAATGATTGATACAAAGAAAATCGCCTGAAATCCCACTTTTGGGACCCAAAGTGTGTTATTCTACGGGTAAGGAACGAAAATCGGGAGGAAACACCTATGTCCATGAAAGAATTGCAGAAGCAGACGGATGCCAACATCCGTGCAAAGGCTGACCTGATCTGGCAGATCGCCACCCATCTGGTGGGCCTGTTCAAGCCCCACGAGTACGGCAAGGTCATTCTGCCTATGACGGTTCTGAAGCGTTTTGACGATGCCCTGAAGCCTACCAAGGATGCTGTGGTCGCCATGGCACAGAAGCTGGATGCGCAGCACATCGAGGGTGCTGCGCGTGACGGCATCCTCTGCCGCATTTCCGGCTACGACTTCTACAACACCAGCAACTTCGATTTTGCACGGCTGGTGGCAGAGCCGGACGACGTGGAGAGCAACTTTGAAGCCTATCTTCAGGGCTTTTCCTCCAATGTCAAGGACATCATTGAGAACTTCGACTTTGCCAACACGGTCAAGCTGATGGTCAAGGGCGGTGTCCTCTACGTCACCCTGCAGGAGTTCAATTCCAGCAAGGGCGATATGTCCCCGGAGAAAGTCACCTCCACCGACATGGGCTACATTTTTGAAGAGCTGATCCGCAAATTCTCCGAATCCTACGACGAACAGGCTGGTGCCCACTTCACCAGCCGGGACATTATTTACCTGATGACCGAGTTGCTCATCGCCCCCGAAAAGGAGAAAATCACTGCCGAGGGCTGCACCAAAACGGCCTATGATATGGCAATGGGCACTTCGCAGATGCTGGGCTGCCTGACCGAGCGGTTGCAGGATGTGAGCAGCGATGCCACCCTGACCTGCTTCGGGCAGGAGTTCAATCCCGAAACCTACGCCATCGCTAAGGCAGATATGCTCATCAAGGGCGGCAACGCTTCCGGCATGAAATACGGCGACACCCTGAGCGATGATGCGTTCAGCGGCTACGAGTTCGATTATGTCATCTCCAACCCGCCCTTCGGTATTGACTGGAAACGCGAGAAAACGCAGGTGGAAACCGAAGCGAAACTCGGCTATGATGGTCGGTTTGGCCCCGGCCTGCCCGCCATTTCCGACGGACAGATGCTGTTCATGCTCAACGGCGTGAAAAAGCTGAAGGAAGGCTCCGGCCGCATGGCAATCATTCAGAACGGCTCCTCCCTGTTCACCGGCGATGCCGGCAGCGGTGCATCCGAGATCCGCCGCTACCTTATCCACGAAGATCTGGTGGAAGCCATTGTGCAGCTGCCCACCGACTTGTTTTACAATACCGGTATTTCCACTTACATCTGGGTGCTGACCAAGGGCAAGCCCATGCACCGCAGCGGATTTTTGCAGCTCATTGATGCCAGCAAGTGTTTTGTGAAGCGCCGCAAGAATATCGGCAGCAAGCGCGTTGACCTGAGCGACGACTGCATCGACCTCATTTTGCAGGCATACGAGGGCTTTGAAAACCAGACCTATACGGACGGTGACCTCGTAGTAGAGTCGAAGGTATTTGCCAAGGACTTCTTCGGCTTCACCAAGGTGACGGTGGAGACGGCACAGACCGATGCCAACGGCAAGCCCATCCTGAAAAGGGGAAGATATGTGCCTGTAAAAGGCGAAACAGATACCGAAAGCATCCCACTGTCTGAAGATATTGACGCTTACATGGCAAAAAATGTCCTGCCCTACAACCCGCTGGCCTACATCGACCCAGCAAAAGATAAAATTGGCTATGAGGTGCCGTTCACCCGGCTGTTCTATAAGTTTGAAGCCCCGGAATCCTCCGCTTCCATCTTTGAGGACATCAAGGCTTTGGAGGCAAAGGAAACTGTTCTGATGAAGGAGCTGTTTGGAAATGCGTAAAGAAATTCCATTTATTGAATCCTTGCCTTCGCACTGGGATGTGATTCCAAATCGTTACTTATTCTACCCTGATGGGAAAAAGGTCGGAAGCGAAAGTGCTAATTATCAGCTTCTTTCGCTGACAACAAGCGGGATCAAAGAACGCAATATAAATGTAGGTGGCGGAAAAGTTCCTGCATCTTACGATAATTATCAAACGGTAAAAAAGGGACAGATGGTTTTCTGCCTGTTTGACTTGGACTGTTCAGCAGTCTTTTCTGGAATTTCCAATTACAATGGAATGATTACTTCTGCCTACGATGTTTTTTCTACATCTGACAGAATTGATAGCAGATATGCTGACTACTGGTTCAAGTATGTGTTTTCAAATCGTTACTACAAGATGTATTCAAAAAACATCCGTTATACAGTCACGACGGATATGTTTCAATCCTTAAAAACGCCTGTTCCTCCTCTCGCAGAACAAAGGCTCATTAGTGATTTCCTGTCTCAAAAAGAATCTAAAGTCGATGCGCTGATTGCCAACATGCAAGCGCAGATTGAAAAACTGAAAGCTTACAAGCAGAGCCTGATTACCGAGGTGGTCACAAAGGGTCTTGACCCTAATGCACCCATGAAGGACAGCGGTGTGGAGTGGATTGGGGAAATTCCGGTATCGTGGGGAATTGCCAAGTTGCAATATTGTGCAAAAATCCGTTCCGGTATTACACTTGGAAAGAAATATCCTGACGATTCTGAGTTGATAGAACGCCCCTATTTGCGCGTTGCTAATGTGCAAAATGGCGGTGTTGTTCTAGATGATTTGAAGACGATTGAAGTTTCTGCGGAGGAAGATGCTCAGTATAGGCTTTCTGCTGGAGAGGTTTTAATGACCGAGGGTGGAGACCGTGACAAACTCGGTCGTGGATGCGTATGGCTTGGACAGGTCGAGCCATGTCTGCACCAGAATCATATTTTTGCGTTGCGTACAAACAAACTGCTCAATCCTTATTTTCTTTCCTACGTCACCGCTTCTAAAATCGGACGAGTATACTTCGATATTACGGCAATAAAAACAACAAATTTGGCTTGTACCAACTCAAGCAAAGTGCTTGCATTCAAGTTGCCACTTCCGTCTGCTGGTGAGCAACAGCAGATGGTTGACTATCTTGACAGGCAAGTGGATAAGATTGACAAGCTGATTTCTGCGAAACAATCTAAAATCGAAAAGTTGGAGCAGTACAAGCGTTCCCTCATTTACGAGTACGTTACCGGAAAGAAGGAGGTCTCCTGATTGGAAACAAGCCTTACAGATATCAAAAAGCAGTACGAAAAGCTGGAAGCCATTATTGGCGATGAAGATAGTTTTGATCTTTCGGATGAAGATGCCCTCCGCTGTCAGGATGCGTTGCGTCTGCTTGTAGCACGCAGTTATCTTTACGATGTAAATGCAGATGGAGCAAATTTATATCTCAAAGAGGCTGAATGGGATGGCTTCGAGGACTGGTTGAACGAGATGATAAAAGAATCCAACCGAATGAGCCGCCGGGAATGGACGATTGCCATTGTCAGTGCTGCGATTGGCGCAGCTATCGGTCTGATTCCTACAATTATTGGCGCATTGTGTTGATTTATCTGTCCATGCAGTGTTATGATAGACGAAAGAAAAGCGATCCATAGCCTAGCCAATATCTGATGGAGGTGCCCTATGCAGGAACAGAGTCCGGACAAAGAAACCAAGCTTCCCGCAAAGATCAGGCAGAAAGATGAAATCGCTCCTGTCAAGGGCAAATGCCTGCATATTGCGCAGGACAGCAAAGGGATCGATTTCAACGCACTGCTGGAACAGGCTGTCCAATGTGTAAACATGGACGATATCCTGAGCAAGATCCATGCCGGGACACAATATGTGGTGCAGATACCGGCAGAATTTCAGTCGGCGTATGAATCCGGCGAGATGTTCATCATGGAGAACATGAAAACCGGGAAGAAATGGCCCAGCCTGATGAAGATTGCCGAAGATGGAAAACAGCAGGTCGTAACACCGCTCCCGATTGCAGAACAGGCTGTCATTCAGGGCAACCCGATACAGGAATTAGCTAGCTGGCAGTATCAGCTGGTGATGCAGCAGCAAATGCACCGGTTGAGCGATATGGTTGAGAAAACATACCGTACAGTCAAGCAGATTGAAAATGGTCAGTTGGATGACCGGATTGGTCTGCTGGAAGCCGGCAGAAAGGGTCTGCTTTTGGCAATGACCATGCCGGAGGGCGATGCGCGGAACCGTCAAATCGACTCTAGCAGGCAAAATCTTCTTGTGGCACAGTCTCAGATTGGAAAGACCCTTGAACGCCGTGCCATAGAATTTGAGCCATTGCCCAAGAATCCTTTGATTCGCTTTGCCCGTGTGCTCCTCCACGATGAATACAATGCAGAAAAAGGCAGCGCTGTAGAAGAAATTCAAGAGTATTATGACCTGTATCTACAGGCAACCAATCTGCTTGCCACCTCTTACGCCCTGTGTGGAAATCTGGAAACGGCAGAGCAAACATACAGTATCAGTGAATCCGAACTGGAAGCTATCGACTTCAGCAAGGTGGAAACAATCAGCTACGAGTACAGCGAGCTGAAAGATATGTTCTATTCTGATCCGGTCGGGTATCTTGCCACAGAGCAAGAAAAGTGTCTGGACAAAGCGAAAAGCTACGATTATGTTGCCCTTGAAGTAAGCGGAGAAAAATTGTTGGAGGTTCTTGAAAATGGACGAGAAAAAACAGTTCCAGAAGCAAAAACTGAACATTGATGCTCACAGAGGAATGGAGCAGGGTGCAAAAGTGCTGAAAGGCGTAGCTAGCGCAGCAGTAGCTATTGGAGTTCTTGTAGTGAATAAACAGAACCTGAAAGCTCTTAGCGACACCCTCAAAGCGGCAAGACAGCTTCTGAAAAAATAAGGGGGACATCATGGACAAAAGCGAGAAACGGTTCGAGCGAGACATTGAAGCCTTCCTGATTTCTCCGCAGGGCGGGTATGTGCAGTTCAACGGGCAGGATGCGGACGGCAACTGGGTACATAGCCGTCAGCACGATGTAGAAAAGTGCATCTATATGGATGTGCTGTGCGAGTTTATCGCCAAGACTCAGCCGAAAGAATGGGCGAAATATACTCGGTACTACGGCGACAAGGCGGCAGAAAAGTTGTATCATCGGCTGGAGACCACCATCACCAACCAGGGGTTGCTCCATGTCCTGCGCAACGGCATCGAGGATATGGGTTGCAAACTGCGGGTGTGCTACTTCAAGCCGGAATCCCGGCTGAACCCCGAAGCAATGGAACGCTACGAGGCCAATATTCTGGGCTGCACCCGGCAGTTCCGCTATTCCACGGGCAACACGAACACCATTGATATGGTGCTTTCGGTCAACGGTATCCCGGTGGTTGCACTGGAACTGAAAAATCAGCTCACCGGGCAGGACTACGCCTGTGCAATCAACCAATACAAGAATGACCGCAGCTCCAAGGAATTTGCATTTCGTCCCAACCACCGTTTTCTCGTTTATTTTGCCGTTGACCTCTATGAAGTGTGGATGACGACCCAGCTTGCGGACGGCAGCACGCGGTTTATGCCCTTCAATCAGGGTTCCAACGGCGCAGGTCAGAGCGGTGGTGCAGGCAACCCGGCAAACCCGAACGGCTATGTCACCAGTTATCTGTGGGAAGAAGTTTTGCAGCGGGACAGCCTGCTGGATCTAATCCAGCGGTTCATTTCCAATGTAAAGGAAAAAGAAACCGAGGAAAAGAACGGCGTGGTGAAAACCATCACCAAGGAAAAGATGCTTTTCCCGCGGTATCATCAATACGATGTTGTGCGGAAAGTGCTGGCCGATGTAAAGCAGAACGGCCCCGGCAAAAATTATCTCATCCAGCATTCGGCGGGTTCGGGCAAGTCCAACTCCATTGCATGGATCGCCTATCGGCTGGCATCCGTCCATGATGACAACGACAACAGCATTTTTGATTCGGTTATCGTTGTCACCAACCGTGTGGTGCTGGACAGCCAGTTGCAGGACACCATCAACAGCTTTGAGCATCAGGCAGGACTGGTGGAAGCCATTGACGATAAGAAGAACTCTCACACCCTTGCCGAAGCGATCAACGACAAAAAGCGCATTATCATCTGCACCATCCAGAAGTTCCTCTTTGCCAAGAAGGACATGGAAATATTCCGGGGGCGCAAGTTCGCCATCATCATTGATGAAGCCCATCAGGGACAGAACGGCGAGAGTGCAAAATCGCTTCGCCGCAGCCTGATCGACATGGATGTTGCCACAAAGGAATACGCTGCCGAGGCTGGGATTGCGGAGGAGGATGTAGACCTGACCGACGACTATATCAATGAAATCATCGGACAGGGTCGGCACGAAAACCAGTCTTTCTTTGCCTTTACCGCTACCCCGAAAGGGCAGACCATCGAAAACTTCGGTACGGAGGTCGGCGTAAAGCCGGATGGCGAACCCATCAAGGCACCGTTCCATGTCTATTCCATGCGGCAGGCCATTGAGGAGCATTACATTCTGGATGTGCTTTCCAACTACACCACTATCAAGGAAGCATTCAAGCTAATTCGTGTGTCGGAGGACAACCCGGAGCTGATCGAAGGGCAGACTTCCCGTGCGCTGTTCAAGTATTACAAGAAGCACGGCTACACCATCGCCCAGAAAACCGAGATGATCATGGCAAACTTTCTGGAGAACTGCCGCTATCAGATTGATCGCAAGGGTAAAGCCATGATCGTTGCAGACAGCCGTGCCAACGCCGTACGCTACTATCTCGCTGTCAAGCGTTATATCGAGGCGCACCCGGACGAATGCACCGGTTGTGATGCCATGATTGCCTTCTCTGGTGAGGTTACGCTGGAAGATTACCCCAGCGATAAGCCGTTTACTGAGGCAACTATGAACCTTGACGAAAAGGGGCGGTACATCACTACAGACAAAATGTTCCGTCAGGCGTTCCACAGCAACCAGTATAATATTCTGGTGGTTGCCAACAAGTATCAGACCGGCTTTGACGAACCGCTGCTGCATACCATGTATGTGGACAAGAAGCTGCGGGATGTGACCGCCGTGCAGACCCTCTCCCGGCTGAACCGTACCTGTCCGGGCAAGAGCAGCACCTTTGTCCTCGACTTTGAAAACACCGAGGAAGATATTCGGGATGCTTTCCTGCCCTACTACGAAACTACCATTCTGGAGGGAAGCACCGATCTGAACAAGGTCTATGACCTGCGCAATAAGATCCGCGATTATATGCTCTACAACATGGACGATGTGGAGACCTTCAACGCATTCATGGCTGCACAAGCAGGCAAAAAGCAGGATGCCGCTGCCCTCGGACGGCTGACCGGGATGTTCCGCCCGGTGATCACACGGTATCAGCAGTTGACCGAAGAGGAACGCTATGTAGCACGGGATTATGTGCGCAAATTTAATGGAGCCTACTCCTACATCACGCAGCTGGTGCGGCTCCATGATAAAGACCTGTTCAATGAGTATCAGTACACGCTGCACCTTGCCCGCCTTCTGCCGCCTGCCGGAGAAAATGAGACCGTGGATGTAGAGGACAAGATCAAGCTGGAATATGCATCCCTGACCGAAACGTTCAAGGGTGCAATCGTTCTGGACGAAAAGCCGACGATCCTCACGCCCACCAGCGGCATGACCCCAAAGGTGCCGAACAAGAAGAAGGATACCCTGCAAAGCATCATCGACAAAGTGAACGAGCGGTTCAACGGCAACTTTACGGACTCTGACCGTGTGATCATCGAGGGCATCTACCAGATGTTTATGAAGGATGCCGACGTGAAGAAGTTTAAGCAGTATGCCAAGGACAACAGCACGGAGATGTTTGTGCAGTCGCTGTTCCCGGACAAGTTCAAGGACATCGTGACCCAGTGCTTCCTTGATAACAACGATTCCTTCTCCAAGCTGTTCAATGACCCTGACTTCTACCAGAAAGTGCAGGATGCCATGGCGGCGGAACTGTATAAGGCTCTGCGGAAGGATTGAGGCTTCCATGTACCCCTTGTGAAGTTCTCCTGCGCCGCTATGATGCAACCATAAGCTTTCCCTTCCGGTTACACAGCCATAATAAAATGCCCAAAAGAAAACTGAGATAGACTTCCCATAAAAGGAAGTCTATCTCAGTTTTGTTATATGGGGGATATCTTCTATCCTGTATTCTTTTACCGGAACAGTTCTTTTTCTGCTCCAAAAGCACTGTCAGCACCCGTTCTTTCAACAAATAGCGGAACTGTGGTGGATAATACGGAAGATAAAATCAGACGATTTCCAGCCATTTATAATCCTCCGCCATTCTGCCCTGCGTTTTCTCAACCAGTTGCACCGGGTCATACTCTGACACGCCAACTTCCTTCAGATAATAGTCCAGCCCGCAGCGGGTCTTTGGAATGCAGCGGTCTGCCAGAAAATTCAAAAAATCTTCCCATGTAGGTGTTTTATTCACACCAAATGCCGTATCCAGAACCGATGCCACTCTGTTTTCCACACAAACCTGCTTCGCAGTGAAGTCTGCAAGAGCCACCGTGCAAAGTGTATTTTTATCGTAATAACGATATTCTTTCAGTTGATGTCCCTGCTGCTGCGCCTTGCTGCGGAATTGTTTCAGGTCCGTTGCCGCAGCAGCTTGTATCATGATTTTTTCTCCATCAAAAGAAAGTTCCAGCCGGTCATCTTTGGATACTCCGAGAGCACTAAGCCAGCCTGCCGGAAGATTGACAGAATACTTTTCAGCATTTTTGCTGGCAGTCCCTCCTGCCTTCCGGGTCATAATTTTCACGATACGCTGTTCCATTTTCTCACCTCATTCCTTTGTAAATATATCATATTGGCCGCCAATATAAGTTATTGATTCAATTTTTCTTCGTATTCTGATGGATGCATCGCTCTTTTTATTTTCTGAATAACTCACACAGATATTATAATCGTGAATTCCAAAGCCTCTGAGTCGAAAGACTCAGGGGCTTTTTTATGTCTGGAGGTGAGCATTTTGTTATTCCGCACCATCACTATCATTATTACCATCGTATTTTAAAGCGCAGCTGCGCAGAAAGGAGAAAGCCTTATGAACTTTTGGTCCGAAATCATCAAAGAGGTTGGCACCGTCTTGGTGGAAGTCCTCGTCCGCATCGCTGAAGAAATGGAAAACAACAATTGATCACAGTACACTGAAAAGGAGATTTTACTATGCCCGCAAATGTTGAAACGATGTTCTCTGTCCGTGAGACCCCTTGGCATGGCCTTGGCCGTATCGTTATGGATGCCCCTGCAAGCCGTGAAGACTTGGAGCTGGCTGGTCTGGATTGGCAGGTGGAAAGCCGCAACATCTACTCTGGCACGGGTGCTATGATCCCCGGCTATCGTGCCAATGTCCGCAGCACCGATGAAGCTGTTCTGGGCGTGGTGTCTGACCGCTACCGCATTGTGCAGAACGAAGAAGCGTTCCAGTTCACCGATGACCTGCTGGGTGAGGGCGTTACTTATGAAACTGCTGGTTCTTTGCAGGGCGGCAAGAAGGTCTGGATGCTGGCGAAGCTGCCTGAGAAGTACATTATCGCCGGAGACGAAGTGATCCCATATCTTGTGTTCTTCAACAGCCACGATGGCAGTTCTGGTGTCAAGGTCGCTATGACCCCGGTTCGTGTGGTCTGCCAGAACACCTTGAATCTGGCCTTGGGTACTGCAAAGCGCATCTGGACTGCTCGCCATACCGAAAATGTTCTGCTCCGGGTGCAGGATGCCCGTGAGACCTTGCAGCTTGCCAACAACTATATGGGGGAGCTGGGCAAGGGCATCCATGAGCTGACTACCATCAAGCTGTCTGACCGCAAGGTGCAGGAGTTCATCAACGAGTTCTTCCCCATCACGGAAGACTTAACCGATGGCCAGCGGAAGAACAACCTGCGCTTGCAGGACGATTTGAAGGCCCGCTATTACAATGCGCCTGACCTCTCTTGGGTTGGAAAGAACGGCTGGCGGTTCGTAAACGCTGTTTCGGATTTTGCTACCCATGCAGACCCCCTCCGTAAAACTCGCAACTACAACGAAAACCTGTTCCTGCGCACCGCAGAGGGTAACCCCATGATCGACAAGGCTTACAAGATGGTGCTGGCAGCAGCATAAAGGAGCAAGCCATGAATGATGTAAATAACCGCATTTTCAGGGAATTCACGGAATTTTTTGACAACGTTGAGAAGAGTGCTTCTGAAATCAGCGTTACCATGGCTTATGAGATCACGATGAAAAGTACCATCAGCACCGCCATTATTGTTTTGGAATCCGAGGGCAGACTGGAGGAGCGCTACTGGAACCATCTCAGGGTGCAAAATAATATTCTGGATTTTCTTTATGACCTGTGGGTTGGCTCTTGCCATTCGTTAGCTGCCGACTTTTCCACTATCATGAAAGACTTGGTGGAATACGACTTTATCATTACTGAATCAATTATGAGAGAAAGGATGCAAAGTGCATGAAAAGGCTTATATCTACACGGAACTTGTCCAAAGAGGATTGGCTCCGTTACCGTAAGTGCGGCATTACCGGCACGGATGCCGGGGCTATCCTTGGCCTGAATCCCTACCGCTCGGCATTTCAGGTGTACCACGATAAAATCAGCGATACCACTGAAAATATCGACAACGAGGCTATGCGGCAGGGCCGTGATTTGGAGGATTATGTGGCGCAGCGCTTCACCGAGGCCACCGGTCTGAAAGTACGACGTGCAAACGCCATTTACCAGAGCGAGGAACATCCGCTGCTTCTGGCAGACTTTGACCGCCTGATCGTTGGGCAGAAGGCCGGGCTGGAGTGCAAGACAGTCTCGCCGTTTTCTGCAGACAAATGGGCTGATGGAAAAATCCCTGCACATTACATGGCTCAGGTCAATCACTATCTGGCTGTCAGCGGTTTTGACTGCTGGTACATTGCTGCTCTGATTTTCGGGAAGGAGCTGGTGATTCACAAAATCACAACCGACAAAGAAGTTCTGAACAACCTCATTGCCAGAGAAGAGCACTTCTGGAAATACAACGTGATGCCCGAAATTCCGCCTGTACCTACCGGAAGCGAAGGGGATACGCAGCAGATCAATCAGCTGTACTCTGCAGATGATCGAAACAAAACTGCCGATCTGAATCCCATCCGTAATCTGTTGGACAAGCGGCAGGAGCTTTCTGATCAAATCGAACAGCTGGAGCAGGAAAAAGCCTCTATTGAACAGCAGGTGAAGTTGGAGATGCAGGACGCTGCCTATGGCACAGCACCGGGCTATAAGGTGTCTTGGGTGTCCTCCGAAAGTAAACGTGTGGATTCCCAGCGGTTGAAGAAGGAACAGCCTGACATTTTTAATCAGTACAGTAAAAATGTGAGCAGTCGCAGGTTTACCATTATCCATGCAGCATAATTTTTGTACGCCTATAGGCACACAAAATTCGTGCTTCAGCTATTTTTATTTAATAGAAAAGCACAATACTGTTTACACAACAATAATTGTATGCTAAGATAAGAATATGAGGTGATGCACGATGGTTCTGCGCAAAAGTTATTTGGATAAGATCATTCCTTTTATCGATCAGGATCTGATCAAAGTTCTGGTTGGAATCCGGCGCTGTGGAAAAACAGTCCTTCTCGGTCAGATCAAGGACGTGCTCCTCCAGCGCAATATTCCCGCACAGAACATTATTCAGGCCAATTTTGAGTCCATGCGTTTCCGCAACACCCGTACTGCAGAAACGCTTTACGACTACATCGCAGAAAAAGCGGAAGGCTGTACCGGCAAAATCTATATTCTTCTGGATGAGATTCAGGAGGTGGAGCGCTGGCAGATTGCAATCAATTCTCTTCGTGTCGATTTCGATTGTGATATTTACCTGACCGGCTCCAATTCCAAGCTGCTTTCCGGCGAATTGGCAACCTATCTTTCCGGACGATACATCCAGATTCAGGTTTTCCCCTTTTCGCTGGCCGAAGCAAAACAGCAATGCATTGAAAACGGAACCTATACTTCGGATGAAAAGCTCTTCGCAGACTATTTGAAATACGGCGGTTTTCCGCAGCGTTTCTTCCTCCCTGACGATCATTCAATCACCACCTATCTGGACGATCTTTACGAGGCTATCATTGTCCGTGACATCATGCTGCGCCACAATATTCGTGAACAGACCGCATTACGTAATGTCCTTGCATTCCTGCTGGACAATATCGGCAATCCGTTTTCTGCCCGTAATATCAGTGGACACATGGTTTCGGAAGGAATCAAGACAACCACTGCTACCGTACTGAACTACGTTGATTATTTCAAGGAAGCCTTTATCCTTCTGAATGCAAGCCGCTATAATATCAAAGGAAAAGCGCTCCTGTCCAGCACAGAAAAGTACTATGCAGTCGATCTTGGCCTGCGGAACGTTATCAAGAAAAGCGAAAAGCTTGACAGCAACAAGCTGTATGAGAACATCGTATATCTGGAAATGCGGAGCCGTGGCTATGAAGTTCAGGTCGGCAAGCTGGACGACACCGAAATTGATTTTATCTGCTACCGTGGAGATGAAAAGCTCTATATTCAGGTTGCTTACCTGATCACTCCCGCCGATGAAGAACGGGAGTTCGGTAATCTTGAGCGGCTGCACGACAACTATCCTAAGTATGTTATCAGTGGTGATTTGGCGAATTTAAGCCGAAACGGAATCATTCATCGAAACATCATTGATTTTCTGCTCAATCCGTAATTTTCACATCATGGGGCACAACAGTTGACGCTGTTGTGCCCTTTTTTCTTTATCAGAATTGGAGGCATTCTTATGGAAAATCCATTCGTAAAATTATTTGCTATCGACTTCAAAGATCATCTGGAAGTCAAGAAGTCCGGCAATACCGAGCTGAAATATGTAAGCTGGGCGTATGCTTGGGCAGAGGTGAAGAAGCTGTATCCTTCTGCCAGCTACGAAGTCAAAAAATTCAACGGCCTGCCCTATGTTTATGACCCGATCACCGGCTTCATGGTGTACACCACGGTCACGATTGAGGGCGTTTCTCACGAAATGTGGCTGCCTGTACTGGATGGCGCAAACAAAGCCATGAAAGCTGTGCCTTACACCTACACCACCCCGAAATGGGACTACAATCCGCAGACCCGCCGCCGTGAAAAGGTCGGCATGGAAGAGCGCACCGTAGAAGCAGCATCCATGTTCGATGTGAATAAGGCTATCATGCGGTGCTTGGTAAAGAATCTCGCTATGTTTGGCCTTGGCCTGTACGTTTATGCCGGAGAGGATTTGCCGGAAGATGCTGCACCGCAGCCGGAGGCGGAACTGCAAAAGCAGCCGAAACCGAGATCCGCTACCCCGAAGCAGGCACAGCCGCCTGTGCCCTGCATCTGTGCCCGGTGCAACCAGCCCATCAAGAGGGTCAAGCTGAAGGATGGTTCCATCATGCAGGCGGCAGAGTTTGCCGCCACCCATGAGGGGATGTGTGCAGACTGCTATAAAGCAACCAGATTTAACGTAGCATAACAACAGCTTCAATAATTCTTGGTTCTTGTGCGGATTTGCACATTATGTTACATTTACAATAGTGAGTTTTCTTAGAAGGGTGCAGTACATGAGAAAGTTGAAATACCCGATTGGCATCTCGGATTTTGCCGAGATGCGCAACAACGGATACTATTATATCGACAAAACAAATCTGATCGTTGACCTCCTTGATAAAGGGCCGGTTGAAGTAACTCAAATCACTCGCCCTCGCCGCTTCGGAAAGACTCTTGGCATGAGCACTCTCGCAAATTTTCTGGATATTCGCAAAGACAGCAAGCAACTGTTTGAGGGATTGGCAATCTCCAGAAATACAGAGCTTTGCAAAAAATGGATGAATCAGTGTCCTGTGGTCTTTTTCTCTTTCAAGGACACGGACGGTCTGACCTTTGAAAGCGCCTATGGAATGCTGTGCATGAAACTGGCATTTGCATTTCAGGATTATCGATTTCTTTTGGATGACCCCGCTATTTCCGACGATGACAAAGGCATCTTTAAGCGGATTCTGGGACGCACTGCAT
>OGGM01000626.1_pt1 | contig 22273 bp, 19 predicted proteins | sample 1571251 | NCBI WGS metagenome assembly OGGM01 (sample SAMEA2582076, study PRJEB24529) | metagenome | biome: Human gut stool | place: China | collected 2011 | reverse complement strand
CTTTCATAAACCATTTTCGATGAGAGAAAATATGTGTTATTTCTTTTACTAATACAGGTTGCAAGGATAGTTCAAAACCTAGGTCTTTAACTAATGCTTCAAGAGCTCGTTCACCCTCGTCAAAGGTAGACACCATTTCCACCGAAGGGAATTCCCACATAGACCGTAACAACCCACGATTAGGTCGTTTATGCAATAGATAGTAATCTTTGTATTGTAAGATACCTACAAATACTGGAACCTCTACAACCTTCGTCTTCTTGATGCGCACAGGTAATTTGTCCATATCCTTATGTTGATATGCTTCGCACATGTTTACAATAGGACACGCCTCACAACGCGGAGTTTTGGGAATACACACAGCAGACCCAAAGTCCATCAAGGCTTGATTAAAATCACTAGGTCGATCGTGAGGTAAGGTTTCCTCTACAATAGCAGTTATAGTCTTCTTACCTTTAGTGCTCAAGATATCATCAAAGATGCGATATAAACGAGCATAAATGCGTAATACATTGCCGTCTACAGCTACCTCTGGTTCATTGTACGCCATAGATAGCACGGCCCCAGCTGTATAAGAGCCGACGCCCTTCAGGGACTCCATAGTCTTGCGGTCACGGGGCACAATACCACCGTAGTTTTCCATGACGTCCTTCACGCCAAGACGCAAGTTGCGAGCACGACTATAGTAACCAAGCCCCTGCCAAGCGTGAACCACCTCATCTTCAGAGGCCTTTGCTAGGTCCTCCAGGGTTGGAAATAAACGCATCCAGTTGTCATAATAAGGCTTCATCGCCTCAATGCGCGTCTGCTGGCTCATCACCTCAGACACCCAAATCTTATAAGGGTCTCCACAATCACGCCACGGCAATTCTCGCTTATTCACATCATACCACGCCAACAGCTGTGGCACCCACTTAGGGTTCTTTTTATCAGTCATATTACCTCAATATATTATAAATTTAGGACTCTAGTACCACTTTCGTAACTACATAGCCCCTTTTTTGTACTTTAATATCCACTAGCCTTATCTTGATGTAAGCTAATAAGGTCCAACTTATCCGTTAATATATAGATCAATGCGCGCTAAATGTTCGCTTTCAAGAACAGTATCCACAGTGGTTAGATCCATTTTATCTACCGTACTGTTGTCTCGGCCAAATACGATAGGACCTTTTAACTTCTTGCCTTCTAGCAGCATTGGCAACCATTGGCGGTCACCATCCCACATGTGCTCATAGGGAATTTCATCGACCGTTAGCCAATGAGGTTCCATTTCGTCTGTTTCCTCTACATTGCCTGTGAAAGCACGCAAAAAGTACACATAACCTGCATGTGTTAAGCTTTCATCAAAAGGAAATTGAAAATCAAAAGCAGCCACACATTCTAAATCTTCCGGGCGACCATGAAGTCCAGATTCCTCAAATAATTCACGAATAGCACAGTCTCGGAAGCTTTCACCAGCCTCGAGTTTACCGCCAAATCCATTATATTTATCAGCCCCGAAACCACGTTTCTTACGACCTAGCAATATGCGATTTTGTTCATCAATGGGAAATACGAGCGTCGTCGGTTTCATAGGGCCTCCTTTATCGTTAAAATAATACCCTATTATTATACCATTATTTCATGTACGAATGGGCTAATTATGGTATGATTAAGAGTATAGATTTTCTTACGAGGAAGGAGGCACATGATGAATAAACCACTACGATTTAACATCGCACTAGGGCGCACAAAGCCTGTAAACATTCGCAACGAAGAAGTGCGCTGCCCCTTCTGTGATCGTTCAAAATTAACGGACATTCTAGATACATCAGGTCATATCATATGGCTCATGAACAAATATCCTGTATTAGATAAAACATGGCCAACGGTTATTATTGAAACAGAAACGGACGAAGGCGAATTTTCTACATTATCTGCCGATGAAGCGGCTCGTATTCTCCAATTTGGTCTAGATAAATGGCGTGAAACACGGGAACGAAAAGAGTTTAAATCGGTACTCTTCTTCAAAAATCACGGATACATGTCTGGCGGTTCCATCCGCCACCCTCACAGCCAAATTATAGGCCTTGAGGATTACGATTACCACGAAGATATTACGGCCCAAAATATGGAAGGCTGGCTCTTGCACGAAGATCAAGATGTGCGCATCACCTTATCTACACAGCCTATAATTGGATTCTTTGAATACAATATTCGCTTCAAGCCAGATGCACCGGTTCGGTCCGTTGCATTGCGTTTACAACAGGTATTGCGGTATGTATTGCGCAGCATCGCCAATTACAGCCAGTCTTATAACTATTTTGTATATAATCTTGAGGACGGATACGATTATATCAAGGTAGTGGCCCGTTATGTAACGACGCCACTTTATGTGGGCTACAAGATTCCTCAAACTTGTGACGAAGAACGGGCTGCTAAAATTATTCATGATATTGTACCGTACTTCCATGCCTCTAAATAGTTTAATTATACAAATTGTATCTAAATAATTTTGATGATATATTTGAAAGGATGTTTATGAAAGTATTTGCCATCGGCGACCTCCATCTATCTGGCAATCCTCCCACAAAGCCGATGGATATTTTTGGTCCTCACTGGGATAATCACTGGAACCGCATCAAAGAAGATTGGATGGCCCGTGTGACAGATGATGACATCGTCTTTCTCGTAGGTGATATGAGTTGGGCCCTTCGCCTTGATGAAGCAGCTTACGATTTACAAGAAATTGCATCCATGCCCGGCAAAAAGTATATGATTCGCGGTAACCACGACTACTGGTGGGCCTCCGCTAACAAGATGAGAAACCTCATGGGTGATGCTATCACCTTTTTACAAGGCCATGGTACAGCAGAACTCATTCAAACAGAAGAAGGCCCTCACATTATTGCCTTTGGTGGAACACGGGCCTACCTCTGCCCTGGCGACTCCCATTTCTCACCAGAAACAGACCAATCTATTTATGAAAGAGAATTGATGCGCACTGAAGCAGCACTACAAGAAATGAATAAAGCTGTAGACATACTAAGAGAAGAAATCACTGCTGAAGCTAAAGAGGATACAACAGGTTCTGAAACGACAGAGCCATTAACAATAGACATACACAACACACCAGTAACAAAACTGTTATTGTTGCACTACCCTCCGTTCAATGAGTCCAACGCTCCTTCAGGCTTTACAGCACTCATGGAGACATACAATGTAGATACTTGTATATTTGGACATTTACACGATCAAATATCCTTCAAGCGCATTCCAAAGGAATTTGGTTCTACTAAATTAGAGCTAGTGTCTGCAGATTACCTAGACTTTAGACTGAAAGAAATTATGTAAGGAGAGCCCATGAGTCGCATTCATAAAGAACATTTACAAGCAGGATATATCTTTGGTGATACTATCAACCAAGAATATATTTACTTGCCCTCTGGTGAGGTAGGCACTGACCATCCTTTGGCTGTCCTCGAAACACCGACAAAGCGTGAGGACATCACATTGGATGAGGCGGTCCACATGATTGACACATTAACACTAAAACGTTGTAGCCATCCTACACTAGGGAAAAAATCATTTTAATAACAAATAGATTATAAAAGCACATTAATAACAAGAAGCGGATAGATATGAAATCTATCCGCTTTTTGTATTGGCTTATACATTTTTTTAATGTTCTATAAAAGGATTAGCCTAAGAATCCGCCATGCCCCATACGAATGCAATCTTCTTTAGTAATTTCATCGTTTGCTACGAGGCGTGGCAAGATTTCATCAAATGCCGTTGGTTTGCTAAATAATACGCCACCTGGAACGCCAAGAATCGGTGTACCATCAGCACAGTAAGCAATACAAACCATAGAACCTGGCAATACAGGTAATCCGTATGTCACTACGCGATCTGCATAACGTTTAATGGCCCCTGGTGTTAAATCGTCAGGATCAACGCTCATGCCGCCGGTACAAAAAATAATATCAGCACCAGCTGCTTTTACCTTGTCGATAGCCGCCACAATATCGTCTGTATTATCCGTTACGATTTCATGGGCTACTTTATTTACACCAAACTCTGCACAACGTTCCTCAATGATTGGGGTGAAAGCATCTTTAATACGGCCTTCAAATACTTCGGATCCTGTAGTAACAATGCCCATTGTTTTGCGTACGAATGGTTTTACATTAAGTAAAGGCTTGCCATTAGCAATTTTCTTTGCATCCTCCACTTGTTGTTCCTCTAATAACAATGGAATACAACGCATGCCCGCTAATTTATCGCCTACTTTCACCGGTGTATTATTAAATCTCGTTACGATAGTAAGCTCGCCAATGCTATTAATAGCATGTAAGCGATCTACATCAACTTTAAAGAGACCGTCTACGTCCGCAATAGCTTCGATTTTACCTTGCGCCATAGGTCCATCGTGCATATTTTCGCCACCTGCCATATTGTACAAAGCACGTGCCACGTCCTCTTCGTGCAAGAATCCTTCATCCTCAGGTTCCATCACAAAGATATGCTCTTTACCAAGGTCTAGTAATTTCGGAATATCCTCTTCCGTAATAACATGGCCACGACGGAATGGCGTATCTTTCACCTCTCCTATGACAATGCGTACCAAATCATGTATTAATGCATGCCCTACGGCATCTTGTGTTCTAATGGATTTCATAATATCTCCCTTTATAATCTAGAAGTCTATGTAATGTATTATACTCAAAATTTTCTTCAAACTTTAAATTCTTAACTCTATACAATGTAAATTCTAACAATTCTATGTATCTTACCAAATAATCATATAAAAATAGATGTATTTATGCTGTAACTCAAGTCACCTTATTCGGTAAGATCAGATTGCACCGAGTATACGCGCAAGTAGTACACCAATCCAGCAAAGAATTAAGCCCCCTACAACTTGTACAAATCCATAGAAAAAAGCCTGTACATAAGACTCTGTCATCATAAGTTGTAACATTTCAAAGGCAAAGGTTGAAAATGTTGTAAATGCACCGAGTCCACCAACAACGAGGAAGAACCTAGCCAACTGTGATAAATCTGGCTTTTGCATATATAGACCTAGTACAAGGCCAATAATAAGGCAACCAATGAGGTTGACTACAATCGTTCCATATGGAAAGGAACTCACCTTTGTCATAACCCATTCGCCAAGAGCCATGCGACACAAAGCACCAACTGCGCCACCAATGGCAACTGCAATGTATTTTTCCATATTGCCTCCTATACTTACAGTAGTATCCTACGATTTTCACAATCCGTGTAATTATCTGAAATAACCGATAAATATCTAGTTTTCTATATTAGTCAACGACCAATAGTCTCAGTATACTATATTTAGAGAGCAGGGAAAAGAAAGGAATCCCTATGAAGCCTGCAACAACACCGTTAACTGAGCTACGAATAAATACCTACGAAGACCCATTTTTACAACATCAATATGTATGTTTAGGTCATAAAATTGCCAACATTCGCATATCTCTAAATATGTCCCAACACGAGCTAGCACGCCATGTTGGGATTAGCCGCAGTTATTTGAGTAAGCTAGAGTGTGGCACAGGCATATCCGGCATGTCTTTAGAAATTTTATTTAAAATCGCTCAAGCATTCCAAATTGATGTAGCTCAGCTTGTAAGGTTGCGCATTATAGATTATAAAAGTTGCAATGCTCATCTGACGTCACACTATAAACGATTAGAATTTCTAAGTCATACGAGGAACAGCGCGCTAACTAAAGTTAAGCCAAAGCTAAGTTAAGCTAATCAAATACAGTATTAACGCTCGTACAGAAAAAGCCCCGCCAACGGCGGAGCCTTTCATAAGCATGCCAACAATAGGCATTATACTTCATTAAGTTTTTTGTGTTGCACTTCAGCATTTGCTTTTTTGAAGATAAATGCATTATTAATATGCTGACGCATAGCAGTTTCTGCTGCCACTTCATCATGACGCTCAATAGCATCTACGATATGATCATGTTCATCATCGCAATCATGGGTACGCACCGCATTAAAAGAGCTAATGTACATGTCGCGGTTAACGCGTTCACGGAAGCTTGCTAAGTATTCTACAACCCGTTCATTACCAGAATAATGAGCAATCATAGTATGGAAACGACTGTTTACTTCAACGCGTTCTGTAGCTTCTTCAATTTCATGCATTTCTTTACAAATTTCACGCAACTCTTTAATTTGTTCATCAGTCGCATGACGGGCACAAAGTCGCGCACCAAGGCCTTCCATTACTTCACGCACTTGATACAATGCAATAATCTCTTCAGGAGTATCCGCCTTTACAGTAACACCCTTCCAAGGAACAATAACTACGAGATTATCTTTAGCCAATTTACGGAATGCTTCACGAACAGGTGTAGCGCTCACTTGCAATTGTTCTGCAATTTTTACTTCGTTAAGCTTTTCTTGTGGCATCAATTCGCCTGTTAAGATAGCTGTTTTTAATGTTAAATAAACTTGTTCACTAAGCGGTAATCTTTCAATGGAGTCCACCGCGGACAATTTGTATTTATCTTTTGAATCTTGTCGTCCCATTAATATCCCCTAACCTTATATCCCTTCATCTCTTTCGTACTTTCAAAGAACGGCTAAAATGAGTATAATATATTGTACGATATATTTTATATCTTGAATAAATATGTCATATGTAATTTAGTGCATATAATATAATTATAGAGCTCACATCTAAGACTGTCAATTTAACGATAGATAATAGCTATATCTCATTTTTGAAAGTAAGGAAGTTAAATCATGAGCCGTTGTTTGGTAATCATAAACCCTGTATCGGGTGGCGGTGCGGCACGTCGCTATGCCCTCGATTTACAATGGAAATTGAGCACCTTGTTTGAAACAATCGAGGTCAAATTCACCACCGGTGAAGGCGATGCTACACGTTTCGCAAAGGATGCTTGCGAACGCGGATTCGATGCTGTGTTCTGCATGGGCGGTGACGGCACCGTAAATGAAACCGTTAACGGTATTGCCCAAGGTGGCTTTAAATCTACCTTTGGTTTCATTCCTGTTGGTACTGTAAACGATATGTCCCGTGCCCTTGGTATTCACCAAAATCCAACACAGGCAATCAAACGTATTGATATCAATCAAACGCGTACTATTGATATTGGCCGGTGCAATGATAAATATTTCTGCAATAATATCGCAGCCGGTGTTATTCCAAAGGTAATCGAAGAGGTTACGCCAAAAGAAAAAAGCATTCTAGGCCCTCTTGCCTACTTTTTGCGCGCAGGGCAAGCATTATTCACAACAAAGGACTACACATACCGCATCAAAACAGAGAATGATGATTTTATTTGTAAATCCCCACTCGTTCTTGCATTGCTCACCAATGTAGTATCTAGCTTTGAACGCTTCATGCCGGAAGCCTCTGTAGATGATGGTTATATGCGTATCATAATATTCAAGGAATACTTCATCCTCGATATTCTTAGTGTATTACCACTCATCATTAGTGGTGCCATCTACAATTCCCGTTATACAACAACACTAACCGTAAAAAAAGCTCATATAGAACTATTATCTAATATTGGTGATCTACCTACTAATATGGACGGCGACCAAGGTCCATCCATGCCGGTAGATATCGAAGTATTGCCACGGGTTCTAAAAGTATTTGCCCCAGCAAAACACAAAAAGAAAAAGGCTTTGAATTTGCCTAAACTACCACATATTTAATAAATTGTAGAGAAATCTACAAGACAAAACTATATAACAATCCATAACACAAAAGCTCTCTATTCAAGAATAGAGAGCTTTTTATGTTCATTACCTTATAAGAAATACCTACCTAGTCCTTGCATATTTCTCATGCATAGCACTAAGTTAATCATAGGCTTATCAAAGGCTAGTCTATTATGATAGCATCGTGCAAGCGGAAGCTATAGATATAACAAGCTTTCACAGGCATCCCCGTCAATCGTTGTAATGCCTCTTTGTAGAGGTCCATTTGTATTTTATAGCGCTTGATGAGGTCTTCTCCAGATTTAACACGATCTGTCTTGTAATCTACTAGAACCCATTCACCGTCCTCTTCAAAGGCCGTATCGATAATACCTTGGAGGAATAGATTCTCCCTATCCTCTAAGGTGTCGTATACACGTTTTCCTTCAAAAAGCATACTGAACGGCAATTCACGTTCGATGCGCGTTGCGTTAATAAGACGCTTCCCAAGGTCAGAACTAAAGAATTTATAGAGGCTTGTATCGCTCAATAGATTTCGTTCTTCCTCTGTGAAAGTCCCTTTCGTTACAAGTGCATCAAGCTCTTTTGTTAAAGAAGATTGGGTATACTGCGCAAGAGGTAGCCACTGCATAGCCTCATGCATCAAGGTCCCCCATTGAGCCCCTGTCAACACATCCTCTTCGGACTGTAATGCTTGCGGCTTGCGGCCGAATACAGAATTAGCTAAATCATCAGCGGAAACTGTAATAGTTGGTTCTACCGTTACAATCGGTTCATTTAGGGTATCAATAGTGCCTGCTTCAAGTTCCCGTTCTTGGAATCGTCGTTTCAATTCACTGACGGAAATCTTAGCCGTGCGTCGCGTAGCGTCGCTGTACGGATAGGTATAGTTAAAACGGTCTTCGATTTCCTGTGGCAATTCCACAGCATTAACAGCTTGTAATTCGCGTACTTTATTGATGGTAGTTTCATCGATATCTGCCTTGTAATCGAGGTCACCATAGAGAGAACCATCGTGAATTTCCACCTTAATGCGACACTTTTTATCTGGTAAGTCAAAATAGGTCGGCCCTTCGTACTCAATAGCTACACGCAATGGATTCCCACCATCCAAATGACGAGCAAAGCCCATAATAAGCCAGTCTAAGTATGTATTAGCTTGAGTAATAATATCCGTAGGTAGTTGTTGGCCTTCTACGGAGGCCGCATTTTTTACCAGTTCACCTAAGGTACTCAACTTACCTTTAGCATTTTTAAGGCCTTTAAAATGACCTGTCATAATCAGCTTATCTCTCGCCCGTGTTAAGGCTACGTAAAGAATACGCTGCTCCTCTGCTTTGAGAGCCGCTTCCTTTACATCTTTTACATAGAACCACGGCATAGTTGGGAAGGATACCCGAATATCTGGGAAATAGCCCTTAAGACCAAGCCCTGCATTCTTATCGATAAGTAGCTCTGAACGAAGGTCCATCATGTTGAATCCCTTTTGCACTCCGGATAAGAATACTACAGGAAACTCAAGGCCCTTACTCTTGTGGATGGTCATGAGGCGCACTACATTGTCCGCTTCGCTTACCACATTGGCAAGGGGCATATCTTGGTTGCTATCGCGCAAGCTTTCAACGAAGCGCAAGAATCTAAAGAGTCCACGGAAGCCAGAGGCCTCATAGCCCTTAGCTCGGTCGTATAAGGCGAGCACATTCGCACGACGCACAAGACCATTTGGCATGGCACCTACATAATTTACGTAATCTTGGGATTCGTAAATATCCCATAGCAAATCGGTTACACCGTGACGGCGCGACAAGGTACGCCACCGCTCCATATGACCAATAAAAGCTAATAAGCGCTCATCTTGAGCCTCTTCTGCATAGGCGGGCATGAGAGACCACAGAGAACCCTCACCAGATAGGCGCAAAGCCCCTAGTTCGTTTGCATCAAGCCCCACAAGACCGGAGTGCAACACCGCAGCCATCGGCAAGTCTTGTTCAGGATTATCTATGATGGATAACAACGCTAGTAAGAGCTGTATTTCTTGTGCTTCAAAGTAGCCATCCCGTTCGTTTACCACCGCAGGAATACCCGCTTGACGCATGGCTTCTACGGCACGAGTGCCCCAACCAGCCAAGGATCTGCGCAAAATAGCAAAGTCACGCCACTCGATTTGACGGAACGTGCCATCTGGATTTTGCACCTTCTTCTTGGCACCGTGGATTTCCTTAATCTTTTGGATAATGAAATCTAACTCACGCTCGTTATTTTCAGGGTCGTCCCCTTCATCTTCGTCGCTTTCACTAGCACTGAGGGTATCCTTACTCACATCGAGGAGCTGCAATTCCACGTCTCCTCCAACCCAATCTTCTGGCGCATCCTCTACGATGCGGCCAGGGATGAGGGATTCAGCCTCAGTATAATTAAGTTCGGCCGCCTCTTCCGTCATGATTTGATAGAACAAGAAGTTCGTAGCAGCCAAAATATTTTCGTGAGAACGGAAGTTCTTTGCTAGGTCGATACGGCGCTCCACCGCATCAATGTCGCCGTAGGTATTGTATTTCTCCATAAATAGAGAACTGTCAGCCATACGGAAGCTATAAATCGCTTGCTTCACATCCCCTACATAGAACCGGTTATCAACGCGAGAAATCAAGTTAATAATCGTCTCTTGCACACCATTCGTATCTTGGTATTCGTCGACCATGATTTCTTTGAACGTATCTTGCAACTCCTTCGCTACATCGGATGGCTGAGGGTCATCCTCTGTGCCCGACTCAACGAGAAGGGCCAAGCATAGATGCTCAAGATCACTAAAGTCCATGATACCTTGTTCTTGTTTCATATCTCGATACGCCTTATGGAACGCAATAGTAAGCTCTACTAAACCTTCGATGATTGGATATTGAGCCTTGAACTGCTCTTGTAAGGTAGCTTCCGGCACTGTGAATACAGCAGCTTGCATCGCTTTGAGGTCATCTCTATTTTGACCGCCTAAAGATCTAAACTCTGCTACCAATATAGGATCAAATGCTTGACTCTCTTTTGGTCCCATGCGGAACTGGTCCTTAATAAAGGTATCTACATGCTTACATACTTCGCCCATATCGTCCCAAGTTTGAGCATTTGAAAGCATGCTTAGTGCGGCTAGTTGGTTATCATAAATATTTTGCCATTTATGAGGCCCCACTGGATCGAGCAAGATTTGCTCCATCCGTTCTAAGCGCTCACGAATGTGGTCAATAACAGCTACATGTTGATCCCACATATATTGGCCCCATAGGGTCTCACTAGGATTTACAGTCATAGCCTCTTTATAAGGCTCTAAGGCTTTACGTAACCATCCATCAGGATTAGCAAGGGACATGGCGTAGTTATATAGAGACATAATCTTCGCCGTTAAGCCTGCATCCGATTTATCATCACTGAAGAAGTCCGCCAATTCATAAATATTATAAAGGCCCTCTTCATAGGATTTAGTTAATAAATCGGCTAATACCTCTTGTTGTAAGAGGGCCATTTCTGCTTCGTTACCAATGCGAGCCGTTGGGTTAATATCTAGCTTATAGAAATAGGATCGAATCACCCATTGGCAGAAGGAGTGCAACGTAGAAATATGAGCAGATGGCAAGAGATTGAGCTGTCGTTCAAGACGCTCTTGCATAGCTGCATCATCAGTAGACTCCATAGCTTTTGCCAAGGCAAGTCCGATACGGGCACTCATCTCTTGAGCAGCCGCCTTTGTAAAGGTTACAACCATGAGCTCTTGTACGGATAAGGGATTATCCATATCTTTAAGACGCGTAATAATACGCTCTACGAGAACTGCCGTTTTACCTGAGCCGGCCGCAGCCGCCACAAGCAAGGTTTGATTGTCTAAGGACGAGTCCTTAGGAGCTATAATGGCAGACTCTTGCTCTGGCGTCCATTTAACACCCATGGTTTTCACCTCCTTCGTTACTATTATTTCTATCGCTACTGTTGTTTCCGTCGCTACTGTTATTTCCGTCGTTTAGAGCCTCTTTCATCCGTTCTAATGCATCAGCTTCGGACAGTTTAGACAAATAATTATATCGATTTCGACTAGAGTCAAAACGGCATACAGTATTGTAATCACAGTATGTACAAGGTCTATTCTTATTTAACTGGTAAGGTTGAATTGGGAATTGACCGTCCCCAATATGGCGACCGATGTCAGCCATTACATGATTGGTGTAGCGGCACATCACATCAAATTCACCTGGATTCTTAACCTTGCGCAAATCATTCCTAGAAATGGTTTGATCTTTCGTCGTTGCAATTGGCACATATGGGCCTTGTTTAAGACCATAGGATAAGAACTTATTATCGATATGGGTCAACAACTCAACATCGTCTGAGAAGTACCCACTATTTTTCCACGCATCGCTTTCCTTTGCCAAAGATACTGCATCTTCATAAGATATAGGAGCATCAGCAGGAATTTTAGGGTTCTTCACATAGGAATACACCACAGCCGCTGGAGCTATAGATTCGCCCTGGCTTTTACCGTAAGCAGATTCTAATGCCAACAGATAGGTCATGAGCTGCAATTTAAGGCCATAGTATACATCTTGGGCCGTTACGTGTGCGCCGCCCGATTTGTAGTCAATAACCATACCATAAGTTTGACCATCTCGGGTATATTCATCAATGCGGTCAATTTGACCGATGAGGCGTAAATAGCGATCATCTCCAAGAGGCACGCAAATCGGATCCCAGCCTCCTTGACGGCCAAAATCTTGTTCTAAGTATTTCGTATCAAAATCACTGCGCTTCGACCACTCTACGAGGCGGTCCACTGTCACATGTAATGTTCTTTGTACACGCTGCTCGATAGCCTTTTGGTAGGCGTCACTCGTTTCCTCGCCACCTTGATTTTCTTGTAAAATCTCTTCCGCTACTGTACGGCACAAGTTATGTTGATCCTCTTCGTTAAGGTCACGCCATTGTTTATCGTTATCTAATAGATAATTACCTAAACGCTCCAAGTTTGCATGGAGGAATGTACCAATTTCAGGCGCACCAAAGGAGCGCACACGGCGAGGTTCTAGTTTCAAACCATATTGGGCATAGAACTTGAACGGACATTGCTGATATCTCTCTAGGCGCGTCACAGAACCAGACATATAGCCTTTAGATAGGAACAATCCATTCACTAAATCCTTCGTAATGACAGGCACATCATTATTATCTCGAATACCACGAGATACCTCACCTAAACGAGGACGGTAGGTGTCGCTTTCACGAGCCCAGTTATAGAGGCCCCACCACAATGGGTTAACCTCATGACCACTAAAGAGAGCACCCCAGCGCTCAGACAATAACGACAAACTCTGTAAAGGTCGCCATACATAATCTGCCTCGGTATCAGGTGCAATAGAGAGTGGAATATCTACCGCCTTGTCTACATAACCAAGGGATTCTAGCCGTTTCACCACGAGAGATGGCTCAAGACCAGTTCCATCTTCACCAGAGCTTGCATAGGACAGCGTCAAGGAATCGGACGCTCGCGTCATAGCTAGGTATAATAGAAAATTCTCGTTGAAAGCCTTCGGCAAAGCCCCTTCAGCCAAAGTGATACCAGCCTCCGCCAATTCTTGACGTTCCTTATCCTTAATGAGCCCTTCATCGCCCATGCTCTGTGGGAATACGCCTTGGTTGAGGCCCATGACGAATACCTTAGGCCACCATTGGCTGTAACCACGTTCAATGGTGGTAATCACCACATGGTCCAAAGACGGTGGAATCATGGAATAATTTACATCGCTCAAGCCTTCTGCGAGGAGCAACATCATCTCATCCAGTGTCAACACTTCGTCCTTCATGACCATAGAGATTTCGTCTATGAAAGAAATAACAGCATTGTACATCTGTTCATGGCTAGCTTTAGACTCTAGATCGCCCACCGTTTCTGCGTCCTTCGCCCATTCATAAAGGCGCTGTGGCACTTGCAAGGTTTCTAAGAGACCATAAAGCTGTTCGCCCCATTCTGCTCCCCTATGTCCTTCGCTATGAGCGGCAAAGTCAAACCATGGGGATAGGATGTCCATAATGGTTTGCCTTGCTTTATTAACACGCGCTCTACGAGGTGCATCAACGTGACTTTCTTCATCTTGCCCCTCATGAAAGCCTCGTAAATACGGCCAGCTTTCACGTTCCCATTTATAATGGTCAATACCAAACTCGAGCACATAGTTTTCCAATTCATCTACGGCCTCACGGGAAAGTGGCATCAAGTCTGTTTTCAGCAAGAGGAACATACTATCTCGGCTGTAACTATGGCGCACGATATCAAAGAGAGCCGTCAACAATTCCCCTAATGGATGATTTTTCATAGGCCGCTGGCGGTCTATAAAATGGGGAATACCATACCGACCGAAGACCTTTTCTAAGGTATCCCCGTATGTTTCCGACTCGCGAAGCATGATACATACATCGCGGTAACGTGCCTCTGGAGAGGATTCTACGTAGGCTAAAATACGGCGAGCCACCGCATCAGCTTCCCGTTCTCGGTTGTACCCACGAATGAGCGGAACAGTAGTATCAGTAGAATTTTGCTTACTAGGACTAGTAAAGTAATTGGCTTCTAATTCTTGTACGATTTGAGGGCCCCGTTTCCCGTCAAAACCAACCCACTTAATACTAGAGCCATAACGAGCCACTAAGGTGTCATAAATCTCTAAAGGGCGGCTGAAAAGATGTTCTCCTCGACGAGCCATATGTAAGTTCTTCGGAGCCGTTGGCAAGTCGATGGTAATAACTGCTTCCTTAGCCAAATCAAACAAGGTATAGATCAACTCGTAGTGAGTCGGTGTAAACCAGTGAAAGCCATCGATAAAGACGTGGCTGTTTTCCATTAATGGAGATTGAGGCAGCGCCTCAACGATTTCCATGATAGGATCGATGTCGCGCTCCCCATGACGACTGATTTCCTCTTCATAGGCGGCCATACAAATGGCAAGTTCGCGCAATTTCTTTTGTAATACTTTATTTTTAACGGACTCCGCTCCACGTTCAAGGTCATCAGGTCCGACGCGGAATGCGCGAAACTCAGAAAAGAGCTGTTGCAATACAGAAGAAAACTCAGGACGTTTAGTAGCCTGTTCCAATAAACCTAGCTCCTTTTGTTTCCGCTTCATTACAAGGCGCAACAACATAGACCGGCCAAAGCTAGATAGACTTGATTGACCAGCCCCTTTGGAGCCTATGGATTGATATACTTGGTACCCCAAACGACCAAAGCCTACGACACGAACCGTAGTAAAGCCTTTTTCAGGCATAAATTCAGCAAGTTCCCTCTCCACCCGATAGGTGGCTGGTTCAGGAACGAGTAAGATTATGGGTTCCCCTGGACAATCGGTCATCACTTGACGTATCCGTTCATATACGGCACGCGTCTTGCCTGATCCTGCTCGTCCATAATAGACGCTAATATTCATGAGACCTCCCTAGTGAAACTTTCACCATCTCAGTTTATATAATTTATATATTCAGCAAATTTCATCTTATTTATATATTTCTCAGTCTTAGGTCTAGCCTAAAACTATTTTTTTCGATATAATATGTTACTGTACTAAGTATTATTATATAGTAATATGACATTCTGTGCTTAATTCTGGGGTAAATTTAAGCTAATTGTACAATATTTGACTCATCTGATTATATTTGTTTATAATTAAGAAAAAAATTTATATTTTATTTACAATTAACAGAATTTCATATATAATACATGTTAGTATTTGTGTTATTTGTAAAAATCATGTATTTAGGAGTGAATTATTATGAACAAAAAACATTTAGCAGCTGCTTTCGCAGTATTCGCAGCTACAACTATGTCCTTCTCCGCTTTCGCTGCATCCATCGATGCTAATGCACGCGCTTACGAACGCGCTGCAGCAGAGCAATATACTTACGCAGCACCTCAAGCGGCTACACCAGCTTACCAATCTGGCTATGTAACAAATGCACCACGCCCTGGTTACACACCATTGCCAGCGGTTCCTTACACAGCAGGTGACATGGCTCAACAAATGCCTGTATCTAAAGAATTAGGTGATCCAATCTTCGTAGCACCTCAAACAACTGCTGTAGGTCTTCAAATCATGGACCCTATCGCACCTAGCTACCAACCTGTATACCAAGAAACTGTAACTTCTGTAACAGCTAATGGCAACGGTAGTGCATACATTTCCCGTTATAAAACTAACCAATTAAACGCATTCGACTTGTTGTTGAACGGCAAATCCTACACTTACGACTTGCCTGCATACACTAACGGCTACCAAGTGAAAACTGCTAGCTCCTACAATCGTGCTGGTGATGGCGTTGCAAACGTATTCTCTACAAACGTAATCACTGAAGCAGTTGTAAACAACAATTCCTTGCGTATCACTGTTAACATGACTCAACCAACAGCTGTAGCAGCTGCTAAATTGCGTTCCATGCAACAAACTGGTCAAGTAGCAGGTGGTGAAGTTGCTGCATTATTTGCTTACAATGAAAGCTATGATGGTGTAAAACAAGCTGCTCAATATGACGTATTCAACAACGGCAATCGTTACATCGTTGTAAAATCCGGTGCAGTAACAGTTCCAAACGGTGCACAACACCCTTACGCAACTGCATTGTTCGCAGTAACTGACGACACTGTAGCGGCTGTAACAGTATCTGGCAACACTGCTGATGCTTACGATTTAGTTAAAGGTACTGCATACGCAATTGCACAATCTGCTCGCGTATCTAACGCACGTACTCGCTAATTCTAACTATAATTTGTTACGAATTAACTATAACGTGAAGGCTATAAACCTTCACACATGAAGACTATATAAATCACCAAAGCCCCGAATGAGGTATCTCATTCGGGGCTTTTTATGCATCTTACCAATTGAATTCTTAGATTTATTTTTTTACGATAATCTTGTAAATACTTCTAACGCTTTATAAGCCATCAAACGATAGCCTCGTGCATTAGGATGTACTTCACCGGCAAAGACAATTTGACCAATTTGATCCGCTTCGTATAATGATGTATAAAAGTCTATAACCTTCAAATCATGCTCTGCAGCATAGGCTTTCAGTTGTTCATTGACCTCTCTCACCACAATGTCGAGTCCATCCATATCACTATCGATTTGTGTTTCTAAGCCGATAATAACCGACCCCTTTGTGCTTGCTAGTTCAATAGCTTTCACCAATGTCTTGAACACATATGTACTGTCTCGGCCTTGCAAAATATCATTAGTACCACACATTAAAAAGATATGACGCGTTGGATCAGCTATGGCTGTAGGTAGCCATTTTTCAATGTTATAAATCATGCCCTGAACGGAGCATCCGTCTTCACCATAATTAGTAAAATGTACACCCTCTATAGATGCATCACAAATTTCAACCCAACCTTGTCCATAAGGCACATCGTAACCGCGGGTAATGCTATCGCCAAAACAGATAATTTCCATATCTAGACCTCCTGTACTATGCATTAATCATATAACAAAATGACAATTATATACAATATACATACTATGGATTTTTATATGCATTTTTTATAGAATTACATGTTTGACTATGGTATACTAATTCCACATAAGAGAGGTCAAAGATGAGAAAACTATATCCCTTTTTAATACTAGCATTAGCAACATTACAATCAGCTAGTGCGATTTCACAATATGAATTAGAGAACAAGCCTACTCAATTCCAAGTTGCTTATAATAGCCCTTCGGAGACTGTGTATATCGACTTAAGTACACTTAGCCTAGCACAATCAGGGCCTACATATAGTACACTTCACGCTCGTACAATTAGTCTCTATAAAAAGCAGAATATTATTGCTGATTATTCAACTAATTATACATACCATCGTGGTAATACATCTAAAGATATTTACCTCATGGATTGGCATGTAGCACCGGCGAAATTCTACCAAGTAAATGGCGCACCTATAGGAACTGCTAATAATCAGCGTTCTGTTCTATCTACAGGTGCTCACGTCGCTACAAAGGGTTCTCCTGTAGCTGAAATAGGTCAATTTATTTTACATAATGCATTGGAATTAGAGCGTATTACCTATACATCTAAGAACCCATACGTACCACCTCGACCATATAAACCAATAAACACACCTCCTCCAGCTGAAAGTAAACCATTATTTGGAGTTCAACCACCAAAAGGTGTATACAAACCACTAAATCAATTAGAATCTCCTTACACATCAAATCAACCACGGTTATCACCGTCTAAACTAGGTGTATATGGGCCAGTTCCACCACCTCCTCCACGAGGACCTAGACCTAATGACTGGATTCTTGATATTCAAAATCAAGACATGCCAGATCCAAATACACCTATGAGTGAATGGAGACCGCAACCTGATTATCATGCACCGCAAAGACCATAATCAAAAAATATAGTTACTCGTAACGTATAAAAAGAGACTGAACTGTCTCCTATTTAGGAGATCTAATTCAGTCTCTTTTGCTTTATATTTTGTTTCCATACAATCAGATCAATCTATTGTATGATTGTATGATACTGTCACATTATTTAAGACGTACAAAGAACAATGCAATAGCACCGATAACTGGTGCAATGGCAAGGGTCATCAATGCAGATTGATAACTGCCTGTAGCTGTCAACATGCTACCTAAAATCATAGGTGCCAACATAACGCCAATCTGATTAAACAAATTTACAAAACCTGCAGTTGTACCGCGTAAATGAGGTGCTGCGGATTGAATTACGAGAGCATTTGTTAAAGCACTATGCATGAAAGCACCAATACCAAGAATTGGACCTGTTATAAAGAGCATATCTGGATTTGTGGTGCTCGCAAAGAGGATCAATGCTGGTGCAAATAAGAACATAACAAGCGCCACCAAATGGTTCTTCTTAATCGGTAATATATCGGACAAAATACCGATAGTCGGTTTCGCAATAAGCGCGGCTAAACCAAAGGCAGACATTACATGACCTGCATAGATGGCATTAACGCCGAGCTGTTTAACCATGTACAAGTTTGACCATTGTGCCACGGCCCAGGTCGCACCGGTAGCAAAGAAGCCTGCAAAGGCAAGACAACAAATGTTGCGATTCTTCAAAACATGTAACAAGTTTTCCTTTAAAGAAGTCTTTTCCCCTATATGAGCAGATGTAGCACTCACCTCTGCTTCCCGTTGCGCTAAGATATCAGCACTTGGTTTACGAACCGTAAAGTAGCTAAGAATGAAAACAAGGATTGGTAATACCGCTGTTAAAAGAAATGCATTTTGCCAACCATAATTAGTTGCCACATATGGTGCATAAAGGTTTACAGTAGTCAATCCAAGGGATGTGCAGGACATGAAGATACCCACAGCTGCACCACGTTGATTAGGCCCAAAGTAATCCCCAATAGCACTTAAACAAGATGCTTGTACCGGACCAGATACAATACCTAATAAGAATCGTAATACCCAGCCATAGGTGTAATTATCTATAGTACTCATCAATGCCGTAATAACTGCCATAGCAAGTAAGCTTACCAAAATGGTGTAACGATAACCAATGCGATCCGCTAAGATACCACCTGGTAGAACCATGATGGCATACCCCATATAAAAGGCGGATAAATAGGCCGTACCCATTTGAGGAGTAAAACTCAAAGCCTCATTAACGATAGGCATCAAGGACGCCCAAGATAAACGCATAACAAAGCTAATCAAAAATGTTAGCCACACGCTGACAAGAATTAAAATCTGAGTTCGTGAGAAACTAAGTCGATTCATACGAGCTCCTTTCTACATAAAACCTAATAAACATATTAAAAACCCTTTTGTTATATACGGATTATTTTATATACAAAATAATAAAATGTTGGAAAACTAAATATATTAGCATTCCAACATTTATAATTAACAATTTAAAACTTATAGCTCCAGTTATTTATCATCTTTTTGTACGAAATTTATAAAAGGAATATAATAAGGGGGAAATGGTGTCATCGAAGTTAACATCGAAATTATTGGTCTAGAATAACTCAATAATAACGCTGGGGCATTCATCGACAATAACTCTTTAGCTTTATTATCAAAATTTTCATCCCATGTAAATTGTGATATCATCTCAACACGTGCAACAAATGGATACTTTTCGTTTTCTTCCCCCACTGTAACCATAAACTTTACAAATGCACTATGTTCTTCAAACTCACTACATTCAACATTATGTATAATGGGCATATCAATCTCAGCTACAGATTCTGGTGTATTATTTTGAATAAAATCCTCATTAATAGATATATAACTCGATTTTAACATTGGTGGTGAAAACTGCAACTTACTCTTATTCATATAAATCCCCTTATTCTAGGATGCGAGTCTTGTAATGTACTGTGTAGTTTTTTTATAAAAATTAGATTTAAATGCTGAATGCCTATCTACTTTTGAAAATGGTTCAATTTGACTAACAATATCATCTGTAACACAGGCTTTCTTCGCAACAATAAACTTTTGGTACATTAAATTTTTAGAACTAATATCCTTGGCTTTATTATTTGAAAATTTTATTAATATACTAGCTTCAATATTATCTTTTTTTAACGCTAACACTTCTTCAAAGATATTTTTTAGCTCCTCAGCTGTCATTGCTTTCAATCTTCTACGAAATCGTTCTTTATATGCTTCTATATTCATTTTCCTCCACCTCTTCTAATGAAGAATAATTAATACACTGATCATTCTTAACACATACTTGCAAATGAGTTGGTTTAAATCTAAAATCTTGTTTTCTCTTCTGCTTAGGAATTTCATAGGGACATATAACCAAATCATACGGCTCTATTAAATACATTATATCTAGAATATAACCCTCACTACTATTGGCAATTAACCCTTGTTCCAACTCTGGAAAATTGCTTAAAACAACGGAGTAAAACTCTCCTTCTTTAGTCTTTAATGCCTCTAAAACGTCACCAAGTAACTCGTATATAGCATTACGATGCTTAGTAATAGTGGTATCTAAATAATTTTGTGTTGTAATATCAGTTTTCAAAACACTAACAGATTCTGATCTATGATAATATCTAGCAAAAGTAAAAGCTTGAAGCACATCCTCTTTAAAAAAGTAAATGCCTTTTCCAAGCCACTCTCTACTACTTATAGAGGGTTTAAATCGTGCTTCCCTTAAAATACATACTGCACACTGTTTTTTAGTTCCATGATAACCCGTAAAGTGTAAAGAACTCATAGCATGCATCCCCATTAATGAATAAAAATTTTATAAAAATAATGTTATAAAAAATCATTTCTTCATCAAGAAAATCTGATATTAATGTTTATATATTTTATATTGCTTAAATTAATATTACATGAAAAATAAATGAAAATCAATATACTTCATCATCCATATAGGATCCTAATATTTGACATATAAATACCAATTATTATAGATAAAGCAAATATTTAAAATCTAAAAAATTCACAAAATGGCTCATAATAAATGTACTATAAAATATGCTAGATATAATAATCATAAAATAAGATTATCGAATTACGTACATATCACCGACGAAATAAAACACCAAGAATAAAAACGCTCCAACAAGTTCTTAGTATAAATAAAATACCTTTTAAGAGTACTTTTTTAAACAAAATCTTTTAGTTTCAAAAAGGGGAAATTTTTGGGGAATGAAAAGGGAAGAATTAGTCGTTCAAATACGAATTATAATGAACATATACGAACATATAAAAAATACCAGAAGACTATGTGCTACCTACATTTCTGTAGATTTTATAGTACTTCTGGCATATTATCGGTTAAGTGGCGGAGAGGGTGGGATTCGAACCCACGGCCCCTTGCGGAGTCACTGGTTTTCAAGACCAGCTCCTTAAACCACTCGGACACCTCTCCATAACGGTATTATTATATCAGATTGGCCCAATAATAAGCAACAACGTAATATAAGACAAGAAAAAAGCTGGCTCAAAGCCAGCTTTTTCCATGTGTATTTAATGTTGAGTAAAGTTTTCAACTATTTACTATCAAATTATACTTTCATCTATTTGCTACGGAATTAAGCATTCAACTAACTCTCAAAAATTAGAACAAATCTTTTTTCCACATCCCAATAATGGCAATAATAGAGCAAAGTAGTGCAATGCCTACAACCTCATAGAAGCCATTTGGATCCTCTTGGAATGGCAATGGCACGTTTGTCCCCCACAAACTAAATACGATGGTAGGAACTGCCATGGCAATCGTTAGAGTAGCCAACATTTTCATAACCAAGTTAAGGTTATTAGAAATGATGGATGTAAAGGCGTTCATCATGTTCATCAAGATATTAGAGTACATTTCAACCATCTCGATGGCCTGTTTATTTTCGATAATAACGTCCTCTAGTAAGTCCTCATCCTCTTCATACATCTTGAGGAGGTGTTTATAGGAGCTATGGCCACGCAAGCGCAATAGACGTTCCATAACAGTACCATTTGTGCGCAATGCAGAGGTAAAGTATGTCATGGATTTCTGTAATTCCAACAATTGGAAGAAGTCTTTATTCT
>OGGM01000616.1_pt1 | contig 22664 bp, 18 predicted proteins | sample 1571251 | NCBI WGS metagenome assembly OGGM01 (sample SAMEA2582076, study PRJEB24529) | metagenome | biome: Human gut stool | place: China | collected 2011 | reverse complement strand
ACATCAAGAAAACAAAACTTGTTCCATTGAAAGAAGTTAATCTAGACCGCGACTTTGATCGATAAAAACATATAATTAGACCTGTTCATTATGAATGTAGTGAACAGGTCTTTTTTTGTGATTGTATTTCTGTGAAAGCCTTGCTATAATAAATCAAAATATATTGTAGTCAATTAGAAAGGATACAATTATGATTATTACTACAACTATGCATATTGAAAATAAACCAGTTCAAGAATATAAAGGTATCGTATTTGGTGAGGTCGTAGAAGGCCGTAACTTTGTGAAAGACTTTATGTCTGGCATTCGCGACATCGTTGGTGGCCGTAGTGGCAGCTATGAAAATTCTTTGATGAATGCCCGCCAAGCAGCTCTTGATGAAATGTCTCAACGCGCTTCTAAAATGGGTGCTAATGCTGTTATTGGAGTATCCTTCCAATACAGTACAGTAGGTGCAGAAAATGGTATGCTCATGGTCACATGCAATGGCACAGCTGTTGTAGTTTAATAAGTAATAGACTACGTCAGATATTATTGTTAATATAATTCTAAGGGAAATAAGTAAGTTGCAATATATTTTGTGACTAAAAAAAAACAGCAGGGTGGCAGCCCTGCTGTTTTTATATGTGCTTGTACAAAAAAAATCCTCCTAATAGAAGCATAAAAACTTTACTAGGAGGATTTTTTTATTTTACCTTATACCATGTTGCATACATGACTGGTAATACGATAAGTGTTAGCACCGTTGCCACTAGTAAGCCGCCGCTAAAGGCGATAGCTAGTGGACTCCAGAATACAGATCCCATAAGAGGAATCATGCCTAAAATCGCTGCGATAGCGGTGAGCATGATAGGGCGGAAACGAAGTGTAGCGGAGTTGATAATCGCTTCAAGTGGTTTTTGTCCTTCTGCTTTGTGGATTTCAATTTGGTCTAACAAGATAATGGAGTTACGGATGATCATACCCGAAAGGGCGATGATACCAAGAATAGCCATAAAGCCTAATGGTGTTCTCGTAATATTGAGAGCTAATACGACGCCGATTAATCCAAGAGGTGCTGTGAGCAAAGCCATAATCATGAGAGCAATACGCTTCAATTGGAACATGAGGATTGTCATAATCACAAAGAGCATAATTGGCATTGGTGTTACTAGATTTTGTATGGCTGTGACGCTCTTTTCAGCGGCTCCATCAAGTTCAATGGTATATCCTGTAGGCAAGGAATCGCGAATGTCTTGTAAGGATTTATAAACCTCTTTTGTTTTCGCATTGCCTAAAACACCGGCTTTTACATTGGCGTGAATGCTAATAGTTGGCATCATATTTCGATGCCAGATAATACCATCCTCTTGCGTCATAGTGATAGTTGCAATTTGGCTAAGTGGTACGTAGGAACCATTGCCTGTTTGAATCGGTAAGGAGGATAGAGCACTTAAGTTGTGTTGCTCATTATCTCCTAAACGGAATGTAACAGGAATTGTTTGATTACCTTCGTAGTACTCACCAGATTTTGTACCTGATAATAGACTTTGTAAGTGCAAGGATACAGCATAGCTATCGATGCCAAGTAATCGAGCCTTGTTAGGGTCGATATGAACATTGGCTACTGGTTCCGTATCTGGCCAGTCAAAGGCAATATTCTGTAAATCCTTGTCACCTTGCATTTTGCTTTTTACTTGGTTCGCAATGTCTTTTACCACCTTTTGATCAGGACCTGCTACGCGGAGCATCACTGGATATTTTGATGGTGGCCCAATTTGTACAAATTGAGCATTTACGAGGGCTGAAGGGAATTCTTCATTTAAATAAGAAGTTAATTCATCATATAGTTTATCTCGATCCTCTAAGGATTTTGTAACGATAACGTACTGCAAGAAGTTATTTCGTTGTAACTCAGGTTCCAAGGTGAGAACGAAACGCGGAGAACCTTGTCCTATATAGGATGTAAAGGTCGAAATGCGTTCGTCACCTTGTAAATGTTCATCGATGAGTTTTGCTTGATTTGCAGTGTATTCAATGGATGAACTTTGAGGAAATTGCATGGATACTATAATTTCATTACGCGTTGATGATGGGAAAAATTCCTGCTTAATCAATGGTAGTGAAAGTAGTGATAACACAAAGGCACCTAAGGTGATGAGTAATACTACCCTATGATGTCCTAAAGCCCAATGTAACAGTCTTTCAAATTTATCATAGAATGTAACACTGAGATTGTGCATGATACGGTCTCGTTTGGTCCATTCGGATTCAGGTTTCGGAGCCTTGTTTTCGATGATTTTATAGCCGAGAACAGGGCTGACGAGAACAGAGGCGAACCAAGATAGGATGAGAGCCATAAATACAACAATGGATAGAGATTTTGTAAATTCTGCTACCATACCTTGTGCTAATGCTAATGGCAAGAAGCCTGCACAGGTAATGAGCGTACCAGATAGCATAGGGAATGCTGTCGATTGGTAAGCAAAGGTAGCAGATCTAAAGTGACCCCAACCTTCTTCGAGCTTAACGCTCATCATTTCTACAACGATAATGGCATCATCTACGAGAAGGCCTAGCGATAAGATAAGAGCACCAAGGCTAACCTTATGCAAATAAATTCCGCTTTCATACATCAAGATGAATGTGGTAGACACAACGACTGGAATGGTGAGGGCCACAACAACGCCTGTACGTAAGCCAAGAGATGCAAAGCTTACGAGCAATACGATAGCGATGGCTTCAAATAAGGATTGTGAGAAGTCACCAATGGATTCCTTAACAATATGTGGCTGATTTGATACTTGATCGAGTTCAAGGCCTGCAGGAATAGTTTTCTTCAATTCTGCTAGCTTTTTATCGATAGCTTCACCAAATTCCACATTATTGCCACCTGCATCCATGGAGATGGCAATACCTATAGCTGGCTTCCCTTCATAGTAGAATTGAGGATCACTAGGATCTTGATAGGTCATGGTTACATCAGCCATGTCGCCGAGGCGCAAGGTTTGATTGTTGATACGAATCGGCATATCTTGTACGGCTTGCGGGCTATCGAATAGACCGTTTACTCGAAGATATACATTATTTGTATCTGTTGTAATCATACCAGCTGGCACCATCATACTTTGCTGTTTGATAGCTGTTAACAGCTGTTGTGTACTGATTTTATAGGATGCTAATTTATCCTTATTAATCGTTACATTAAGGGTTTGTTGTTGAACCCCAATAAGGCTGATTTTCTTAACATTAGGGACAGATAAAAGCTGACGTTTTAAGTCTTCCGCTTGTTGACGCTTTTCTTCATAGGAGAATTCATCGCCACTAATGGCGTAGATAATGCCGTATACATCATCGAATCTATCGTTGATAGTCGGCCCTTGAACACCTTGTGGGAGAGATTTCCATTCGTCGTTAATCATGTTCCGCGCTTCTTCCCAAGCGGGGCGGATTTTATCAGATGGTAGGTTTTCTTTCAGATTAATATAAATAACTGATTTGCTGCCATCTGTGAAAGATTTCGTATAATCGACGCCCGGAAGGTCGCGCAGTTTTTCTTCTAATTTGTCCGTTACCTGATCCGACATTTCTTGTGGGGAAGCCCCGGGCCAAGCAACGCCGACCACCATGGTGCGCATCGTAAAGTCTGGATCTTCCATACGTCCCATGTGGTTATATGAGAAGATACCAAAGGTGAGGAGCACAGCCATGAAGTAGTAGATAATGGACTTATGTTTGAGGGCCCATTCGGCTAAGTTAAATTGTTTCATTGAGTTACCGCCGTCCCTTCTTGTAATTGTTGAGTACCTGCGGTGATGACAATATCGCCCTTAGCTAAACCAGATGTAACAATGACGGAGTTCTTACCGAATTCACCAGTCTTAATAGGCACGAGGTGAGCCTTTTTATCTCGGATAATATACACTGCATTATTGCCGTTAGAGTCTTTCACAAGAGCCGTTAACGGAATAGAAATATTAGTATTATCTGTAGTAGACAAATTAACATTGACCGTCATGCCTAGTTGTACCTCTTTAGGAGCATTTTGTAAGGCAATTTTTACGGTATACGTTCTCGCTACAGGGTCAGGAACTGGTGAAATTTCACGGACTACACCTTGTACGGTTATATCTGGTAGAGCCCAGAATGTAATATTGGCAGGGCTGCCCACATGAACCTTGGTCAATTCTTGCTCAGGAAGGGCAATGACTGCTTCTGGGTCGTGACCAGCCGCTAAGGTGCCAACGCTTTGACCGGCTGCTACGACTTGGCCTGCTTCAATATTGAAAGCAGTAATAATACCTGTATCAGGGGCAGTTAAATTAGTATAGCTATTTTGATTGCTACTCAAGTTGAGGCTGGCCTGTGCTTGTTGTAATTGAGCAGATGTGGCATTCAATTGATTTTCTGCTTGGTCTAATTGCAACTTACTAATTGCTTGTTGAGCGTAGAGCTCGCGATATCGTTTCGCATTCGTTTCTGCTAATTCATAGGCCGATTGAGCAGCTTTCACAGCACCCTCAGCATTTTGTACTTGAGCTGATGTATCTGAACCATTGATTTGAGCAATTACTTGGCCTGCTTGTACAGTATCACCGACATTGACAAATTTGTTGATGACGCGACCTCCAATTTGAAATGCCAAGTTCGTTTCCGTTTTATTATGGATAGTGCCTGCATAGCCAGCACTAGTAGTACCAGATTCTTCACCGATGGTGATGGTGCGCACCTTGAGGCTAGTATCCTCAGATTGTTTTTCAGATCCGCAACCACTGATTATAGCAGTCCCTATTAAGAGGGCTCCTATGGTTGCTATGACTTTTTGATTCATAGAATCTCTCCTTTATACCACACATAAGTCCTATAATACAAAACTACATAGACATAGTATGTATAGAATTTTATATTTTATGAGAATAGATCTAATTTAGCTATTAGATTTATAGTAGATAATAGCGCTATTAGGTCCAATTATAAATTTTATACAATTTAATAATACTATATTTATATATAAACGGCTAGGGGTATATATAAAGAGTGAGTCCTCCATAGGAGAACTCACTCTTTAAAAATTTACAATACTCACAAATTTATAGATTAGTAGGTATTAGTCTTTTTCTTCTGTTTCTTGTACTACGATAGGTTCTTCATAGGTTACAAGAATCTTATCGATACGGGTGTTATCCATATCTACCACTTCAAAGGTATAGCCATTCCATTTTGCTTTGTCTAATTCTTTTGGAATGCGGCCAAAGAGAACGTTTAATAGACCGCCCATTGTTTTGTACAAGTCTTTTTCTTCGCCTGGTAATTCTTCATCGATGTGGAAGAATTCTTTAAATTCGTCTACGTCGAGAAGGCCATCTACAAGCCAGGAACCGTCTTCACGTTCGACGATTTTATTTTCTTCTTCCTTGATTTCTTCTTCACCTGAAGGCATGAGACCTACGATTTCTTCCATAATGTCATGTAAGGTTACAAGACCGCTGAAACCGCCGTACTCGTCGAGAACGATCGTTTCATGAACGCCTTCTGTACGGAGTACATTCAATAATTTCATGAGTGTAATGGATTCTGGAATGAGTAATGGCTCTTTCAAACAAGATTCAATAATATCATGAATGGAGCGTTCGCTAGGACGTTGCATGATCTGTACCAATACGTCAGATACAGTTACGAGACCCTTTAGTTCGTCCAAGGAATCGGTACCTACAGGAATGCGGTAATGGTTAGCATTTTTGAGGACTTCCATAATTTCGTCCTCTGTGCCATTAAGGTCAATCCATTTGAGCTGTGTACGAGGTGTCATGATGTCGCCAGCGTTCATATCTGCTAGGTGGAAGATATTTTCTACGAGGATAGGTTCCTCTTCTTCATAAGCACCCATAGCAACGCCTTCGGTGAGCATCTTGTTGATTTCAGACTCTGTAACAGGAGCCTCTTCTTTCACAGTCACGCCTAGTAATTTTAAGAGGAATTCTGTAGAAACGCCGAGGAAGCTAACGATTGGCTTTAAGGCTACAGACAACCAGTAAATCGGTTTTGCTACTACTACGGCGATGCTTTCAGGACTATTTAAAGCCAAACGTTTTGGTACGAGCTCGCCAATAACGAGGGATAAATAGGTGATAATTGCAACGATGAGGAAAGAACTAATGGATGCAGCATATGGTTCGATGCTTGGAATGCTTGCTACTAATATATCCTCTAATGGACCAGAGAAGGTAGCACCAGAATACAAACCAGTTAAAACGCCGACGAGGGTAATACCGATTTGAATAGTAGAGAACATCTCGTTTGGATTTTCTGCTAATTCAAAGGCCTTTTTAGCACGCTCGTTGCCTGCTTCTGCCATTTCCTCTAATTTTCGTTTCTTCGCATTCACGATGGCCAATTCCGTCATAGAGAATAAGCCATTGGCGATGATTAATACGACGATAATTATAAAATCTAAGGTCAGATCACTGTCCATGTAAGTAAATACTCCTTTTTATATAATTCTGCACATGAGAAAAATAGAAATGTTACTCTTTAGTATACCATATTGGCATTGATACGTGTGTAAATACAACAAAAGCACCTATTATAGGTGCTTTTGTTGTGTCACTACATCTGCAAGTGGCTAGATAGATACTTTCGTCAGTAACTAGCACAGAAAAAGCAGGGCGGCAACCCTATTTTCTGTTTGGATGGATTAAAATGTTAGAACTATTGATTTCCTTAATTAATATAATATATGACTGCCCTTAATTTGTAAAGATAGCTCTAATAAGGGTATAGTATGTATATAAATTAAGATTAGTATTAATTATTAGGTCATATTAATTGGACCTCATGATAGGATTAGATTTATGACAAGTGAATAGGAATGGGAACAGGTTTTACAAATAAAAACAGCAGGCCGTGATGATAGTCGGTCAGATACAGAGCATCATCCGTACGAGCCGACTGATTATTGCGTCCTAGAGCGCTTGGCGAATAGTGGTCATATTCGCAAGAAACATACCCTCATCGATTATGGCAGTGGCAAGGGTCGTGTTAGCATTTTTATGGCTTACCAAACGGGCTGTCACTCTATCGGCATCGAATATGATGAACGATTATATGAAAAGGCGTTGGTAAATAGTGAAAGCCCAGCTGCGCGCAATCGTGTGAGTTTTGTACACGGTGATGCGGCGCTCTATGAATTACCAGCTCAAGCAGATCGATGCTTTTTCTTTAATCCCTTTGCGCTCCATACGATTAAGCGTGTCTTAGGGAATATCTTTGATTCCTTGTACCATCATCCTCGTGAGATTAAGCTCTTTTTCTACTATGTAAACGAAGAGGTAGAAAACTTCTTAAATAACCATGTGCGACTCGAACAGGAAGAACCTATCGATTGCAGCGATCTCTTTGAAGAACGTGATGTAAAAGAACGAATTTTAGTGTATTCCGTTAACTTGTTTTAGTATATTCTGTCAGCTTATCTTAATGTATTCATTCCACTTATTTTAGTATGTAAGAAGTATGTAAGAAACCTCAATGTTGAAGGCTTGTTTTAGGGGCTCTAAATTTGTACGACTAGGACATAATTCAAATTGAGGTTTTATTCTATTTTTAAGGAACTTTCACCCATATTATTAAGGAAAAAGCCTATAAATTCTGCTATAATAATATATTAGAGATTATAAAATCAAATTATTTTTTATGGTTCTATACATTGATTCGTATGCACTAATGTAGTGGATAGGGCTGAGTGTATTGAAGAATGGAGGTACCCGTGGAAATCATCGATACAGCATTGATTGAACGTATTCGCAAGGCCTTAATTAAACGTTATGATCGAGATCAACAGATTCAACAAATGATAGAAGAAATCGGTGCCGAAGAGGGGCTCAATGAGTCTGAATTGGCTATCGTTTACCAAGCTTATTTAGAGGTTAAGGAACGCGTTTATTACACATCCTCTCTCGTAGATTTGTGGAATCAAATTGAAGAGGTTCAAAAACGGATGTCCATGTTGCATACTTATGATTCTCTTGAAGAGGATTTGTTCGGCAATGTGTTAGGCGACGATCAAGAGGATATCCTCATTGCTGATAAATCGTATCTTGGCAAAGGGGCTAGCCACAATAGTGATGTGTATGCTATGGAACAGGTCCAATTGTCAGATATTCCTGCACAGCACGATTCTACAGTGGGCATGAACCATATTAAATTGAACGAATTACATTCTATGGGCGGTCTTTTTACAGGTTCTGGTGAAAGCTCCAAACATGAGATGTCTGACCTTGATGAAGCACTTGTAGAGCATATGGATGTCAATCCATTAGATGGCGTTGAAAGTTTAGAAGTCTATCACTTGGATGAAGACAATAAACATAAATCCTCAGATGATGAATTCGATGATGATATAGAGGACGAAGATGATTTATCCGCTATTGATCCGTATACTGCGGTAAATGCTTTGTTATTCGGAAAAGCTGGCCTAGATTCCAATAAAGCAAATAAGAAGATGGAAAAGCTTCTTAAAAAGCAATTGAAACGCGTAGATGATGAATGGGCGCGTATCAATGGGACTGACGAAAAGTCTAAAAAATCTAAGGACCACAAAAAATCCAAAGACGAAAAGAAATCTAAAGAAGGCAAAAAAGCTAAGGATGACAAGAAGTCTAAAGAGGATAAAAAGGAAAAAAAACATAAAAAGTCCAAAGAAGATAAAAATTCTAAATCTGAAGATAAATTAAAGAAAAAGAAAGACAAGGCTGAAAAGAAGCTTAAAGTCTTAAATGACAAGTTAAAGACAGTCTTTTTAGCTGATACTTTCAGTAAAAAAGATAAGAAAAAAGACAAGAAAAAGGATAAAAAATCCAAAAAGGATGGATCCGAAAAAAAGTAGAAACGATAGTTTCTGTATGGAATAGTAAGGCTTCTAAGAAGGCTCAGGAGAGTACTAGTGCTGAGAAATCAGCCAGTGCAGGGACTATCGACCGCGGATGCGGTAAATGCAAGCAATGTAAGGGACCTAAATGTAAGAAATATCCAACATAATTACAGTTAGGTAGTATAGAGTAGTTACGTTATATGAACGAACAGTTAGGGGTTAATGATGAACCGATGGCAACGATTATTTGAAGGCATAAAGACAGAGATTAAGGTATTTATCTTTTTCTCTGCTTTGTTGACTGCATTTAGAATCGTGTTTCTTGCAGTATTCCAATCACAGCTAGCATCTGTGACGATGGAGAATATCCTTACGTCCTTATGGCTAGGCTTTAGATTGAGCCTTAAGACCGTTGGTTCTTTATGTTTATTGGGCTTCTTAGGAGGCACATTGGTGCATACCTTTGTACCAAAATGGCCATCCTTGCGCATTAAACAGGTTATCTTTTCTATTGCAACGGTACTGTTAACCTTCTTATTCTTGGGGCGCATTCCGTTCTATAAGATCTTTAACTCCTCTTATAATGCGATGCTCATCAATGGTAAAAACGATGATATCGGCGCCATTATTAATACGGCCATCAATGAATATAATGCGTTGATGTACATCGTTGGTGCTGTTGTGTTGAGTGCCGCCCTTTGCTGGTTCCTCGTTCGTTTCTTGGCGTGGGGCACAAAGAAATATAGCGATTACGCTAATACTCAACTAGTTTGTACTACTTGGTATCCTAAGACAAAGAAAACGCAATGGATCACAGGCATTGGATTGACTGTGGTTATCGGCGTACTAGGACTATTCTTTAGATTTGGTGGTGCTTTTAATTATACAAATTCCATTAACTGGGAAAGTGCGGCACGCCTCAGTTCTAATCTATTAAATGAAACCATCCTTGATGATGTGCAGGCTCTTTATCGCGTTAAAAGCATCGCAAAGCGTGCAGATGAACTTGAGGTCATCAATTTAACACCTCAAGAATTGAGTGAAAAAATTAGTGCCATCGGTGGTAAGTTTAACGGTAAGGATTTTGATGGTTCTTTCACAAGAACGATTACAACCCAACGTTTAGCAGAGCAACCGCAATCTATTAACATCGTTCTCGGTGAATCTTATGGTTTGTGGCCATTCCTAGCTGAATACAACGAACCTGGTGCTTATCTCGTTGAACAAGGCCGTAAATATGCTGCTAGCCCTCAAGCGATGAGTACACAGCTAGCACTTGCCCAAGGTACAGGTACGATGCCTGCTATCAACGGTTTATTGACTGGTATGCCTGATACAGGTTTATATCCTAACTACGAAGGTGAAAGTTTCAAACAACCATATGGCTTAGGCATTGGTTCTGTTATGAAAAAACTAGGCTATAAAACAGTATTCTGGTACGGCGGCTTTAGCACATGGCAAAATGTTAAGAACTTCGCCTTGTCTCAAGGTTTTGATGAATTCCATGATGCATCTGAAATGCCAAGCGATGAAAGCAATGCGTGGGGCGTAGCGGATAAGGATATGTTTAAAGCCATCTCTGCGTACATGGACCAACATAGAGGGGAAAAAATCCTCAATGTAATCATGACTACATCGAATCATCCTCCATATAGCGTTAACGTCGCTAAAGAGGGCTATGATGTGAACAAGGTAAAAGGCCATTTGCCTGATACAATCGCTGAAACAGATAAGCAATTGAACGAAATGGGTCATATTTGGTATGCAGACCATGTAATGGGCCAGTTTATCGCTAGTGAAGAAAAAGCAGATCCATCGGCGCTCTTCGTTATCACTGGGGACCATAGCGAACGCTTTACCTTTGCTCGTGAAGTAAGTCCTAATGTGGCATCTACCATTCCGATTATCTTCTATGGACGAGGCATTCATAAAGATTGGCTCGCTCCTAATGCATTTGGCATGAGCATTCAAATCATTCCAACCTTGGCAGAACTTGTAGGTCGCCCTGGTCAAACCTATGAAGCTATGGTACCAAGCTTGTTTACACAAGAGGAATTTGTCTTTAACCATAGACTCTATCTAGATAACAGTGGAAAACTTATGGAACAAGGCACAAACATGCCTCAAGCCTATGGTGAAGTGATTAAGAACATGCGCGAACTTGCAGCATGGCGTATTAAACATGGGGATAGTATTCAATAAGGGGAAATATATTAATTTAGTAAATTTAAATTAGATATGGGTTCAGTATGGGGGAGAAATATGAACATAGTTGTTATATCAGATAAAAATAATGAAGTACGTAGACAAAATATTATTAAAGAATTTAGTAATAATAATTTAGATTTTAAATTCTTTGATGCTATTATGGCTAATAAGATGTCTAAGGAAGAATTAGCTACAAAATCTATAAAGGATACTTTTTTATCTCCTAGTGAAATTGGCTGCGCTTTGAGTCATTGTGGTGTATACGATGAATTTCTTAAGTCTGATGAAAAAAGTATTATGATATGTGAAGATGATATCTATTTTACAGAGCATTTTAATTATGATTCATTATTAAAAATAAAAGAATTTTTAGATGAAACAGATGAACCTCGTTTAGTAGTTTTACAAAAGAGTATCTATCATCATAAACGGATACAAAGTGTAGGAGATAATGTAAATCTATATTCAACACGTAATGCATTCTGTACTCATGGATATATGATTAATAGAGCAGCAGCTAGAAATATTAAAATGTTTCAGACCCCTGTAAGATTTGAAATTGATGCATTTAAATTTTATTATTGGTTAAATGCATGTAAGTTATATTGTTTAGATAAAGATTTTATAGTACAACTTGCTGAGGACATAATTCCATCTACCGTAGAAAAAAATTGGAAAGATAATCGTAAAGCAAAAAAAGATGCTGCATATAAAGATTTATATAATCGATTACCGTTAAAAGGTAAAATTATTAGTCAATTTAGAAGGTTAAATAAAGCTATTAATAAACCCTTTGAATCTTTAGATTATTAATAGTATAAGCGTAAAGTATATATTTTACGTATATAAATAAAATTTTAAAAAGAGAAAGGTAAAATGATGTCATCTTTATCTGTAATCATTTTAACCAGAAATGAAGAAGAACATATTACAGATTGTATTAAAAGTATTCAATTTGCTGATGAAATCCTAGTTATCGATGATGGTAGTACAGATAAAACAGTAGCACTCGCTACTGGATTGAGTGCAAAGGTCATACCACATCCGTTGAATGGAGATTGGTCACAACAACGACGCTTTGGTATTTCACAAGCTCAGAGTGAATGGATTTTATTTGTCGATTCTGATGAACGTGTATCACCAGAGTTAGCAAAGTCTATTCAACGAGCTATTCAAGGAGAACCGAAGGCGTATTGGCTACGTCGATATAACTTGTTCCATCATAATCAGGCAACCCATGGTGTGGTGAGACCTGATAAGGTGCTACGATTGATGCCTCGAGAGGGTGCAACAGTAGAAGGTGCTGTTCATGAAGCCTTTATCAGCCCGTACCCACAAGATACATTAGAAGGAAAGTTGTATCACTATACGTATGATAATTGGCATCAATTCTTTGAGAAATTCAATAAGTATACGACGGCAGCAGCTAACAAATACAAGGCACAAGGGAAGTCTTGTAGTTTTTTAGGGGATATTATATTGCGTCCTACATGGGCATTCTTTAAGATATATATTTTGCAAGGCGGCATATTAGATGGAAAAATAGGTTTTCTATTATCTATTTACCATATGATGTACACCATGACGAAATATGTAAAATTATATTATTTAAATAAATCGAATGGGCAATTATAATTGGTGATTTAGTATAGTAGGTTGTTAAGGGGAATTATTGTTCTTTAAGTAGATCTGGAAGTATAAATGAGTGAACAATTTTTTCTATCCCTACAACAAAATATAAAATTAATGCTTTGGGCTCCTATATTGAGTACCATTTTTCGAATCATATTTATAATTGTGTATAATCCCTACCCAACATGGAAAGGTCGTTGGAAATCCGTATTTGGATCCTTGCGTTATGGCTTTTGGTGGGGCATGGATTTTGATGCCTATGTATTCCTACTACCCTTAGTATTGATAACACTCCCTGCATTATGGTTTGACGGATACCATCAAATAGAGGATTCCTTACGATTAGTGGGGCTAACAATTTATTCCTGTGTTCTGTACGCAGCCTTTGCAGGAAAAATGATCTTCTACAAGCATTTCCATGATACGTATAACTACATGGTTCATTATGGAAATCATGCAGAGAAACATAATTTGATTGATGTATTCTTTAATCAAGATAGAGGCATTCTTGTCATCTTAGGATTGATTCCTATTACATTTATATCCTGGTACATGGGAGATTTTTTCTTGTCCTTGCCATCAATACCGTATCCAAATATTGAAGGAACATGGCCCACGGTAGCTTGGAATATAGGACTTGTGGCTGCCTCTGTGTTAGGTTTCTATTGGTTCCGCTATGGTGGCACCTTATCTCATGATGATAAACCAGAATGGGATACGATTCCTACAGTGGTAAAAGAGGATATATTCTTTGCTCGTGCAACAGTGCCAGATCTATGTGCTTTAGAAACGGTACTCAAACATCCACTACGTGATGAATATACGGCATCACCTGAGGATATTGATGACGCTATACACCGTATTATTCCTAATAAATACAAGGATTCCTGGCAGGATTTGAGCACACCGCTTCATGCATTTAAGCGTATTGCATCAGGTCCTCGTATTGATAAACCGCAACATATTTTCTTTATTGTTGGTGAAAGTATCCCTCAATGGTCTCTTGATGAACCTTATAAGGATCTCAATATATGTCCTGGTTTGTGGGATTTTAAAGATGATCCTCATACGGCACAAGTACCTAATTTTTTGCCTGCTGGTAATGTATCTCGTCCATCCATTGTAAGTCTATTATCCGGCGTCTATGATGCGGGTATGGAAATCAATGAACGGGAAGCCTTTTGGCATGAGCCGTTGCCGACCTCTTTGGCATCTCAAATGAAGCGATTAGGCTATAATACGATTTATTGGTATGGTGGTAATGCGTCGTACGGCAACTTTAATCACTTTGGTAAGGCTCAAGGTTTTGACCGCGTGGAAAGCGCTTCGGTGTTCTGTGGTCCCGATGCTCCTAAAACTTGGGTAGGCGTCTATGACCATGTCTTTTTAGAACATATTGAACAGGAAATCAAATCGTTAGAACATCCTACATTCCATTTTATTTACACTACATCAAATCATGGCCCTTATAAAATGGAGGATTCCTTATTAGATTATGATCCTGAAAAGGTCATGCCGAACCTTGGTGATGATCTAAAATCCAACAAGAAACGCAATAAAGAATTGGCTACTTATCGCTATAGCGACAAGGCGATTTTTAACTTTGTACATGCTATGAAAGAGGCTTTTCCTGATAGTTTATTCGTTGTCACCGGTGACCACTCGAATCTATTCGGGTCTCTGAATAATACATCCTTAATTCAACGGGATTATACCTTGCGCGACACATTCTGTACCGTAGGACTGTTGCAACATCCTGCTTTTACTAAGGACAGTATTACGGCGCCCATTGGCACGCATATGAGTCTCATGCCTACGATTATTGAAGCCATTGCATCAAAGGGTTTTGAATATTATTCCATTACTCCGTCACTCTTTGATAATCAGCCTGAAACCTTGGTAACACCATATCAATGGATTACGGATTCCATGATGGGGATGTGCGTTCTGATTATGGTGAAAGCAACACGCCATCAGCTGAGCCGGTTGAATCTGTACGACCTATCGATAATCATGCTGGTGAGGCGCGTGATTGGGCCTTATTAACAACATGGCTAATCCATTATGAAAACACATTACTTTCTAAAAAATAGATGAAAAATAATTGCATATATGATTAAATATATATAGTTAATTACAGTATATATTTAAAGGAGGGTATCTATGTCGATACTGAACGTAGTAGGCGCCAAAGTTTGGGGCGGCGGTGAGCAATATGTATATGATATGTGCGACGAACTACATCGACGGCAGATATCCTCTTTTGTTTTAGTCGATACGTCTAATCAAGAGTTACAACAACGCTTTGCATCAGTGTCACAGGTGTTGACCGCTAATCTCTATTTATGTAAAGGTTTTTTATCTCTTCCATCTATTGTCAAAAAGATGAAACAACAGGGCATTACTGTTATTCAGTGCCATTCGGGTAAATATATCCTTTTATGCTTGGCTCTCAAACGTTTAACAGGGGCTAAACTTATCTTTTATAAACATAATGTGGTACACGCAAAAACCGATATGTACCACCGATGGATACAATCACAGGTAGATGCTTTTATCTGTGTATCTAAACGAGTCTATGATGCACAAATCATTGACGACATAGCTCATAAATACCATCTCGTCTATAACGGTGTAAATACACAACGCTTTCCAGAGATTGTTAGTGAAAGTATTTCTACTAGTCCCTTTATCGTTGGTTATGCAGGGCGAATTATTGAGAATAAAGGCATCTTTGAGTTATTAGATGCAATTAGAATGATTCATAGTGAAATAGATGATATTCAACTAGTCCTAGTTGGTGATGGTAAACCAGCAGATATTGAGCGTATGCATCAGTACATTGCAAAACATACAATGCAGGATTATGTTCAGTATGTAGGCTTTCAAAAGGATATGAATCGTTTTTATCGCTCTATTCATTGCTTAGTGGCACCCTCTAAAGTACAAGAGGCTTTTGGTCTTGTATTATGTGAGGCTATGTATTGTAAAGTACCCGTTATTACGAGTACCTCTGGGGCACAAGCAGAAATTATTGATAACGGTGTATCAGGTATTCTTATTGATACTGTTACGAGTGAATCAATTGCTGAGGCTATTCAGTCGATAAAAAAAGATAGCATACTTAAAGCAGCTATGATTAGTGAAGGGTATAAACGTGTTGAAACTACTTTTACCATCTCCAAGATGGTAGATTCCATAATGACGATAGTTCGTAACTTGAGGTGATAAGGTGTTACAGTATATACAAAATCAATGGGCAAAAGGCCGAAAAATATATGGTAAGCGCAGCTGGAGAGAAACTCGTCGCGTTGTATTACATACCGTTCGCTCTGTGAGCCGTCGTCAGCAAATGAATCGTTTGGAAAATTATTTTGCTAACTATAAACCAGATCCTAAGCTGTTACAACGCCAAATTGGTTTATATGAATTGATGACTCGTATTTTTTTCTATAAAGACTCTACAGTAGATGAACGCTTAGATGCAATAATCAATCACTTTGATTACATACAAAATGTATTCAATGATGAAGCGATTCAGTCCATGTATTCTGTTGATAAAGATAATTTCTTAGATGATGTGAGTCGTATTAAACGTGGTCTTACAGTATGGCAATCAGAAGATCTTAATATGAAAGCTCAACTATATTACGGAGCAGGGCAACGTAAAGAAGGATTGTTAACATTATTATTAACCTTGAAATCACAAGGTGTATATCATGCTAATTTTAGATTTGGTAAAGGCTTTAATGGGGAAAAAGCTATGTGGATTGGTACCATTCAGGGATATAAAGATGGTTTAGCCAACGCAAAAACAGCTACGAAAAAAATGTTCGGTTATCGCCCAAAAAACTTTATTATGTACTTACTTAGATTGATTGCACAGCAATGTGGAGTAGAAACAATCTATGCCGTATCTGATGAAGGTTTTTATGCAAATACTCATTTAGTACGCGGTCATCGTGCAAAGGTAGCAGAGCTTGACTCCTTGTGGCAAGAAAGCGGTGGGGAGCTTTCACAAGATCCTAGATTTTACATCATTCCATTAGAGGAATATCGCAAACCGATAGAAGAAATTAAATCACAAAAGCGCAGTCAGTACCGAAAACGCTATGATTTATTAGATCAATATGCTGAAGAAGTACAAGAAAATTTAAAACCATATTTGAAGTAGGGGAAATCATGAATAAGGGAAACATAGCAACGCAACGTCAGTCTAATATTGAGTTACTACGAGTGATTAGTATGCTTATGGTGTTATTGGGACACTATTATGTATTAAGCTATTTTGATAATGTCGATACTATATCGTTTAATTTAGTTGGTATGCAGTTTTTAGGGGCATGGAGTAAGGTGGCCGTTGATATTTTTGTCATCATTACAGGCTATTTTCTCGTGAATCAAACATTTAGATGGAAAAAGGTATTAAAACTACTATCTTGTACATATTTTTGGGGGATTATTGTATTACTATTGGGTTTTGCATTAGGGCTTTCAGTTAAAACAGATTATATATATAAATCCTTATTTCCACTGACACCATTAAACTGGTTTGCTAGATCATATTTATTACTATATGTATCAATACCACTATTTAATAAAATAATTAATAGTGTATTAAAGCTAGATTGGGGCAAATTATAATTGCGTTAACCACTATATTCTATACCCTTCCTACACTGATTAATACATTTATCAGTGGTGGTGGGTATTTAACATCCTATTTTACCTTTGGAATCATGTATATGATTGGTGCCTATATTCGTAAATATGGAGATGAAAAATTAGACAAGATATCTATTTATACTGGTATTGCGAGTATTATACTTATATTAGTTTCTATTTTATGGAATGATATTCATATGCATGAGGGTCTATATATTATGTATTTAGCCCATAAAGGAAACTCTGTAGTTGGCTTATTGGCTGCTATTGGTATATTTACAGTATTTAAGAATATAAAAATCCCGTATAGTCCATTTATTAATATAGTAGCATCTACTACATTTGCAGTGTATTTAATTCATAATAACCCGATTATTAGTGATTGGTTATGGAATACAGTAGTTCAAGCAAATAACTATTTTGATTCACCATTTTTTTTGCTACATATGTTAAGTATAACAAGCTTAATTTTTGTATGGTGCTCTATGCTTGAATGGATGCGATTAAAAGTATTTAATAAATATTATAAATTTAACTAGTTTGTTGATGATAGTAAGTTTTTAGGAGATTTATTTTATGAAAGAAAATGCACCAATTCAAATGTTGTGGGTTGGAAATCAATTAAGCCCTATAGAACAGTTATGTATGAAATCGTTTTTATATCATGGTCATCAAGTTGATTTATATGCTTATACGGATATTAAAGGTGTACCTTCTGGCGTTATCATGCGTGATGCTAATGAAATTGTAGAGTCTGAAAAAGTTTTTAAACATATGGGCAGTTATGCAGCTTTTGCAGATTTATTCCGTTGGGCATTGTTACGAAATCGTGGTGGATATTACTGTGATACAGATGTACTTTGTTTAAAACCATTTGAGTTTTCCGAATCTATTGTTATTGGAACGGAAGATATAGATTTTTTAACTACATCTGTTCTTGGATTTGATGGGACTCCATTAGCAAATCAATTTGCTGATGATATGTTATATGAAGCTTTGAATCCATTGGAATGGCGCAGTTGGGATTCCTTTAAGATTAAAAAGAAAAAATTTTTATATAGATTAAGTCCTAAAAAACATAATGCTGTTGGTTGGGGCTATACATCTGGTCCTATAGGACTGAATAATGTATATTATCATAAAGGCTATGATTTTGCTTTACAAGATGTATCAAAATTCTGCCATGTATCGTATGGGAATTGGAGAAAGTTTATCGAACCAAAAGCATTATCCTTTGAAGATTTTCCAGAACTGTCTATGGCAGCTCATTTATGGAACGAAATGTGGAGCAGAGGTGGTATTGATAAATATTCAAAATTTGATGAAAATTCCTTTATAGGAAAAGCTATGGAAAAATATTTATAAAATACAAAGATGGTGAAACTTGTGAACTGTACCCCAAAAATTGGACACAAATTTTGGGGTACAGTTCATGATGTGGCTCTTAATTTATTTGATTTGTTTGCTACTGGCTGTATTAAGTTCTATAAAAACAACTGCTGAAATTATACATGATATACCTAATATGATTTTTTTATCAAAGCTAGATTATTTTATTAAAGCTATAGAGGGAAATCTATAGCTGATTTTAAAGAATGTTATAAGAAAAAATATAAAGATAATGAAGCTTTGAGATTAGAACATGTAAAATATTTATTGTTTAAGATTGACTCTTTTAGTGAAGAAAAAAAGTATTTTGATTAGGCTTATTATTTAAATGCTATATAGAGGCTGTTAAATACAGTGATGAAATTGAACGTAATGAATTACTCAAATCAAATGTTATTTTGGGTAATTCAATTAAAGGAACAGTGCCTAAATATTCATCTATGAAAGCAGCAGAACAGGCGTTAGCGGATACTGTTAAATAGGTGTTGTATGTTCTACATTAACAGATATACGTATAGATCATTATATTATTTTCTTCTGTGAAGGCTGGAATGAAGAAGATGCTTTAAAGTAGTTAAAAATTTATAGTAATAAGGCTGTCCTAAAATGTGATTTAATCATATTTAGGGACAGCCTTTTTCGTTTCATATTTGCTTAAAAATGAAAATAATATGAATATTTTATGTTCTGCTTATCGATTATTTATCTCTCATTGTTATACTAGAAAGGAATTGTGTAGTTGTATGGTTTTCATATAGAGGAAATGAGGGTACTTATATACTGATTCATGCGACTATAGCGTGTAACATATAGTTTCTGTATAAGAGAGGTATTTTATGAAACATCAATTGGCTGCTGTGTTGGCAGCGACGGCTATGTTAGGTGTAACGACTGCATTCGCAGCGAATCCATTTTCCGATGTAACGCCAGATTCTTGGGCGTATCAATCCGTGTCTCAATTGGCGAATGCTGGTATTATTAATGGCTATCCAGATGGTACTTTCAAAGGCCAAAAGGACATTACCCGTTTTGAAATGGCGCAAATGATTGCAAAGGCCATGGCCAATCAGGACCGTGCGAATGCAGAGCAACAAGCGATGATTAACCGTCTAGCTGATGAATTTTCTAATGAGTTGAATAATTTGGGCGTTCGCGTCAATCGGTTAGAGGACCGTGTGGGCAATGTGAAAGTAATGGGCGATGTGCGTTTGCGATATCTTGGCACTAAAGCTACGAACGATGGGTTCATAAGAACCCAAGGGGAGTATAGCCAAAAGTCCCAATTTGATATGCGTGCACGTGTCCAATTTAACGCGAAGATTAACGACAAGACGGATGCGGTAGTGCGTATGACGACCGATTCTATTGAATTTGGTGATACTTACGATGATAATACAGGTGAATCCACTGGGGCAGCTTACATCGATCATGCCTATGTAGACCATCGATTTGGCAAACATGTATCTGCAAAAGTAGGTCGATTTAATCAAGTCATTGGCAACGGTTATTTCTATGACGATGCGTTTGACGGTGCTCAAATTAATATCGGTAATGATAAAATCCAATTCCAAGGGGCCCATGGCTATTTCTTAAAAGGGATGTTTAATGGTACCTCCGCAGATATGAATGATACGGTTAGTTATGCTAGCCTCAAAGGTCAGCCAAATAAACATATCAGCATGGGTGGTTTCTATGCTCGTATGAACGCACCAGATAATATGGGCTTCACATTTAGAAAGTTCTATGGTTTCCATACTGATATTAATTTTGATAAGGTTTGGATTGGTGGCGAATGGTTGAAAGCAGCCCATACGGAACATGGTACAGGCTGGACTGCCGGTGCAGGCTATGGTTATTATGATATTGCTAAAAAGGGCACTTGGGATGTGAAAGCCCAATACTTTAATATTGATGAGAAGATGGGCGCTGTGTCTTCTAAATGGAACCTTGCCTACGATTCTACACAGGTTGAAAGTGGTGGACACTTATGGTTCCACGGCTATAAAGGCTGGCTTGGTACTGTAGATTATGCATTGCAAGATAATCTAGGCTTTAGCATATATGCTGGATTCAAAGGTAAAACAAAACCTGAACTTGCTAGTTACAATCGGTCCTTGGCTAATTATTACCGCGCAGAGTTGAATTATCAATTCTAATCTAAACGTAATATAGTAAACTGTGAATTCTAATCCCAATATAGTAAACTGTGAATTCTAATCCCAATATAATATATTAAACTTTAAATGAGGTAATTTAATGAAAAAACAATTTGCTGCAATCTTTGCAGCTACAGCAGTTTTAGGTGTAACAACAGCGTTTGGTGCGAATCCATTTTCCGATGTAACGCCAGATTCTTGGGCATACCAAGCAGTATCGCAATTAGCTGAGGCAGGCATTGTAAATGGCTACCCAGATGGGACTTTCAAAGGCCAAAATAACATTACTCGTTACGAAATGGCGCAAATGATCGCAAAAGCTATGGCGAACCAAGATCGTGCAAATGCAGAGCAACAGGCTATGATTAATCGCTTGACTGATGAATTCTCTAATGAATTGAACAATTTGGGCGTTCGTGTGGCTCGTTTAGAAGACCGCGTAGGTAATGTGAAGGTAACTGGCGATGTACGTCTTCGTTATCTTGGCTCCCAAGAAAAAGATGGTAAATTCGTAAACGATGGTACGAATATGCGTGGCCTAGATTATAGTAAAGGTTCCCAATTCGATGTGCGCGCTCGCTTGCAATTCAATGCAAAGGTTAATAATCGCACCGACGTTGTAGTCCGTACTACAACAGGAAATATGGAACTAGGTGATTCTTTCCAAACATCCTTTTCCGGTTCATCCCTTCGCGATAGACCAACAAATATTCATTTTGACCGTGCTTATGTAAATCATAAATTTGGTGAACGCGTATCTGTGAAAGCAGGTCGTTTCAATCAAATGATTGGTAATGGTTTAATTTATGACGATGGCTTTGACGGTGTTCAATTCAACGCAGGCAATCATAAGCTTAATTTCCAAGCAGCATATGGTTATGGTATTGAAGGCGGTTTTGCTACCGATATGTATGGTCAAAACTCCATCGATAAAAACGGAAACTTTACCATGGTCTATACAGGCTTAAAAGGTCAACTTAACGACCATGTAAACCTCGGTGGTTTCTATACACGTGTAAATAAACGCGTAAATGGTGAAGCTAAAAATATGTACGGCTTCAGCTCTGACTTGAACTTTGATAAAGTTTGGGTTGGCAGCGAATGGGTGAAAGCAGCTAGCGTATCTAATGGTACAGCTTGGTCTGCAGGCCTTGGCTATGGTGATTATAAAATCTCCAAACGCGGTACATGGGATGTAAAAGCACAATACTTCAACTTTGGCGATAACATTGCCCTTCAATCCTCCCGTTGGGAAGTGCCATATGATGCGACAAACCGTTATTATGATCCTAACTTCCATGGTGGTCCTGCTTATGTTACTAGCTACCGTGGTTACAGAGGTTGGTTGGCAACGGCTCACTATGCATTGCAAGACAATGTAGGGGTGACTGGCTACTATGGCTTCAATAATAAAACAAATAAGAGCATCGGTGACAACGATAAACTTCCTAACTACTACCGTGTAGACCTTAACTACCAATTCTAATCATATAGATTGGCACAACTTAATACAATGTAAAAAGATGGCGAAATGTATATTTCGTCATCTTTTTTCTATACTAGAACGCTCTAACATATATGATACATTGATAGGTCATAATCGAACTCTTTTTTATGCCATACCCTCTATCCTATGAAAATCCAATGAACTTTTCTCTGAAATATAAAATATTTGTTATAGTATATTATGCTTATGTTATATTCTGTATATAACGGTTATCACTTATAAGGGGTTAGGGAGATACAGTGTTAGTAGGGCCGAATTGCAG
>OGGM01000610.1_pt1 | contig 22858 bp, 23 predicted proteins | sample 1571251 | NCBI WGS metagenome assembly OGGM01 (sample SAMEA2582076, study PRJEB24529) | metagenome | biome: Human gut stool | place: China | collected 2011 | reverse complement strand
CTAAAAGATCATTTAAGACAAACAGACTAATTGTACATTTTTATATAATATTTTTGTACATTCGGTCTTGACATTTTATAAACACCGAAGGATGTACAGGAACTTCTCGTACACGCAGATGTCAATACCACAATGAATATTTACGCTCACGCTACAAGGGAAGCGAAGCGTACTTCCGCAAGGCTACTGGACAAGGTAGTCAGCGGCGAATAACAAAAAGTTTCCCTTGTTTTCGCTCATAAGGGAAAAAACAAGGGAAACTACATAAGGTTTGAGAATTACACAGTCTAAAAGCCTTGAAAATACAGGGTTTACAGAGGGTTAAATAGACAAACTGGAATTTGGAACGTGCTTTATAAATTTTTTCCGATCCCCTCAAGTTCGTTCATGGAATCCTTGTTTTTTTCAAGTTCATCTCTAGCTGTTGCATAATATGATTTTTTGAAAAGCATATCCCATGAAAGATATTTTGCCATACAGTCAAACTGCTTATCAATCAGCTCATACTGGATACTGTCTACGGGAGAACCGCCTACAACAATCGTGCCAACTTTTTTATTTTTTAACTGCAATCCACGGCAGTAGCACTTATCAATGATAAGTTTCAATTGTGCTGACATTCCCCACCAATAAACTGGTGTAGCAAAAAGAATCATATCTGCGGCAGCAATTTTATCAATTGTAGGATTTGTATCATCCTTATCGACGCATCCCTTAGAGCATTGACAGACACCACATCCCTTGCATGGTGCAATGTTGAGTTTGTCGGGTTCAATGATTTCAATTTTATTCTTTTCCGACGCTCCTTTTATAAATGCATTGATTGCTGCCAGCGTATTTCCTTTTCTGGCACTTCCATTAATGATTACAATTTTCATGCGTGTATCCTCCAAACTCCGATTTGTAAAACACATTCATTTCACATAGGCACATTATACCATAGTTCCTGTGCCTATGCGATAACATTTACTGCTTCTTTCGATATGAACTCATCTTCTCCACAGTAACCTTAGGATAGAAATAAGTAAGGCCACACTATTCTACTCCGCAATTAGTACAGTAGCGGAAAGCTTTTTTATCCCGCGGGATACCAAAAACGCAAATAAAAAGAAGCTGACACAGATAAGTCCTATCGGAAACAGCACCGAAGCCGGGCGCAGTGAAATGATTAAATGTGTAATCCCCATTGGCTTTAATATTGTAGTCAGAAGCTTTCCCGACAAAAGAACAGAGCAAATTACTCCCGGCACTGCTCCCGATACCGCAAGCATTAAAAAGCGCAGTCCAAACGACAACCGAAGCTGTATGGATGTCAGTCCCATTGCCTTTAAAATGCCGATATCCGTTTTTTCCTGCAAAAACATTCTGTGACAGAACATGATAACCACAATCAATGCAAACAGTACCGAAAAAACATTGACAATCAACTGCATTGCTTGTATTGCGGCTTCATACGTTTTATCCATAGAAGCATCTCCTGACGTTTGTACCTTTAAAATTTCCGGATAGACTTCATTTAACCGTTCCTGTACCTGTACGGCTTTCTCCGGCTCCGATAACTTATACGCGCCGTATCCCATTGATGAAATGCCAAGCTTTTGTGCGCCCTGAAATCCAATTGAAAAATTTAATCCCGCATCATTTAAGCTCTGATAAATCCCGGAAACCAGATATTCCTCCCGGTTACTACCGCAGGCGGCGGTTACGGTATCGCCCATTTTTATGCCGACTTCCTCCGCGGTGATTTCCGTAATGGCGATTTCATTGTCATATATAGGCGCACGCCCTTTTGTCATCTGCATATCACCCGGATTCTGGTAAATAAGGCAATAAATTTCTTCTCCGTTTAACGACATATACGTTGTGTTTATGTAACATTTCTTTTGTATCGGAGTGATTTCTTCAATCGTCCGTTCAATATTTTGAAATTCATGCTCATCAACCTTTGTCTGTAACTGTATCTCCACATCGGATACAATTTCACCCATGGATTCTCTTGCCGATTCAGAATCGACTACGCCACCCAGTATCTGTATGGTCATCATAAAAAATACCAAAATTGCCACAATGACCACCGTTCCCACATACCGTCTGCCAGCCGATGTTATCTGTCGCAATGCCAGTGTGATATACAGGTGTTTTTGGGATACCGCTACATTTAGGCGGCTTGAAAAATATATCTCGTCTTTTCCCTGTGACAATGCCCGCATTGGTGTAATTTTTGCCGCTTTTGCCGTCAATACAAACAGCAGAATACCCGTTCCAACTAAAATAACGGCAATCCAAAAAAAGCTCTGCACCCATGCTATCCGCGTTGTAATCACTACCGCTATAATCGGCTGGAATATCGTTCCAAAGGATTTTATAAGCCAGACAGAACCTGCAAGTCCTGCTGCCATGCCGACAATCTCCGCCGCTATATACTGTAATACCAGTATCAGCCTGAGCTGTCCCTGCGTAATACCGACCGCTTTTAAAATGCCAATATTGACATAATCCATCTGGATTCCCGTGGTAATACTGTATGTAATCACAATTATTACTACAATTAAGAGCAGTCCCATAAAGACCAGCAGAACCGATGTGATAATACTGACAAACAGCATTGTATAATGTGCCGACATTGATTTTGTCATTGAACCAGAAGCCTCGTCTGTAATTCCGGTTTCTAAATTAAGCTGTCTTTTGAATGTATTATCCGAAATCTCGGTATCGGCTTTCTGTATCTGTAGGATTGTAAACTGTGACTGCGCAGCCCATTCATTTTCACTCTGCATATCCCGGGATATCTGTTCATAATCTTCATCACTGATAAACACCTGTTTCCAGCCTATTACCGACGCACCCGAATACGGTTCTTCCACAATTCCTTTTATTGTAAATTCGTATTCTTTATCCGCATTCGTAATCCTGATTTTATCCAATATTTTGCAGTTCTTCGATGATAGAATTCCCTGCGTAACATAAATTTCACCTTTTTGCAGGGACGTATCCTGCGTTTTATATCCGTCTCCCCGCTCATTTAACACGGAATACTCCGGGCACATTTTTTCAAAAAGCCATTTGTTGTTTACTTCTTTATCCCCAATCATGATTTTATAGGAAGCAAGCGCCGGATATTCTTTTATCTCCTGAACCAGTTCACTGTCCTGTACCCGTTCCCGCAGCTCCTCTGTCAGATTCTGTGTCCGAATCAGCACCATCAGACTGCGCGCACCGGTTCTATCGTAAGCCGCTTGCAGACTGTCATTCGCATTCTTACGGATACTGATAATTGAAGCTACCGCCATGGAAATTACAAACAACAATACTGCAATGCTGACAAACGTTCCCTTTTTATGGCGAATATTCGCCTTTAAAATTGTTAAAATACTCATATCTATTCCCTTTCTACCAGCGTTGCGATGTCAGCCATGCATTTACCTGTGCTTCCCTGCCATTTTCTTCTTTGGCATCATACGGCGGCAGTTTCAGTTCACCCGTGATTTTTCCGTCCTCCAGATAAAGGATTCTATCTGCCCGCAGTGCCGCGCGCAAATCGTGTGTTACCATTAAAATACTCTGTCCTGCCTGATTATATTGTGTCAATAGATTTAATACTTCCGTTGTATTGGCACGGTTTAATGCACCGGTCGGCTCATCTGCAAATAACAGCTTCGGCGTGTGGATTACGGCTCTTGCAATCGCACAGCGCTGCTGTTGTCCACCTGAAACCTGTGACGGCAGATGATTCTTTACCTGTGAAAGTCCCATTTGTTCCAGCAGTTTTTCCGTTTCTTTTTTCACCTGCGCCGCCGTTTTGGACGACTCTAAATAGCCCGCAACCGCCACATTTTCAAAAATCGTAAGATTCGATACCAGATGCATCTGCTGGAAGATAAATCCAAAATCCTGCTTTCTGAGTGCCGCAAGCTGTTTTTCTTTCATTGCCGTAAGGTCACTTCCCTGATACAGAACTTCTCCCGCCGTTGCCTTATCCATGCCGCTTAATACATAAAGAAGCGTGGATTTTCCCGAACCGGAAGCCCCCATTATTACAGTAAAATCGCCCTCGTAGAGCTCCAGATTCACATGATTGCACACATGAATCTGTCCGCCCTCATGCGCAAAGCTTTTACATACATTTTTTGCCGTCAAAAGAGTTTTTTTCATTGCGTTATCCTTTCATTTTTCAACTAAAGATGTAAGGCAGACACTTTCTCATCTGCTTTCGGGAAGATTTTATCAGAAAAGATATTAAGAAATCCTTAACACACTTTTATTTATCCTTTTACCGGTAGTTCCACCACAACCTCTAATCCGTCCACGTGATTATATAGACGGACTTCTCCGTTCATTTTGTTTGTTATATATTTAACAATATAAAGTCCAAGCCCCACTCCCGGCTTATATGCACTGTTTTTTCCGCGGTAAAATTTATCCAGTGCAAACGGTATGTCTTCGTCTTTCATTCCATTTCCGTAATCTTTAAAATTTATCTGCACCGTATCGTTATCTTTCTGCCGTATTGTAATATCCACCGGCATTTCACCATATTTTGCCGCATTATTTAAAATGTTTTCCGTAAGCTGCATGAGTCTTTTTTCATCAGCCGAAATCACCCATTCCGAATCCGGCAGGTAAAGCCGTACACTGTCCATATCACTTATAAGCTCCGCTACCGCTTTCCGCATAAACGCACACAGCTTCACTTCGTGCATATTCATTTCCAATTTGTCCATATCGGAAAGCGCATGTAAAAATAAGTCGTTGGTCAGAGCCGATACTTCATCGCATTTTCTGATAATAACTTCGGCAAATTTCATGCGTTTTTCAAGTGTCGTATCCATATATGCTGCCAGCCCTTCCGCATAAGCTCTGATAGAAGCCACCGGTGTCTTGATGTCGTGGGACAGTGTCGCAATGACAGTTTTATTATTTTCCACGGCTTCCCGTTCTGCGGCTCTTGCTTTTATAATTTCTTTGCGCATACTGTCAAATGCCCAAGTAAATGCACCAAAATAATTGCTGCGCTCGTATTTTAACGGCACATCAAAATTCCCCTGTGCAATGTTTTCCGCAAATCCCTGCAATTTTTCAAATGGGCGCAGAATCCGGTAATACAGATATCCCATAACCGCAAAAAGGAATAAAAAAACAATACATGAGTATACGGCTGTGCCTTTTTTAGACGGTACAGCTTCGTTTGTCTGTCCTGCCTGCATTTTCTCTTTTAAAGCCTGTAGTTTTAAAGATGCCTGTTCATCTTCTCCCCTGCGGATAAGCTGCTGTACTTCATTGACCGCCACAATCCGCTCTGCCGCTGTGTCCTCTGTCGGCTGTTTTGTACCGGGCAGTAAAAAAACGGCAGTTATCAGCAGTAAAACCGCTGTAAAAACTACCGTTGTGATTATCCATTTTTTTCTGATTGTGTTTTTCATCTGTCTTCCCCCTTTTCCTCCAGCATATAGCCGACACCCCAGACGGTCTTTAGATACTTTGGTATTCCCGGCGTATCCTCTAACTTTTCACGAAGCCAGCGCATATGCACCGTCAGCGTAGACGGCTCTACTATTGAAAATGCGCCCCAGACCTCCGAAAGCAGCGTATCCTTTCTGACCGCTGTATTTTTATGGCGGCACAGATACGCAAGCAAATCAAATTCCCGCAGGGACAATGGTATATTTTTACCGTCTTTGGTAACAGTACGTGCCGTAAAATTCACCTGCACATTTCCGAATGTCATCTGTTCTTCCTGCCTGTTCGCTCCGTAAGTTCTGCGAATCAGGGCATTGACACGGCACAACAGCTCCTTCATGGAATACGGCTTTGAAAGATAATCGTCCGCCCCCAGCTCAAATCCTTCTATTTTATCATTTTCACTTGTCCTTGCGCTCGCAAAAATAACCGGAATCCCAGACACTCTGCGCAGCTCGCTGCAAAATACAAAACCGTCTGTATCCGGCAGGTTTATATCCAAAAGTATCAAGTGAACCTTTATATGCTCCAGCATTTCAAATGCCGCCGCACTGTCTGCGGCGCACAATACTTTATACCCATAACCCTGTAACATTTCTGCAATTATCCACGATAAATCCTTATCATCATCCACAATTAAAATCTGATATTCCATATTTTTCCTGCTCTCCGGTTCTATCTCTTAAAAGCTCTGTCAATTATATTCCACCAATTTATGAATTACTTTTATCAGTACTTCCACATCAACAGGCTTAACAATATGCTCATTCATTCCTGCTTCCTTAGCTTTAAGCCTGTCCTCTGTAAATGCATTTGCTGTCATTGCAATGATTGGTATTGTCTTTGCAATCGACATTCCCAGACCTGTTCCGGCAAATTTATTATACCACTACAATCCATACACACCACTTCTATCCCGTTTTTTAAATTCTATAAATAAACGTTGCTCTAAATGTTCTACAAAATCTTTATTATTCATATATCTTTACCTTATCCATTCATATACTTTCTGACATAATATTATATACTTCTTTTTCACTTAAATCATTATCATATATCATATTAATCTCAATTCTACAATATTTTTTATTTTTTGCATACGTATATTTATTAAATTCTAGTACATTTATTATCTTTTAGATTTCTGAAGACGAGATTATTTTTTAGATGTTATCTTATTTACAGCCTTCTTATATTTTCATAAATAAAATTCTTTCGTTTGCCCTAGGCGGAAACCCACTACCTTTAGGTGGTTGGAGGAACCTTGTAAATCTTTAATCGTTAACCCTGATTCTCAATATATTTTTGTATGGTAGTTGACGATACTTCTCCAATGCTACAAGCAAAATATCCGTCTGACCAAAATATTTTTTTCTTCCAATACTGTTTAGACAGAAACGAACTGTATTTATGCCATAAATAACACGTTGTTTCTTGCTTTACAATTTTGACAATATCGCAAACCCTATCTGTTGTATCGTAACTTAATAAGAAATTTTTGTATTCTACTTTACGAGAAATATTTAACCTTAAATCGCAAATGGCTAATTCTGTTTTGATGACTGTTATCGCCAGATATAAGACCATTCTTGAGAATCAAAACGAATGGATTAAACACTCGTTCAAAAAGCCTCAGTATGATTTGGTTTGGAACACTCTTTCCATTACTTAATCTTATCTCATATCATTTTATTTAATAATCTGGTTACTGATAACCTGTTATGGCTAAAGTGATGAGTAAATTTGTTATTAATTTTCTCAGTCAGACAAACAAAAATTTATTAAATCTCATTATGGTTCAATCTACTTTTTAACTCCAAAATATCATGCTTTATTTGTTCAATAACTATCTCAAATTCCTCATCGCTTTTTCCAGTTGGATCTTCAAGTTCCCAATTATCATCAAATGGTCTGCCTATAAATGGACACCCTACATTACATCCCATTGATATTGCAATATCCGGATCTGGAATATCACTAACCAGCTTACTGAACTGTCCTTCTGCTTCCATATCAATATTATATAATTCCTTCATAATACGGACAGCATCCTGATTAATCTGTGGTTTTGTTTCTGTCCCCGCCGAATAACTGTGAAACACATCTGATGCCAGATGTCTTCCAAAAGCCTCAGCAATCTGACTTCTACATGAATTGTGAACACAAATAAAAGCTACTTTTACATTACTCATAAAATGGACACCGCTCCTTTATACATTGCTCGTTAAAATCTGTGAATCCACATTGCATTTGTTCGTATTGCAATGTTACTCCATAATGAGCATTCACATAATCAATACCATTCCTAAATGCTATCATTGCATCTCTCTTGCAGCATCTGGGTCCGTTTATGGTTCCTAATTCTCCAATTGCTTTCGAGGTAAACTGCATATGATTTCCCCATGTTCCATCCATTGAAAGTGGACCTGTTCCGTCTATGATTGCAAGTGCAGCACCTATAGATGTGATTGCTCCGCATATTCCCCATAAACCGCACATTGCCCCCGGCATCCGAAGTCCCTCTGCCATCAGCCTGTCCAATGCCTGTTCTAAGTCAATCTCTCCTCCTGCGTTTTTGTAGGCTACAAGCAAACTTGCACCATCTAATATATGGTGTTCCGGTCCATGAATACTGACATATTCCTTCTTTGCTATCTGTTTAAAAATCACAACCGGATTTGTTCCCTGTTCTTTCTTTATATCTTTTACAATCAGTTCTGCTTTTTCTCTTACTGTCATAGAAACATTCCTTTCGTCTTATTTACAGTTCTTACAAATATAAACAGAATTTCCCAAATAACATAAAGAAAAACAAGCATGCAATTCCATACATTGTAAAGGGTTTAATCAGCCAGTTAACAATCCAAGTCACAAATACTCCCTTCGGATTTTCGCTGATATACTTAACACTTTTAAAATCCTAATGCCAATGGGATTCCTGCTTCACCGACCTCGTTTCTACGTTCCACTCCGGTCGGAGCAGAACAAACATACACCGGATGTTTTGCTCCCTACTATCTCCACAGGCGTTAATTAGGACAGTCCCTGCCCTATTTATAATTTTTCTTATGCTATTTATCTTATTCCTTCTGTCAGTATATTTTTTACAGCATTTATACCCCTGTCATGTTCCCATAATGTAAGTATAGCATAAACCACCACTTTCGGCTACCTTAACCTACCGTCTAAAGCCAGTTGGATTGCGGTAGCCATAAATAAACCGAAGCAAGTATCAGCATAATGATGTCCATCCGTATTTTTCACATCACCAATGTTCTTTGCCCCTTGCACAAACACCATACCTGCATCTTCAATGTGGAAGAATTTCAGTACAAGCCTGTATTGCCATCCTTTCGCTCGCTTCCTGCCAAAATAATGATATTACTCATAGTCGCTTTCTTCTATTTATTTAACACAATAAAATTATTATACTGATATTGATAATGATAAAGTATGTATTTCTTTTAAGAATAAAGATTTTGGCTCATTGCTCACATAAACTCAAAAATGCAGTACAATCTAAGATGATTGTACTGCATTTTTTGAATACAGGTGGCTTTTTCATTTTTTGTTATAACTTAATGTAACTTATCACCAGTAAACAAGCAACTTAAAGCCACTTTTATCTAGTTCAGTTTTTTAAGCAATTTGGTTCAGTTTTGGTTCAGATTAAAAACCAAACTGTACTAGTTTACACCGATTTACATTAAGTATTAGTATATACATTTTTTACCAAACCGCTTAAATACTGCATTCTAATTTCAAGCAATTATACTATTCGTATGATTACATTCTATCATGGAATGTTCTAGAAATAACATCCATCTGCTGTTCCTTAGTAAGGTCGATGAACTTAACAGCGTAACCAGATACACGGATTGTGAAGTTAGCATACTCTGGCTTTTCTGGATGAGCCATGGCATCAAGTAACTTATCCTTACCGAATACATTTACATTAAGGTGATGAGCACCCTGATCGAAGTATCCATCCATAACGTTTACAAGGTTAGCAACTCTTTCTTCTTCATTATGACCTAAAGCATCCGGATTCATTGTCTGTGTATTAGAAATACCATCTAATGCCCACTCATATGGAAGCTTTGTAAGTGAGTTAAGTGAAGCTAAAAGACCATTCTGTTCAGCACCATAGCTTGGGTTAGCTCCTGGTGATAATGGTGTACCGGCCTTACGTCCGTCAGGCATTGTACCTGTATACTTACCATAAACAACGTTAGAAGTAATTGTAAGGATAGATGTTGTAGGCTCTGAATTTCTGTAAGTATGTCTCTTCTTAATCTTCTCAAGGAATGTTCTAAGAAGCCATACAGCTATATCATCTGCCTTATCATCATCGTTACCATACTTAGGGAATTCTCCTTCAATCTGGTAATCAACAACAATACCCTTTTCTTCATCACGTACTGTCTTAACCTTAGCATACTTAATAGCTGAAAGTGAATCTACTACATGAGAGAAACCAGCAATACCTGTAGCAAATGTTCTCTTAACATCTGTATCAATAAGAGCCATCTCTGCTGCTTCATAGTAGTACTTATCATGCATATACTGGATAAGGTTAAGTGTATTAACATAAAGATCTGCTAACCAATCCATCATAACATCGAACTTTTCAATAACTTCATCATAATCAAGATATTCTGATGTAATAGGCTTGTAAGCTGGTCCAACCTGCTTACCATCTTTTTCATCCACACCACCATTGATAGCGTAAAGTAAACACTTAGCAAGGTTAGCTCTAGCTCCGAAGAACTGCATTTCCTTACCTGTCTGTGTAGCAGATACACAACAGCAGATTGAATAATCATCGCCCCATGTAACCTTCATAACATCATCGTTCTCATACTGGATTGAAGATGTATCAACAGAAATCTTAGCAGCATACTTCTTGAAGTTTTCTGGAAGTCTTGAAGAGTAAAGTACTGTAAGGTTTGGTTCTGGTGAAGGTCCCATGTTCTCAAGAGTATGAAGGAATCTGTAGTCATTCTTTGTAACCATTGAACGTCCATCGATACCTGTACCACCAACTTCAAGTGTAGCCCATGTAGGATCACCTGAGAATAATTCGTTGTATGATGTAATTCTTGCGAACTTAACCATTCTACACTTCATAACGAAATGATCTATTAATTCCTGAGCTTCTTTTTCTGTAATCTTTCCAGCTTCAAGATCTCTTTCGATATAGATATCAAGGAATGTAGACACACGACCTACAGACATAGCAGCACCGTTCTGAGTCTTGATAGCAGCAAGATAACCAAAGTATAACCACTGAACAGCTTCCTTAGCATCCTTAGCTGGCTGTGAAATATCATAACCATAGCTTTCAGCCATCTTCTTCATTCCTGCTAAAGCCTTATACTGGTCTGATATCTCTTCTCTTAAACGGATAACGTCATCTGTCATTGTTCCACAACCACAGTTAGCGTGATCCTTCTTCTTTTCTTCCATAAGGAAATCAATACCATAAAGAGCAACTCTTCTGTAGTCACCTACGATACGTCCACGACCATAAGTATCTGGAAGACCTGTGATGATGTGGCTGTGACGAGCCTTTCTTATCTCTGGTGTGTAAGCATCGAAAACACCCTGATTGTGTGTCTTATGATATTCTGTAAAGATCTTGTGTAATTCAGGACTTGGCTCATAACCATAGTTCTTGCAAGATTCTTCTGCCATCTTAATACCACCATAAGGCATAAAAGCTCTCTTTAAAGGCTTATCTGTCTGAAGACCTACAACCTGTTCAAGATCTTTCATTGATTCATCTATATATCCAGGACCATATGCTGTAAGACCGGCAACAACTTCTGTTTCCATATCAAGAACGCCGCCCTTAGCTCTTTCTTCTTTCTGTAATTCCTGAAGTCTGCCCCAAAGCTTGTTAGTTGCTTCTGTTGGGCCCTCTAAGAAGCTTTCATTGCCATCATATGGCTTATAGTTGTTCTGAACGAAATCTCTTACATTGATTTCTTCTTTCCAAAGTCTGCCCTTGAAACCGTTCCACTGTTCCTTCTGTAACATCTGTAACTTCCTCCTATATAATATATTGTATTACTATTTGTACATTGTATACATAATGTCCTCAAAAAAAAAGTCATGCAAAATCGTCTATAACACTTTGACAATTATGTAACAATTTCTTTACAATGACCATAATAACATCTATATCTATTAAAATCAAGTGACTTTTCAAGAGTATTTGATTAAATACAATTTCTTGAAATTATGTATCAAATACAGTAAAACTTTGTCAAAAAAGACAATTTATTTTTACTAATCTTTAGTTTTAGTTTCCATTAAAAAGAAATAAGGAAGCTATCTGTCTTCATCCCCACAAACAGATAACTTCCTTAAATACATTTCCGACTGGTCCCCTATTCATACATGATAAATAATTATTCCTGATTATAATATAATATCAATTAATTATTTATCCTTCTTAGATGTCTTTTTTAAAGACTGTGGCTCTACAGGCTGATATACACCAAAAAATGATGCTGAATTACCAGCTGCCTTAGCTGTCTTTGCTGCCACTGCTGCAATCGCTTCATATACCTTTTTCATGTGATAATCTCTCCTTTCCAATCCCCACCAGCAGTAAAACTGCTATAAGAATCTGAATACTATTAATATAAAGGCTCATCTTACTATAAATGTTCTGATTCCCCACACATAAGATTCTGCCTGTTATATCCAGACATATTGATACAGACATTATTGCTATATATGTAACTATACTTATTGTCTTATACCTGCACTTTTCTTCCTCCGTAAGTGATTTATTATGATTCTCCAATGGTGCAAACCTGCAAATAATAAGAAGTGCCATAACATCCAATAACCACATCAATCCCGATAAATCATTATTTAAGCAAAACTGTGTAAAACATATCGTGCATATAAATGATCCGACAAATACGATATTACATATAATCCTCGAATCGGCATGATACCCTCCGGTATACATTCTTACAGGAATAATCACTGCAAGATATATAATGCTATATAATGGCATATTTATTATACAACCTGCTAATATCACAAGTACTGCTCCCAAAAGTCCTGAGATTATAAGCTCAATTCCATATGTGTATATTTCGCTTTCTTCTTTTGGCTGTGTCCTTTTTAATAAAAAAGCAGTTATACCCTCAGCTAATGTATGAACCATACGTTGTTCCCCCTCGTAATCATCACTTAGCTATAAGTATAACCGCTTTTTTTAATTATTCAATACACTTTGCGTGAACTGTTGAGTTTCTGCGTGAATTGTAAAAAAATGGCTGTTTTTGCCACATTTTCGTTATTTTTTTAACAATTTTCCATTATATCCTGTTCTTTTTTTTCATTAAATCCATCTGACTTTTTTGCAATAACAACATTACATACCATAACATTTTTTAATTTCATCTTATATTTTATAATTCCATCATATTTTTTTACGGTATCCATAATATTATTTATACCATAACCATGCATGCTGCTATCTGCTTTAGTCGTCTTAAATAACGGATTATTCTTAAACACATCATTATCAGTTGAATTACCAATTTCTAATCTTATTGATTTTTCATCAGCATATATTCGTATCTCTGCTCTTTTTTCATCTGTTTTTATTGCTGCCTCTATTGCATTATCAAGAAGATTGCCTACCAGGACATATAAATCAACATCCTTTATTCCATCTATTACACCACTTACAAAGCAATGCATATTAATACCTGATGTAAGACACTGTTCAAGCTTTCTGTTAAGAAGATAATTCAATATTATATTATCAGTATATACCATCTGTTCCTGCTTAAGATTTTTATCTTTTATAAATTCATCAAGAAATACTGCCGCCTTATCATACTTTTTGTCGCTTATAAGTTCATCTAAAAGCAGCATTATCTTTTGCACTTCATGTCTGGTCTTATCCGTCTCATTTTTTAACTGCTTTATCTGTTCAACATCGTACTCCTTCTGTCTGTACGCCTCTATAAGAACTTCACTTCTTATCTTTTCATTATATACTTTATGTTCAAATATCATCAGTATAAAGCTTATTATATTAAGAATAATTATCCCAAGCATGGCAAGCAGTGTATACATCATCCTGATATTATAATTCTGGTAATCATTATATAGAATAAAACAGCAGACAGCTACTGATATCAATGGAATTACGGATGCCACCAGCATATATCTTGTATCCTGTATTTTTGCAAACTTTTTCTTTATCTTTATTATATATATGGCAAATAATACAAGGCACACCTGTGCTGTCATACATGCCATAACATAATAAATACCTGTATCTGAAACTATAATCATATTGTCTTTTCTTGCAATAAGCCCTATAACACCGGTTCCCATAACTGCTGAAAATACAATAATTCCAAGAAGCAGTATATTATAAAATGCCTTTTCTGCTATTGTTCCTCCAAGCATTACAATGCTAAACATCATAGATATAAACAGATAAATAAATATTCCAAAGCTTTCAAAATCCGTTTTATATCGTATTATTTCAAGATATACCAATGTAACCATAAATCCTGTCATATATGTTATAATCTTATTAATATTTTTATTTTTTACTCCAAGACACTCAACAAGATAATATGACACAAAGATACTCTGAAAAATATTAACTGCCAGATCAAATATTTCTAATGCCATCAGCCACCCCCATCATACCATATCCGCAAGTGACCAAGCTGCATATACATCCTTTACACGTTCACGGCTTATTCTATACTTATCTTCATCCATATATACATCACAACGCACTATGCTTGTTATATATTTGGCATTTATAATAGTTCCCCTTGATATCTTTATAAAACCATAATCAAGAAGTGCTTTTTCACAGTCAGATAACTGTCCTGCTATGTTTATATTTCTGTCTGTAAGGCTTATATCAAGCCTGTGATTAAATACATTGACAGCTTTAATTTTATTAACATTAACCACCAGTTCTTTTGTTCCATCATGGAATATTATTACACGTTTAATCTCTTCAAGATATTCAGCTACATTTGTCATTGTATAATCAATATCACGGCTTATATTTTTTTTTGATATAAATCCAAGAGGTCTGCATACAAATGCCTGCGTAATATAGCTTGTATAATTAGTCATATATACTATTCCGGGATTTTTTGTAATCTTAACAAGCTCCTTTGCAATATCAAAGCCTAACCTGTCACCACACTCTATATCCATAAATACAACATCTATTTTATCATTGATATAATTTTTCAGCAGCTCATCACCAGATTCATATAATATACATTCCACCTCATCTTTGCCATCACTGCATCTTTTATAAGACTCCTTAAAAATATTAGTCATATAATTCAAATATGAGGCTTCATCATCACATATTGCAAATCTAACCATCTTAATCCCCATTCCGCAGGCTTTTTCTAATACTGGAAAACCGCTGGTCAAATATCAGATTTGACTATGCGCTAAAAGCTGATTTGTGGCACCTGCAACACAAACAGCCAGTTAATTTATAAATATTCATCATTGTTCACATCGATACGTTAATAGTAATTATAATATAACATAACCTGGTAATATAATACTATTTTTAGCACACTATAGCACAAAAATGTTAAAGTATTATTAAAAGTCTTATTAAAAAACCATATTATTTATTAATATTACTATTAAGTATAACACATATGATACTGAGTTTATGATAAAATAAGATTAAAGTATTAGTAAGGCATTAAAAATGTCTACGGAGTGGAGATAAAGTATGAAACAATATATAAACCTGTTAAAAAACACATATATGTTTAATGGAATTAACGAATCTGAAATAGAGGGCATGTTAAAATGTCTTAACGCAAGAACCATGCTCTATAAAAAAAATGAATATATCTTAAGAAATGGCGAAACTGTAAACTCAATCGGCATGGTACTTGAAGGACTTGCACTCGTTGAAAAAGAAGATATATGGGGAAACCGCACTATTATATCCGAAATATCACCAGGCAGCCTTTATGCTGAAAGCTATGCCTGTCTTTCTAAGCTTCCTGCAGAAATAAGTGTTATTGCAAGTGATAATACAACCGTTATGTTATTTGATATACGAAGAATACTGACAACCTGCTCTTCATCGTGCGGATTCCATACAAAACTTATCCAGAACCTTTTATATACAATTGCACAAAAAAATGTACTCCTCACTAAAAAGATGGAATACATTTCAAAAAAGACAATAAAAGAAAAACTGCTTGCTTACCTATCCTCAGAGGCTATGAAAGCTGGCAGTCCTACATTTAATATTCCATTTAACCGGCAGGAACTTGCTGATTTTCTGTCAGTAGACAGAAGTGCCTTAAGCAGTGAAATAAGCAGGCTTCAAAAAAAAGGTATTATCTCCTGCAGAAAAAACGCCTTTACAATACTTATGCCTGATTCCTGAGCCATCTTCCAATATCAGGTCTTCTGCAATAAGCTCTTAATTCCATAACAATATCTTTTTTACAATATTGTGCATTAAGAATAATACGGCTTACTGTCTCTCTTTTTTCTTTTATTTCACTCGCTTTATTAATAAGATCTCTTACCGATAACTTAACCATGCCATTTTCTCCGACCTCATCATATACAATCTGATGCATGCTCACGCCATTATCGGTAAGAATCTCATTAATAACAAAAATAAACTTTTCCTTTTCTTTTTGCTGTTCTTTTATGAAACGCTCATGCCTTTTTTTATCCAGTTTGTCAAATAACTTTTTTTCCCTCTCCAGCTCTTTTTCTTCATCCATTCTCTCGTCATCAAGAACACCATTGTGAACAGCACTCTTTATCTGTTCATTATCGTTTTCAACGTATTTCATATATATACATTAATCTCCATTTCTTCCGACATATCCTTAACATTCATGCTCCACGCTTACTAACAAAATAAAATCAAGGATTATCATATAGTAATATATTTTAATTATAATGTAATCTTTATATATTTTCAATGAATAAATATTAATAGTTCAGATTCTATCAGAACCTTTTGTCAGAATAATTGATTGTTTAAAACTTTTTATTAATTCCAACAAAATCATTATGATTAATATCATCTCTTAAAACAGTGCCTTGTGTTATTCCATCAAATGAAATATATCTTTTTCCTTTGTATACAAGTGTTCCTTCCACACCTTCAACTGCTACATCATATACATCCTTTGTTACATTTAATCCTATATCCCTGCCTTTTGAATCCTCAAAAATCAATGTATATTCAATTCCTTTTTCAGCAATTCCTCCTGCGACTCCACCACCTCCCTGTGTAATATACATCTTCTTGTTGACATACTGCTGTGCTTGTTTTACCTTTAAAGTTGCTTTCACAGATACCTTTTTACTAAATAATGCTACTAACAGATCCTTTATGGCATTTTTTAATATCCATAATGCAATGGCTATAAGAAGAATATATACAACAATCTGAAGCCATAATGGAAACATCTCACCTGACTGTGACTGAAGCTGTGTATTATAATTACTCATAACATACCTCTTTTCTAAGCAGTTTAAATATCCGATGTAACTGATTATATATTCCTGATAATGATGTATCTAAAAAGAATATATTAATCTTTATTCCACAGGCATTTTCTAATGCCGGAGGAATGGCAAACCTGATATCAGATTTGGCTCTGCGATAAGGGCTGCTTTGTGACGACTGCAACACAAATAGCCAGTTCATTTATGAACTTTAAAAAATAACCGCATCAGCATTATTTTTCACACTTTACATCTTTGACTGCTTATTTATGCTTGGAAACAAGCAGCCTTATAAAATTAACACGTTCCTTTCTGTTATTTATATAATATCACAATATATGCAAAAAACAACCATTTAATGCTTAAATGTCTAAATTAAGCATTAAAATGGCTGTTTTTGTGTTTCAAAAGTTATTTATAGGTTTATTTTTATTTTGCTGCAAGCTTCTTTGCCACAAAGCCTGAAAGCATATTAATTAATATTACCAATACTAGCAAAACTACTGCCGTCGCATATGCCTGGTCAATGTTTAAGCCTTCTTTTGAAAGATTATACATATGGACTGACAGTGTTCTTACAGATGAGAATACATTTTCAGGTATCTTTGCAACTGTACCGGCTGTATATATAAGTGCCGCTGTTTCTCCGACAATTCTTCCTGTTGCAAGGATTATTCCCGAAAGTATTCCTGGAACTGCCGATGGAAGTACTACCTTAAATACTGTTCTTAATTTTCCTGCACCAAGTCCAAAGCTTCCCTCACGGAAGTTCTTAGGGACTGCAAGAAGTGCCTCCTCTGTAGTTCTCATTATTGTTGGAAGTACCATTATTGCTACTGTAAGTGCTCCTGATAAAAGTGAGTATCCAAATTTACATGTAGATACAAAAAATAACATACCAAAAAGTCCATATACGATAGATGGTATTCCTGAAAGTGTCTCTGCCGTAACTCTTACAATTCCTACTATCTTATTGCCGGTTTTGGCATATTCAACCATATATATGGCTGCAAATATACCAAGCGGCGTTGCAATTATAAGAGCAAGTGCTGTAAGTAATAGTGTGTTAATTATTGATGGAAGCATTGACACATTTTCTGAATTATACTCCCATGCAAACAGTGACGGTGTAAGGTGGGGAACACCCTTCACAACAATGTATACAACAATAAAGCCAAGAACAAATATAGTTAAAAATGCTGCAAGGTTAGTTATTAGAAACACTGCCAAAGAACCGGGATGTTTAAGATATGTCTTTAGCTTATTATTAAAATCAGTCTTCATTATATCTTATCCCCCTTTCTTTTAAGTACTGAAAACAGCATATTTATCAAAAGAATAAATACAAACAGTACAACACCTGTAGCTATAAGAGCTTCTCTGTGTAAATCTGTCGCATATCCCATTTCCATTACTATGTTAGCTGTAAGTGTTCTTATTCCTTTAAATAATCCTTTTGGCATTCTTGCCTGATTACCCGCTACCATAATTACAGCCATAGTTTCACCGATTGCACGTCCGATTCCGAGCACAATTCCCGCCATTATTCCTGATTTTGCCGCCGGTACAACTGTTAAAAACACACTACGTTCATGCGTAGCACCCAATGCTAACGCTCCCTGATAATATTTTTCAGGCACCGCCCTGATAGACGATTCTGAAATGCTTATAATTGTTGGTAAGATCATTATCCCAAGAAGAACTGATGCTGTAAATATACTGTTTCCATCTGCTGCATCAAAACTTCCAACTGCCGGAACAATGACACAAAGACCGAAAAATCCATATACTACCGATGGTATTCCTGCAAGTAAATCAACACCCGGTTTCATTATTTTATATAACCATGACGGACAGAACTTAGCCATATATATAGCTGTTAAAAGTCCTATTGGAACACCTATTACAATTGCTCCTGCCGTAACATAGATACTTCCCAGTATCATAGGAAAAATACCGTAAATGTCATTTCCCGGCTTCCACATTTTCCCTGTAAGGAAATCTAAAACTCCGATTTTTGCCATAGCCGGAATACCATTTGCAAAAAGAAATATACATATAAGTGCTACTGCTAAAATAGATACACACGCACATAACAGAAACACAAACTCCATTATTTTCTCTTTTAATACCGTCTTATTCACATCAATTCCTCATTTCATACATCTTTACACAATTGTTAATTATTTAACTTTGCTCCACTCTGTAGTTTCGCCTGTGTATACAGATTTAATCTGGTCAATTGTCATATCTGATATGCTGTTTTTTGAATTTACAACTACTGCAATACCATCAAGTGCTATAGCCTGTGATGTAAGTCCTGCACTCTTTTCACTGTCCTTTAGTTCTCTTGATGCCATACCGATATCACATGTACCATCCTTAACTGCTGTCATGCCTGTTGTTGAATCACTTTCCTGAAGCTCGATAGTTGCACCTGAATTAACCTTCTTGTAACCTTCGATAAGCTTCTCCATAACCGGAGTTACTGATGAAGAACCTGCAACTACAATCTTACCTGTGCTGCCTGCTGATGTAAATACGCCTGTATTGCTTTCTGAAATATAACCATTATCTTCAACAATCTTTTGTCCGTCTGCACTCATTATGTAATTAATAAAATCCTTTGAAAGTTCGTTTGGAGTACCCTTTGTTGCTATATTAAATGGTCTTGAAAGCTTGTAGCTTCCATTTTTTACGTTATCTGCTGTAGCCTCAACTCCACCGACCTTAACTGCTTTTACAGTTGAATTTAATGCTCCAAGTGAAATATATCCGATTGAGCTTTCATCACCAGCTACTGTTGTAATAACTGTTGCTGTGCTATTTACAACTACAGCATCCTCAGATGTCATATCAATCTTCTTTCCGCTTGAATCCTTCTGTTCAACACCTACAAGTTCAATAAATGCTCCTCTTGTTCCTGAACCATCTTCTCTTGATACAACTGTAATGTTCTTTGATGATGCTGCCTTAGTATCTGTAGAACCGGATGATGAAGATGAACTACTGCTTCCACATCCTGCTAACGCTCCTGTAAGACATAATACACTCACTGCAACTGCTGCACACTTTCTTAAGCCATGCTTTCTCATACATAATCCTTCTTTCTTCTCTTTATTCGATTATTCAGTATAGGGCACATATATGGTTACACCATTTTATCTGATTCATATCAGTCTGAAATATACAGACCATGCTTCTTTAATCCAATACTCCATATATACACCTGTTACTATTTGTCAGACATGTCTTTTATCTGACAACGATATAATACAAAAAAACATGTAAAATCTACTATCACATTAAACTAAAATCAATGTAAAGTGTTTGTTAAATTTTTTATACAATGTAAAACTGATGACAGCTATGTTAATTATGTTAATTCTATGTAAAATCAGACAGAACTTAATGCAGTATATAGATTTTTAACAGCCTCTCACATAAATAAAGCAGGATGGACACCATGCCAGCATCCATCCTGTCATCCTGAATATATTTTATTTATTCTGTGACTGCTCTATTACAACATCTCCCCATCCTGTTACATTGCCTGAATTATCCCTTACAGGTGTAAAATTATCAGCCTGTATAAATTCAGCCTTTGCATTGATATTAAATGTAATTCCAGCTTCATCATTTCCCCAGTCTGTAGGAATTGTTACCTTAGTAAATACAGTTGACGATGTTGTCTTTCCCTCATCATTAGATAAAATTGTATCATAATAATAGTATCCATCATCAGCTCGGCTCCATCCATCAGCTATATCAAGTCCGTCTTCCAAAGCTGCTGCCTGCTCCATTGTAAGTCCCAAAAAATCAAGCTTAACCCTTACATATGCATCCTCTGATGTACTGTCAAGTCTTACTGTAGGATCCTTTTTAAGCACATCACCCGGTTTTACATTACTATAATCCTTACCTGTTGTATTATTATCTCTTTTTTGCTCTCCGGTCTCTGTTAATGTACCCGTAACATGACCAAGTGTCACTACATTGGCTCTTTGATCATGGTCTGTAAAATATGCAAGAGTTCCTCCTGTTACTGCTGTAAGACACATTGCAGATATTACTGCACCTGTAATTAACTTTTTATTTTTCAATCCAATTCTCCATTTCATTTAAAATCTGCCTGCGAATCTTATTTAAAACCACCGGTCAGCTCTGCTGGCTTTTTCATATCAAATTTCATAAAATAAATTGTCCATGCATTAAACATGTCATTAAATTTTTATCAGTATATTTAATTAAACTGTGCATCAGAAGGTGTCTTAGTATTAACAAGCTTTACAAGCTCACCGCATGCTGCATCTGCATCCTCAAATGTTGATGCCTGCACTGCAAAACCTGTTACCTTGATATTAAATGTTGGAAGTGTACCGGCATCTACAATATTTCCTTGGGCATCCTTATAAATTACTGCCGGGTCATACTTTTGTGTTGTAGTATCTATAATCTCAAGCTTATTGCCTTCTGCATCACATTTATACACAGTCGTCGTCTTTGCCTTAGATGACCACTCTTCACTGATTCCTGTATTAACCTTTACATTATTAAATAATGCATTAGTCTTACTTTCTGCTGCTACCTCACTCTTATGTAACCATATTTCGCTGCCGTCTGAATTAGTAGATATCTTTTCCCAGTCTGTCTTATTAAAATCCGTAACCTCTGCATATTTTGCAAATTCTTCTGCACTCATAAGATTTCCCTGTTCATCTGAATAATCCACTTTAATTGCCATATATACCGGCTGGTCAGATTCATTTGTCATAACCGGATTCTTTCTTATTACATCACCCGGAATATAATTTTTACCTGAGTCCTCTGTCCAGTCTGTTTCTGTAAGTGTCGTTGTAATATTTTTGCCTGATGTAAATGTATTTGTCTTTGTTTCTGTAACAGAGTTAAGATATGCTAATGTTCCTCCTGCTGCAAGTCCTGCTGATAAAACCATAGCTGCTGCTGTTAATGTAATCTTTTTACTCTTTTTCATTATAAATATTCCTCCACAAAATAAATTTTACAGTGCGTCAGCCTTAGCTAACTCATTTAATGCTTTTTTGGCTTCTTCCATGCCAATTCCATCTGACTGTACTGCATATGCCGTCACATTGATATTAAAATGCGGTAATCGTCTTGTATATTCATCCTGTGAAATATCATCGCTTAAATGTACTTTTGTAAATAAGCTCTCTGTTACATTTTCAGATATATCTGTCAAAGAATCATCCGGTTTAAGTACTGTTTTATACATATATAAAACTGATTTGCCATACTCACCGGTCCTTAACTGTTCATCTGTCTTATCATTACCTATATAGACCCATGAGTCAGAAAAATCCAGTCCCTGTGATTCACTATTCCCATCAAGATATGTTTCCTGAAATTCACCAAATGTTATTTCTTCACCGTCTTCATTAAAATACTGAACCTTTAATGCAACATAAGATGAAACACTGTCATCATCAAGAATAACTGCTGGGTCTTTATCAATTATCTGTCCCGGTACATAAGATAAAGCTTCTGTCTTTCCATGGTCATCCCACTCAGGCTCTGTTAATGTAATTCCAATTTTTTTATCTGACTGAAATGTGTTATTTGCCGTCTTTGTTACCGTACTAAGATAGGAATAAGTAACATAACCCCCGGCAGACATTAATACTGCCAGAACACTGACAAGCAGTAATATCTTTTGCTTTTTTTTCATTACAGTGTTTCCTTTCTTTATTTACTTTACGGTATTATTATATGGCTTCATTGTCACACGGAGGTCACATACTAAAAATTGTGATTTGTTGAAATACGGGGTGTAGTGGGGAAGTGGCGGATTGTATTGGAAATTTTAAAACGATGGATGAGTGCTAAGAAA
>OGGM01000606.1_pt1 | contig 22934 bp, 18 predicted proteins | sample 1571251 | NCBI WGS metagenome assembly OGGM01 (sample SAMEA2582076, study PRJEB24529) | metagenome | biome: Human gut stool | place: China | collected 2011 | reverse complement strand
AATATGGTGGATTTCCCATTATATATATTTCGTCATTTTGTTTTAATCGCAACACTTCATTCCAATCAATACGAAGCGAGTTCGCACACACTATATTACCGGCATCTTTTAATGGCAACAACTCAGCAATGGTCCCTGGGATTGCTTCTTCGAGCTCCTTGTTCATTTGGTGCTCAGCAATCCATAAAGAAAGTCTCGCTACCTCATGGGCAAAATCATCCAATTCAATCCCGTTAAAATTACCTAGATGAATCACTGATAGTGGCATGGTGTCATTATTTTGTAAATCACCCAACAATTGCAAAATCTTGATTTCAAGACGACGGATTTCTTTATAGGCAATGATCAAGAAATTTCCGGATCCACTAGCGGGGTCCAAAAACTTGATATTAGAAATTCGTGTCAACAAAGCACTTAGCTCATTGATGATTGTTGTCTTATTATATTTTCTTGTTTTTTTAGTAATTTCCTTAAGCTCGTTTTCTTCACTGCGAAGTTTTAAAGTTTCAAATGCTTCTGTCAAATTATCTAAAAACAGCGGTTTGATAACTTTCATGATATTCGGGACACTTGTATAATGCATACCAGCAACATGACGATCCTCCGCAGAAGCTACTGATTGAATCATTGCGCCAAGGATATCGGGATTGATTTCATTCCAATTCAATAGTTCCCCAGCCTCAATAAGCAGTTCTCTTGAAACTTTTGAAAAGTTCAAATCTACATGTGGTTCACCGAATAATTTTCCATTAACATATGGAAACTCGAGTAACCATTCATCTTTGCCGCTGCGGGCTAACTCATTAATATCCAAAATCGAAAATAGCTCTTTTATGACTTCATTAAAATTCGAACCATCCTCAAGTGTTCTTGTCTTTAGAACATTTGTGAAAGAACCCTTATTCATAATTCCTGTGTCCTCTGCGAATAACAAGAACAGCACGCGAATCAGGAACAGGTTAAATGCATGTTCATTAGCATCTGGATTATCTTTTGCCACCACATCATACAATTTTGCAAAACGTTCAGCTGCTTTACGGTCTGCTGGGTTTTCAGCTTGATAATCAGCCTTCTCAATTCCATTCCAAGCTAAGAAAAAGTCAGCATTTGCTGGCAGTTCTTCAATTGGAATATTTAGCGTTTCATGTGTTTTCGTATCAATTGCAGCGATATCAGAATAATCGTTTACGATGATATATCGTGGTTTAGATTTTTGTTCTTTAATTGACTGAGCAATCGCATCAATCGCAATGACGACATCGCCTTCAATTTCTTCATAATGAAGTTTGTTCTTAATTACAAATGGTTCCCCATTGTCGAATTTTGATTTTGCACGTGTAATTGATGTTTTAGGAATGTCATACAACGCTAAGAATTGAGTGATGAAATCATCCCCATTATTATTCGAAAGTATTTTTTTTACACCATCTTCAATTTCAGTGATGTTTAAAACTTTATTTTTTGCCATTTACTTAACATCCTCCGCGTCTATCACATCAGAACTAATTATTTCACTAACATCAACATTCAAAGCAGCAGCAATTTTCAATAATGATTCCATCGCCACTAACTCATTTTTCCCAAATTTTGCTATAACATTCGGGCTGACACCTGAGATTCACGGAGTTGAGTTTTGTTCATATTCAAATCAATCAATAACTTCCATAACTTATTATAAGAAATTGACATACTGCACCTCTATTCTACTGTTACTTTTTATTATATCATTTATGAGCTATTAATATTACACGAAGTATGAAATATTTTCGCGAACGCAAACTTTTTATGAAAACTAAAAGCCTTCAGCATAGTTTTACTAAAGGCGAGATAACAAATATTAGTTCCACTTTATTTTAACCGGAATCCCTAACTGACGAGCCAGTTTTTCAATCTTAATTCTGACGTTCTTTTTGTTGAAATTTGCATAAACCCATACACCTTCAGCAACATTTGCTGAATTAGGCTTACCATTGTAAGTTGACGGTTTCCGCCCTAGAATCATAGCAAACGAAGGTGTCTCATCAACAATCAACTCTTGCAATTGCTCAGTGTACTTTTCATCAATAAATAGCTGTGAAACAAAATCAACCAATAAACCTCTGGCCGATTTCGAAGATAGCTGTTTCCCATCATATTAAATTTCATATTGTCTAGAAGAGCTATATTCATAAGTTGGAGTTTCATTGTCTTCAGAAGTACCAAACAAATCTATGTTTGCAATCTCATCAATGATTTCAATCACTGTATCATACAATTGGTCTGATTTAGCTTTTTGAAGTTTATCGATATATGAACTGTTACCAGTTGTCGAGTTCATCATTTCGTAGTCGGATTTTTCTTGGAAATCTTGGATAAGTCTTCTTTCAAGATAATCAGTATCTGCTTTTGACATTTTGCCATCAGCTCTTGCAAAGAACAAAACAGATTCAACCCAAGCTTTGTCTTCTTTGAGGAAATGCTGCGATAGCCGAAGCGAGATTGATTGTCCGGCAGCCAGTCCAACATATCGTTTATTCCCACCTATCAAAACGTAAACAGCTGGATAATTTGCGAAATCCTGTTCTTTCAAATATGTAAGGTAACTTCGACTCATCGAAACCAAAATTGCAGGCTCACGTTCAAAATATGAAATATTGTCTTTCTGTGTATCCGAAAAAATAAAAATCTGCTTCATGATCATGTCTCCCTTGAAAGTTCGATAATATATTATATCACGTAACCGTTATCAAAATCATCTAAGCTATCAACTCTACGGTGTAAAACCTGTCAACTCAAGGCTTGAAAGCATTTCTATCAAGTCTACGGTTAGCCCCTAAATCGTCATTTTTAGACTAAAAAAGAGCAACCTAGGAATTACCCTAAGTTACTCAAAACCTTATTATATCAACGTTCCACGAGAGTGAGCAGACCTACACACTCTACATGGTGCGTTTGCGGAAACAGATCCACCGGCTGAACTTTCTTCAATTCATAGCCCAACTCTTGGTAGAGTTTGATATCACGCGCCATGGTGGCGACGTTACAGGAGATATAGGCGATGCGGTCAGCGCCTGTTTGGGCACTTGCTTTGATAAAGCTTTCGGTCAAGCCCTTGCGTGGTGGATCGACTAGGATAGCAGTAGGCTGGATGCCTTCCTTGAGCCAATTCTTCATAGCATTTTCTGCTGTATCACAAACATAGTGGGCATTGGTTATGCCATTTAGACTAGCATTCTTCTGGCTATTCTCTACTGCTTCGGGGATGACCTCTACTCCATAGACTTCCTTGACATGCTTGGCAACTGACAAGCCAATGGTCCCAATTCCGGAGTAGGCGTCAATCACGATATCCTCTGCTCTCAACTCCGCAAAGTCAATAGCTGTCTGATAGAGCTTCTCTGCCATTTCTGTATTGACCTGGTAAAATGCTGGTCCAGAGATTTGGAAGCTATTGCCCAACATTTGGTCAGTAATGTAATCCTGACCATAAAGAGTGCGCCATTCTTTTCCAAAAATGGCATTGGTATTCTGGTCATTGATATTTTGCATAACGGATTTGATGGCTGGGAATTGCTTGATCAACTGCTCGATCAACTGGTCGACACGGAAAACCTTGGGACGAGTGGTGACCAAAATGACCATGATTTCTCCTGAATGGTGACCTCGGCGGACCACCAGATTGCGAATCAAGCCAGACTGTTCCTTTTCATCATAAGGCTTGAGGTCAAACCGACGAATCAAATCCCGAAGTGCCAAGACCACTTGGTCAATGACTGGATCTTGGATATAAAAGTCTTCAATCGGCATCAAATCATGAGAGTTCTTGCGAAAGAAGCCTGTCTCCACCTGACCATTGACACGACGGACAGGCACCTGGGCCTTGTTGCGATACTGGACGGGATGGTCCATCCCCAAGGTCAAGGGCACTTCGATATCAGAGATTCCTGCCATCTTGTAGAGGCTATCCTTAACCTGTTTGGCCTTGAATTTCATCTGCTCCGGATAAGCTAGGTGCCCCAAGTCCGCAATACCGCTTCGCAAATAGGCTAGGTCTAGCTCTTCATTGCGGTGAGGGGATTTTTCCAAGTACTCCTCTACTTTTCCGTAGCCGATCTTTTTATTGACCTTGAGCACGCGCATGCGGATGACTTCTCCTGGCAGGGCATTCTCCACAAAAAAGACCAGGCCATCTACCTTAGCCACTCCTGCTCCTTCGTGTGTCAAATCGACAATCTCAACGGTTACAATTTCATTTTTCTTTAACATCGTTTTCTATCTTTCTACAAATTAAAAGGGGTGGAGTCCAAAACTCCCATCCCCTTATTATATCATCTCAGTCCCATTTGGTACAATTTCTTTTTATAAGCATCGAAATCGACGAGTAAGCCTTGGCCACCGTACATATCGTAGGCATCAACCCAATCCCCATTTTCTGGGATGGTCACTCGTTCAATTCCTTTTCCAGCACTTCCGACTAGTCCAAGTCCATTGGTCAATAGGAAAGAGAAAGGAACATTGGTAGACGTCATGGCAAAGACTTTCCCAAGGGCTTCAGATCCCGTAAAGAGTTTAGTCGGATCCTTGATCTGATGCATGATAGCGGACATGACCTCTTGTTGGCGACGGGTCCGACCAAAGTCTCCTTCATCATCCTTACGGAAACGCGAGTAATTGAGAAGGGTCCGGCCATCCATCCGTTGTTTTCCAACCTTGATGGTTTGCTGCGGAACGACACCGTCTTTCATGTTCAAATCATCTGGTACTTCTACTTCACTGACTTTTTCGCCATCAACTGTTGAAAACTGCGCATTCATCTCGACCCCATTTGGGAAAAGGGTATCGATCGCTGTCGCAAAGGTCTTGAAATCGACCATGGCGTAATATTGGATGTCAATGTCAAAGTTGTCTTTGAGCATCTGACGCACCAATTCAGCCCCTTGGTTGTTATTTTGCTCCCCGATAGTAAAGGCAGTATTGAGCTTCTGGTCGTAGTAGCCATCATATTCAGGAATATTTTGCTGGCTCACACCATCGATATGGACCAATGTATCCCGCATGAAGCTGACCATCTTGATCTTACCTTCTTTGTTATTGACATTGACCACCATGATGGAGTCTGTCCGGGTCTCGTCCGATTTCTCACCGATCCGACCATCTGTCCCCAAGATCAGGATATTGACCCCATCTCGCGACTTCTTGCCGTTAAATTTCTCAACGACAGCCGGTTTGGCATCTGGACCTGTCGGCTTGCTGTTGAGGCCTTTTACAAACATGAAGACCATGCCGCCGATAATGAGCAAGAAAAAGAGAGCAAGCCACTTGAGAATCCGTTTGACGCGGATCTTTTTCCGTGGTTTCTTAGGTATATCGCTCGTCGCAGCAACTGCTTTCTTCTTAGACTTTTTGCTACGTGATTGGTAAACAGGGAGATCCTCAATCGGTTCAGCAATCTCACCTTGCACTTCTTCTGTAGCGTCTACCTCCGGTTGAAGGGCTTCTGTTTCTTCATAAGCTCCTTGGCTCTTCTTGAGCAGGTAATTGTATTCTAATTGTTCTCGTTCATTCAAATAATGAAAATTTGAGTATAAGTACTCTAATCGCTTTCGCTCATGGTGAGATAGAAAGTTGGATTCGTTACTCATCTTTTCTCCATTCCGTTATCTTTTAAGGTATAGACCTGATACTGACCCAAGACTTTTGTCTGAATGCCCAAACTGTCTAATTCTTGATAGGCAAACTGCAGAAGATCAGGCGCTTCATTCAGGAGGTCAATAATGAAAAAGTATTCTCCTAAAGCTGTTTTTAAGGGGCGACTTTCAATCTTGGTTAAATTGATCCCCCGCCAAGCAAAAGTAGACAAGCCCTTATAGAGGGCTCCTGCTAAGTTACTTGGCAAGGTCAAGGCCAAGCTAACTTTTTGAAGGGAGGGATTCAATGTTTCTGAGATCGCTGGCTCTTTGGCTCCTAAAATCCAAAAACGTGTATAATTGTCCTCGATTTCTTGAATATCTTTGGCCTGTACTTCCAAGCCATACTCACTGGCTGCTGCCAGAGGGGCAATCGCTGCAATTTCCAAGTCTGGATGCTCTGCTACATAGCGGGCCGCATAGGCTGTTGAAGCCGTCATTTCCATGGCCACATCCGGATAATAGGCCCTTAGAAAAGCCTTCCCTTGGGCCAAGGCCTGTGGATGCGAATAGACCGTTCGAATAGGCCGATCTTTTTTAGCCACCAAGAGCTGTTGCTTGATGGGATAGACCACTTCTGCAACGGCCTGGATGGTCCCTTGGTGAAAGAGGTAATCAAGGGTCTCATGGACACTGCCTTCAATCGAGTTTTCAACTGGGACGACTGCAAAATCGATCTCTTGATTCTCATAAGCCTTGATGACATCTGTGATCGTCCGATAGGCGATGCGTTCAGAAGTTGGAAAGCTATGAGTGGCCACATCATGGGTAAAAGATCCCTTAGGACCAAGATAGCCTACAAGCATCGAATGATCTCCGCAATTTCTTCAGGTGTTTTGTCCTCGACATCCACAATATGGGTAGCAATATCCTCATACAAGGGCAAACGACCATCAAAAATCTTCTTGAATTCTTCTTTTGTGTTGTTTAAAAAGAGGGGACGTTGCATGGCTTTGTCATTTTGAATCCGTCTGTACAAGGTTTCAAAATCTACCCGCAGATAAATGTTGTGCGGATTTTTTTCCAAGAGCGCACGGTTATGAGGATTGACCACAATCCCGCCTCCAGGAGAAATAATAGCCGCTTCATTTTCCAATAAACGCTCCAGCATTTCAGCCTCGCGACGACGAAAGGCTGCTTCTCCTTCCACTGCGAAATAGTCATTGATCGACATACCGATCTCTTCAACAATTAATTCATCCATATCATGGAATTTTGGATCAAGAATGCGACCAACGGTCGTTTTACCTGTTCCCATAAAACCAAGTAAAATTTTAGCCATGCAGTAAGGTCTCCAAATCTTCAAAAAAACTAGGGTAACTGGTGTTAATGGCCTCTGCCCGATCCAGCATCACATTTCCTTCACTCACTAATAAGGCAGCAATGGCAGCCATCATCCCAATTCGGTGATCTCCAAAGGTCTCTAAGTCTGCTCCATGTAGGGGAGTCGGTCCCGTGATGATCATTCCGTCTTCCGTTGGCACGACATTGGCTCCCATAGCATTGAGGCTATCTGCTACGACCTGGATGCGGTCCGTTTCTTTCACACGAAGCTCTTCAGCATCCGCAATCACGGTCTGACCATTTGCTTGTGTCGCTAGTAAAGCAATAATCGGCAATTCATCAATCAAGCGTGGAATCAACTCCCCATCAATCCGAATCCCTTTTAAGGACGAAGTCTTAACAGTGAGACTTGCAGAGACCGCTTTTTCATCGCGATCCTCAATGGTGAGATCTCCCCCCATTTCTTGAATCACTTCGAGAATCCCTGTCCGCGTTTGGTTGATGCCAACATTTTCAATCTTGATCACACTCTCTGGCAGAATGAGGCCAGCCACTAACCAAAAGGCTGCACTGGAAATATCTCCAGGAACGATGACTTCTTGACCTTGGAACTCTTGTCCGCCCTGGATGCGGATGATTTTTCCGTCTACCTGGATCTCTCCGCCAAATTGGCGAATCATATCCTCTGTATGGTCACGCGTCTTTTCCTTCTCGATAATCGTTGATTCACCCTCAGCCTGTAAAGCCGCAAAAATGAGAGCAGACTTGACTTGAGCCGATGCCACTGGCAAACGGTAATGAATCGGTTTGAGCTGATGGGTCCCTTTTTCATGTAAAGGTGGGCAATCGCGATCTCCCTGACCAGCAATCTCAACTCCCATCTGACGCAGTGGGATCGCCACACGATCCATGGGCCGTTTGGAAAGGCTGTCGTCTCCGACCATGGTCACTGCAAAATCCTGACCTGCTAGGACACCTGAGATCAAACGAATAGACGTTCCTGAATTGCCCATATCAAGGGGAGATGTCGGGGCTTGAAGACCTTGAAAGCCTACTCCTTGAATCCGAATCACATCCCCGTCATCTTGGATGGAGACTCCTAAATCTCGAAACACCTGGATGGTAGAAAGCACATCTTCGCCTCGCAAGATATCATAGACCTTGGTTTCGCCCTTTGCAAGACTTCCAAAAATAATCGATCGGTGACTGATGGATTTGTCACCAGGGACACGAATGGTTCCCTTTAGACCCTTGCTATTGGTTCTTAATTTCATTGCTATCTCCAGAGTGCTTTTCCACATATTCTATCATAAATAGGACATGAATTCAATTTTTGATCAAAAATTTGGAACAAAAAACGAATGTTTCCAAGCATTTTTTGAGCTTGTTTTCCTCTAGTAGCGAACGAAAATACCAGAGTCGAAATTACAACTCTGGTAGAAATTTCTATTTGTATAAATCTTGAATCGGCTCAAAGATGATCTTTTCAAGATCTGCAAGATAAATAGACAATTGCTGTTGTTTGGTGAAAAATTCATTCACAATCGGACTTGCTTGGATTTTTTCCATATAGTCCTTCATTTCTTGTTGCACAGCTTCTGTTGGAAGTTGACCGGATTGCATCAAGCCTTGCAATTGATTTTGGAAAGCGACGTATTCGTCAAACAGTGTTTTCGCTTCTGGATTTGCTTCAATCGCTTGCTTGCTTTCTACGACAGCCTTATATTCAGGAAGGTCTCGCAGGGTCCGAGAGAGTTCATTTGCTACATCATAAATATTTGCCATTTTCTGGGCTCCTTTACTGATAAGATACTTCTATTATACTGCTTTTCCTTCAATATTCCTAAAATGAAGCAGGCCTTTTGATGCAAATCCTTCTGTAGACCTAGCGAGCAAGAACGGTATAAGACGTCGCCTGGCTGATCAATGTTTGAGCCCGCTCTTGATCCTCTAAATTTTTAAAGGTCAGCTGCAAAATCCCGTGGATATCTTCACGATTTTCTTCATTGATGTGAATATTGACCAAGGAAATCCCTTGTAAGAGTTGTAAGATTTCGAGGATCACACCTTCTTTATCTGGAACATCGATAAAGAGATCATAGGCACTATCGCGTCCAGCACGCTGATGGATTTGCATTTCTTTTCGGTGCTTTCGACCTTCTTGGAAAAAGGACCAAATGGCCTCTTCGTTATCTGCTTGAATGGTCTCGGCCACTTGATCCAAACGCTCTTTGAAATCTGCAATCCGCTCTAATATCGCTTGAGGGTTGGACAAGAGAATAGAAGTCCACATGTCTGGCTCACTTTCCGCAATCCGTGTCATATCCCGAAAGCCACCAGCCGCAAAACGGCGGGTCATTTCATGCTCTTCCCCATAAGCTACGGCCTGCTCGACCAGAGTCGAAGCTAAAATATGAGGAAAATGGCTGATCTGGGAAGTCACCCGATCGTGTTCCGCGGCATCGATTTCAATAAAGCGGGATCCCAATCCACTCAAGAGCTCTTTCAACTCTTCCATGGCAGCCCCTGTGGTCAAGCTGGAAGGGGTAAAAATATAATAAGCGTTCTCAAATAAGGTGGCATCTGCTGCTGCGGCACCTGTCTTATGACTACCAGCCATGGGATGCCCCCCCACAAAGCGTACGGCCTTATCTGTAAATACTTTTTCAGCTTGTGTGACAATTTCTGCCTTGGTAGATCCTGCATCTGTCACCAGTACCCGGTCTTTCAAATTCAGGCCAGCTAAGGTTTCTAAGTAAGATTTGGTTTGCTTAATCGGAAGCGCCAAAATAATAATATCCGCTAAAGGAGCAAAGGCTGCGAAATCATCCGTCACTTGATCCACCATTCCTCTTTCAAGGGCGATAGTTCGAGAGGCTTCACTCCGATTGTAGCCAAGAATGGTCACATTTGGGTGGGCCCTCTTAATGCCTAGCGCGAGTGAAGCACCAATCAAGCCCAAGCCTGCAATATAAACAACTTTCTTTTCCAAAGGAAAACTCTTTCTCTTAAAAATTCTTCGTAAAGTCCCGGTGCTTAGCAACGGCTTCTTTCAATTCTTCCAAGTTATCGGATGAGAATTTTTCAAGCACTTCTGTAGCAAGGACTGTTGCGACCACTGCTTCCATTACCACTCCTGCAGCGGGTAGAGCCGTTGGGTCGCTACGCTCAACCGTTGCCTTATAAGGCTCATGGGTTTCAATATCCACACTCATCAAGGGTTTGTAGAGGGTCGGAATAGGTTTCATGACACCACGAACCAGAATGGGCTCACCATTGGTCATGCCCCCTTCAAAACCACCAAGATTATTGGTGCGACGGGTATAGCCAGTGTCCTGAGACCAGATGATTTCATCCATGACTTGACTACCTTTTAGGCGACCTGCGTCGAACCCAAGACCAAACTCCACTCCCTTAAAGGCATTAATAGAGACCACTCCTTGAGCGATTTTAGCGTCCAATTTCTTGTCCCATTGCACATAGGATCCTAGTCCAACAGGCACACCCCCGACCAAGGTTTCCACAATTCCCCCGATGGTATCGCCATCTTTTTTCACTTGGTCAATGTAAGCCTTAACGGCTTCTTCTTGTTCTGGCACCACGATCGAAACTTCCGACTGACCTGCCTTTTTTTTGATTTCTGAAACAGTTAGATTCTCGGGAATTGCAATCTCGATTCCCCCAAAATTCACAATGTGGCTGGCCACTTCAAGGCCGATTTCTTCTAAAATCCGTTTAGCAACTGCACCAACGGCTACACGCATGGTTGTCTCACGGGCAGAAGAACGCTCTAAGGAATTACGAAGATCGTCAAAACGGTATTTCATCCCTCCGACTAGATCGGCATGACCAGGACGTGGCTTGGTGATCTTACGTAGATTTTTCATTTTCTCTTCAACCGGTGCTACATTCATGATCTCCAGCCATTTTTGGTGATCCAGATTGGTCACATTCAGAGTAATCGGACCTCCCATGGTCAAGCCATGACGGACCCCTGATGTGATCTCGACCCGGTCACTCTCGATTTTCATCCGAGCACCACGACCATAGCCACCTTGTCGACGTTTGAGCTCTTTATTAATATCCTCTTCAGATAAAGGAAGGCCTGCCGGAACCCCCTCGATGATGGCTGTTAGTCGAGGCCCATGGGACTCTCCTGCTGTTAAATATCTCATACGACCTTATTCCTTTCTTTCTAAAAAGTCCTTCATTTCTTGAAGAGGGATTTGATGAATCGCTGCTTGCCCCAACTCTGGAACAATGACTAATTTAAAGCTGGTCCCACGCGCTTTTTTGTCATGAGTCAAGGCTTGATAAAGGGCTTCTTTATCCCAGTTCTCATAAGTCACCGGAAGGCCAAATTTCCGACACATTTCTTCGATTTTTTGAGTGATTCCTTTTGGCATCAAACCCTTTTCTTCTGCAACTCGAGAGAGCTGCACCATGCCCATACTAACGGCTTCCCCATGCATAACCTGTCCATAACCAGCTGTCGCTTCAATGGCATGCCCGATGGTATGACCAAAATTGAGATACAGTCGAATACCATTGTCCAACTCATCTGCTACAACATGGTCTCGCTTCACCAGGCAAGAATGAGAAATGATGCTCTCTGCATGCTCTAAAATACTCTGGACAGAACCCTCCATGGCTTCCAATTCTTCCCAAAGTTCCGTATCTTGGATGAGACCGTACTTGATGACTTCGCCCATCCCCTCGATCAATTCACGTTGCCCCAAAGTGCTCAACACTTCAGGATCAATAAACACACCATCTGGTTGAGCAAAGGTCCCTACCATGTTTTTGGCAAGTGCTGTGTTGACTCCAGTCTTTCCCCCGATAGAAGAATCCACCTGGGCGGTCAAGCTAGTCGGGATCTGAACAAAGGAAATTCCTCGCATATAGGTCGAGGCAGCAAAACCAGCCAAATCACCAACTACGCCACCCCCAAGAGCAACGATTCCATCACTGCGCGTCATGCCCTGGGTAGCTAGAAAGTCATAGACTTTTGAAACAGTGGTTAGATTCTTACTGGCTTCCCCTTGAAGAAACTCAAAGCGCACCACTTGAAAACCAGCTTTCACAAGGCTCTTCTCTACGATAGAGGCATATAGCTTAGCCACGCGGTTATCGGAAATAATGGCGACTTTTTTATCGCCCCAAAGAGTGCGCAACCAGTCTCCAACCTGGTTGAGACCACCTCTTTCAATCACAATATCATAGGAATGTCCTGGAATAGGTACCGATACGTTCATAGGAATCTCCTTCACGTTTTTCTTTGATTCTATCTTATCATGAAATAGGGCACATGTCTCAATCAAAATGAAAAAGAGACTAGAGCAAGACTGCTTTTTAAAAAATCAGTTCCTGTTCTAATCTCATAAAGCTTTTTCAATAGGAAAATGTAAAACCCTCTCTTAGTCACATACAAATTGGCGATATTCTGTTGTCAATGCTTCCCATACAGACTCTGTAGGAAATACTTTCCCAGTCATTAATTCAAAGGCTGCTTCAGCTTGATAAAAGAGCATTCCCAGCCCATTTACCCTCTGGTTTCCTTGATTCACTGCTAATTGCAGAAAGGGGGGCACTGCCGGATAGTAGGCCATCTCTACGATTAAGGCATGTGGGGGAAAGGTCAAGTGACTCGCTATCGGAAGAGACTGACCATCCATTCCAACACCAGTCGCATTTAAGATGAGATCGGCTTGATTAAAAGAGTTTTGAACTTCTTCATCTTTCTCAATCGCATACAATTCTATCATGAAATCAAAGGCATCTTCTAGCAACTGAACCTTGGAACGATAATGAACTAATCTCTCCTCTCTCACAAAGACAAGGATACGTTTCACACCTAGATGAATGGCCTGTGCAATAATCGCTAAAGCTGCACCACCTGCACCTAAGAGAACCATTGTTTTTCCCTTAATGGAGAAAGCAGGAGGTAAACTACGAAAGAAACCAATTCCATCCGTATTATAGCCTTTAAGCTTGCCATCACGGTGAACAATGGTATTGACAGAACCGATCTTTCGGGCCATCTCATCCACTTCATCTAGATAAGGAAAAACCTTTTGCTTAAAAGGCATGGAGATATTGGCCCCAATCATATCCAACTTACGAATTTGGCTGATGGTGCTTTCTAAATCTTCTTCAGCAATATCCCAAGCTAGATAAGCAGCATTGGTCGCTGTTAATTCATAGGCTAGATTATGAATGAAAGGAGAGATACTATGACGAATGGGATGGGCAATGACCGCTGCCATCCGAGTATATCCGTCAATCTTCATTTAATAACTCCCGAATTCTTCTCATATTTTCAAGAGGAATTTGACCTGGAGCACTTTCATCTCCGACTCTAGCATAAGACCAAGAAGAGCCTGTCAAATCAGCTGTCAAGCGCGAAATCTTCCCGACCTTGCCCATGGAAATCGTTACATATTCTTGCTCAGGGTTCAGTGTCTTGAAACCACGCGTATAATTCATCAAGTCAAGAACATCTTGTTCATTGTGGGCCATGACAGATACTTTGACTAATTTTGGAGAAAAGCTGGTCAATTCCGATAAGATCTCCATCATATTTTCCGGAGTTTCTTGGAAGTTATGGTAGCTGAGAACAAGATTTGAAAATTCCAACATCTCTTCAAAGACTTCACGGTGACTATAATACTCGAAATCGATATAATCCGGATGATAGATGGATTGAATATCTTTCAGGATTCCAACATATTCCTCGTTGGTCAGCTCCATCTCTCCACCTTCAGCTCGAGTCCGCAAGGTGAATAAAATCTCGCGTCCAGCAAATTTCTCAAAAACTGCAGGAGCAACGGTTAAGATCTCGCTTTTTTCTAAAAAGTCCGCACGCCACTCAATAACATCTGCATCCTCGTAACGCGAACTATCTAGTTGTTGTGCCTCTTCTAAGGAGCGAGGCATAATCGAAACAACTAACTTCATACATCCACCCTAATCGTAAATACTTTTAAGTAATTACTACTTTCTTCTTTCTTGTTCCATCGAAAATCACCCGGAAGTCCGTATTCCGCTAGATAGCGATGCTTACGGCCTTGAAATCCCTTTTCGATTTGTTTTTTAAATTTTTCTTTGGTCACATTTGCCGCATTGGTACTGAGAATCAAGGTGCCACCTGGATTTAAAATCTCAAGAGCCTCGCTGACTAATCGATGGTAATCTTTAGCGACTGAAAATGTCCGTTTTTTATTCCGCGCAAAGCTAGGCGGATCAAGCACGATCACATCATAGCTTAGGTCATGGCGTTTGGCATATTTGTAATAGTCAAAGACATCCATCACGACAAAACGATGAGCATCCAACGCCAAGCCATTTGCCACAAAATGCGCTTCTGATAGTTCTCTACTTCTCTTAGCCAGATCGACCGATGTTGTCTCAACTGCTCCACCCATTGCCGCAGCCACAGAGAAGGCCGCCGTATAGGAGAACATATTGAGCAAGGACTTGCCAGCTGCTAAGCCCTCTACCAAGCTACCTCGAACTTCATGCTGATCCAAAAAAATTCCCGTCATCAAGCCATCATTGAGAAAGACTTGGTAAGAGACCCCATTTTCAAGAATCAAAAATTCTTGCGGAGCTTCTTCTCCATAGACATGAGCCGATTCATAGTCCAAGCCTTTAAAGCGAATCTTTTCATAGCCACCTCGGACTTCTGGAAAAGCTTCTTGAAAGGCCGCTAGAATGGTTTCCTTGATCTGAAATACGAAGGGATTGTACCAAGAAAAGACAACAAACTCACCATACAAGTCAACCGTGAAGCCACCAAAACCATCTCCCTCTTGGTTAAAAAGACGAAAGGCTGTCGTCGTTTCATCCGCATAATAAGAACGACGGTATTGCTTGGCTTTGATGAAAAGCTTTTTAAAAAAGTCTTGATCAAAAGCGACCAACTCTTGTGAAACAAACCATCCAATCCCTTTATTTTGTTCAGATAAGTATCCGACCCCGAGGGATTGTCCATCTCCTGAAAGCAATTGAACCGCTTGATCCAAAGCGGGAAGTGAGTCAAAATCTTGCTTTTCAAGAAGGGATTGTCCTTGTTTGATTTTTGTTGCGACTTGGCGACTAACTGTGAGTTTTTTCATATCCTCTATTATAGCAAAAGTCTGTGTTTTTCACAAAGGGAGGCTTTATTTACTAGAACTTTTTTTACCATTTTATTTCAGCTCTTATCCTTTAGCTTTTTACGATTTCATATCCCTGATCTTTCCTATTTCTTTCCTCTGCTTTACAGTCATTTTTTTCTTTCTCCATAAAATTGTGGTATACTTGTATATGAAAATTTTTAGGAAATAAGACAAGGAAGTAACATTTTGTGAAAAAAATTACGAATTCGATACTCAATTTCATGAGTACCAGACTAGGATTTGTCTTGACCCTTCTGTTGCTCTACTGGTTCAAAACCATGTGGGCCTATTCAGTTGATTTTAACTTAGACATTCAAGGACCCTATCAGATTTTTCTAGCAGTGATCAACCCATTGCCGATCAGTCTGCTCTTCATCGGTCTAGCACTCTATATCAAACGAACCAAGCTCTTTTATAGTTTGGCCTTTGGGATCTACCTTCTCTTATTTATTTGGTTGATTTCCAATTCCATCTATTATCGAGAGTTTACAGACTTCGTAACGGTCAATACCATGTTGGCTTCCAGCAAGGTTTCTGCCGGTCTCGGAGCTGCTGCTTTAGAATTGTTCCGCCCTTGGGATGTGATCTACATTCTAGATTTCCCTATCCTCGCTTTCTTCTTCTTTAAGAAATGGATTCGAATGGACAATCGTCCCTTCAATAAACGAGCTAGTTTTGCGGTTACCTCTTTATCGGCTATGCTCTTTTCGGCCAACCTTTTCCTCGCAGAAATTGACCGACCTGAGCTCTTGACTCGTGGGTTCTCAAACTACTATGTCGTTCGTGCCCTAGGATTACCAGCCTTTCTGGGGTATAGCGCTAATCAGACCTATGCTGCCAACAAAGAACGTTCCAAAGCCTCCGAAGCAGATCTAAAACCGGTGGAAGAATATATCCAACAGCATTACGCCAAGCCTAATCCTGAGTACTTTGGAATGGCCAAAGGCCGTAACGTCATCTACATTCACTTGGAAAGTTTCCAACAATTCTTGATCGATTACAAGTTGAAAGTAGACGATAAAGAATATGAAGTGACACCTTTCTTAAACTCACTTTACCACTCGAAAGAAACCTTTGCCTTTTCAAATGTCTTTAACCAAGTCAAGGCAGGGAAAACGTCCGATGCTGAGACCATGATTGAAACTGGGCTCTTCGGACTCAACCAAGGTTCCTTTATGGTGAACTATGGTGGAACCAATACCCAACAGGCTGCACCATTTATTCTTTCAAAAAATGGTTACAACTCAAGCGCTGTTTTCCACGGGAATGCTGGAAGTTTCTGGAACCGGAATACCGCCTATAAACAATGGGGCTACAATTACTTCTTTGATGCCAGCTACTTCACCAAACAAAACAGCAGCAATTCCTTCCAGTATGGTCTTAATGACAAATACATGCTCAAGGATTCCATCAAATACCTAGAAAGATTGCAACAGCCTTTCTATACGAAGTTCATTACGGTTTCCAACCACTATCCTTATACAACTAGCTTGTCAGGAGATGATCTCGGCTTCCCTCTAGCTAAGACTCAGGACGAAACCATCAATGGCTATTTTGCGACCGCTAACTACCTAGATTCTTCGATCAAGGCCTTCTTTGATTACCTGAAAGAATCTGGTCTTTACAAAAATTCCATCATCGTTCTCTATGGGGACCACTACGGAATTTCAAACTCCCGCAACCCAGCTCTTGCTCCTCTACTTGGTAAGAACTCTGAAACGTGGTCAAGTTATGACAATGCCATGTTGCAACGCGTTCCTTATATGGTAGTTATTCCTGGAATGGACAAGGGAGGCATTATCAACACCTATGGTGGCGAAATTGATATGCTCCCAACCTTGGAACATTTGCTAGGCATTGAATCCAACAAATTCCTCCAAGTTGGTCAAGATATGCTCTCACCAGATCATGATCAAATCGTAGCCTTCCGCTCCGCTAACTACTTTGTGACTCCTGAGTATACGAGCTATAGTGGCCGGACCTATTACACCAAAACAGGTGAGGAAATCACGAACCCAGACGAAAAAACCAAGGAAGAACTGGACAAGATTAGGGAGGCTGCTAACCTGCAATTGAAGATTAGCGATAGCATCCAGACCGGTGACCTCCTTCGCTTCTTCAAGGGCAATGATCTTGGAAAAGTCAATCCAGATGATTATTCCTACACTAATTCCTTCAAGGCATTGAAGAAGATTGAAAAGGAAAAAGGTGACAAATCAACCAGCCTTTATAACCAACGTGGCAATCAGTCCACCGTTGATCTCTTCAAGGCACCTACTTATAAAGAATTGCACCCAGAAGACGATAGTTCTTCCTCAACAGAGACCAGTAGCAGTTCTTCTAAATAAAAAGAATCCCTGAGTTTTTAAACTCAGGGATTTTGTGATTCCTTTAAAAAGAACTTAGTCTAGGACTTCAAAAACAGAAGCCGTTAAATTCTCCACATAGAATGGCCGTTTATGACGACTATTTCCAACCATCAATTTCAATTTATCTGAATTTTGGAGGTAATATGGAAGTCCGCTGGCGTTGAAGATGACCAAGTACTTCTTGTCTCCTGTTAGTTCAAATATCAGAAGTCCACTACAATCAGTTGCAGATTGGATAAAGACTTGTTGGTAGATTTTATCATAGCTTTCAAGCCCTAAGACAGGAAGACTTGTCTTCAAATTGATCAAGCTTCGGATATAGGCAATTGATTCCTTGTTTTGACTGACCAGATCCCAGTTGACCTGATTCACAAAATCTGGAGCATTGTAGGAATTCATGGCCCGTTCACGATCCCAAGGAGTGATTTCTCCATAGGGACCTGTCGCTACCAATTTGGTCCTCATGAACTCTTGACCCAATTGCATAAAGGTCATGCCCTGAAAGAGCAGATTCATGGCCGTAGCCAACTCTGAGCGCTTGACCAATCCTGCTACTTTTTCATTCGGATGAAGGGTCTGAAGCAAGTCATAGAGATTATAATTGTCATGAGCCTCCACATAATTCAAGACCTGATTGGGACTTAAATAATTGCCAAGCTCTGCACTACCTAAAACAGCACGCGCAACGATATACTCTGTTGATTTTCTGCTAACGAAGCCACGTTTGATGGAACCATAAACCTCAGCCCCTTTAATGGCATCGCGCTCCGTATCATTAAAGAATCCAATTCGTGGCAATTGCGCTGCATTGTCTTTCTTAGCCTTATCTTCTGGTGCGAGTCCTGTTCCCATGTCCCAACCTTCTCCGTAAAGAAGAATGCGAGGATCCAGAGCATCCATAGCCTCCCGAATAGCATTCATCGTCCTTACATCGTGAATCCCCATCAAATCAAAGCGGAAGCCATCGATCTGGTACTCTTTGACCCAATGCGTGAGGGAATCAATCATGTACTTGCGGTACATTTCATGCTCACTAGCCGTTTCATTCCCAACACCTGTCCCATTTTGGAAACGACCATCTGGCTCCATCCGGTAATAATAATCGGGCACTGTATTTTGGAAAGGACCATGTTCGGTCGAATAGATATGATTGTAGACCACATCCAAGACCACAGAAATTCCTGCCTCATGATAAGCCCGGATCATTGTTTTGAGCTCTTTCATGGTTTGTTTCGGATTGGATGGATCCGTTGAAAAGCTAGTTTCTGGTGCAGAATAATTCTGAACGTCGTAGCCCCAATTATAGGTCACCTGGCCTTCATCGTCGTACTGTTTAAAGCGATCAGAAATCGGCTGCAGTTGCACGACATTGACCCCTAACTGACGGATATAATCAAAGGCAGTTGCATCACCATGGCTATTGACGGTTCCTTCTTGGCAAGCCCCCAGATAGGTTCCACGTAAAGACTCGTCCACACCTGATGTCGGTGACTTGGTCAAATCCCGAAGGTGCATCTCATAAATCACTGCTTGACAAGGATTGTCCAAGCGCCAAGGAGTCGCATCGGCTCCTTTTTTAGGACCCCAATCAAACTGACGATCTGCTCTTGAAAGAATGGCTGAGCGCATCCCATCGGCTGTCGTTGCAATGCTATAAGGATCGCGCGTCACTTGAGTATGGTGTTCAAAATGCACACGATATTGATAAGCCATGCCACTTAAATTTCCTAGAAAATCTAAAATCCAAACACCATGGGTATTTTCTGGGTGGTAGCTAGACTCTTGTTTGCCACGTGTCATTGGCATGCTCTTCCAAATAGGCGCATCCAAGTCTGTTGATTGATAGAGCAACAATTCAACTTTCTTGGCAGTAGGAGCCCATAGTTTAAAGCAATGCTCCCCTTCTTCCTCCCGATGACCAAGCCAGCCTTGATACGCCCATTTAGCATCAAACTCTCTAGGACGCATCGCCATATCGTAGGCATGAGGCTGACGATGGCTGTATGCATGACTCGTCAAAGCAGCTTGCAAAGAATAATAAACTGTATCGTCTCCATCGAGAATCCACACTTCTCGAACATAGCCTTCTGGTAAGAGTTCGATTTCAAAATCACGGGTCTTGGTGAGCCAATCCCCTTCTTTAACCAGGACATGTCCCCGGTTCAAGGGTTCTTCGCTCTCATAAATTAGATTGCCTTCTACTCCAAAATAATCCAACTTGGAGAAAGAGACTGATTTTCCTTCTACTTGATCCTGCCACTGCCACATATCATAGGCAAAATAATTTCCTTTTTGCTTATGAAAATGAAGCTTTACATGGTATTGTCGCATAACATTTTCCTATTTCCAATTTAATACCGAAGGAACCATCCGCTTGTAAAACACGTAACGGACTCCAACTATTTGTTTTTATTCTTCAGATGTGTGAACCAAAGCATCGTTGTTGATTTCATCAATATTTGCAAAGAATTCCAAGTGATTATGGAAGACTTCCAATTCAACTGGAGTATCTCCTCCGTACTCCCCATCTAGATTGATACGGAATGGTTGAGCATTTTTTCCTAACATTTCGATCGTCAACTTCTTGGTCTTGAGATATTCTACATTTTCATCGTGCACATGCTTGCCTCCATTGATGGCCTGAATCATCAAGGACAACATGTTAAAGAGCTTAGCAGTTTTTACGATAATCAAGGTAAAGTTCCCATCATCAAGCTTAGCATCTGGCGCGACACTTTCAAAACCAGCAATCGAGTTGGTAAGAGCCACGAAAATCATAGACGCTGGCCCTTCAAAGACACCATTGTCATGCTCAATCCGCACCTTACGAGCCTTGTTTCGCGGCAACATTTTAGCAGCTTCTGCCACATAGGCAAAGTAACCCAAGCGAGATTTAACACTACTTGGAACACTGAAGGTCAATTCTGTCATGGTTCCTGCTGCAGCAATGTTGATGAAATACTTACTGCCATAGGCACGACCAATATCCATCTGAATGGTTTGATTCTTTTCGATAATGCGAGCAGCCGCCACAGGATCACCCATCGGGATCTTCAAGGCACGCGCATAGTCATTGGTGGTACCGGTCGGGATAAAGGCCATCTGCGGACGATTTTCCAGACCTGCGACCCCATTGACCACTTCGTTAATCGTACCATCTCCACCAGCGGCAATGATTAAATCAAAGCCTGCTTTAGCGGCTCTTTCTGCTTCATTTTGGGCAGAAAATGGTTCTGGAGTCGTTTGATAAGCGCTGGTTTCATAGCCCACGTCTTCGAGTACGTCCAAGACTTCCGCAATATTTTTCTTGATAATTTCTTGCCCAGAGGTCGGATTATAAATTAAACGGGCTTTTTTGATTCGTTCTACCATAAAGATCCTCTATAAACTTTCAAGCCAGGCCTCATCTTCTACCTGGATTCCTAATTCTTGTGCTTTGGTTAACTTGCTACCAGCGTCACTACCTGCAACGACCAAATCTGTTTTTTTGGAAACCGATCCAGTTACCTTAGCGCCCAGACTTTCTAATTTTGCCTTGGCTTCTGAACGCGTGAGGCGCTCTAGCTTCCCAGTCAAAACGACTGTCATTCCTGATAGGGCCGCATCAGCAGCGACTTTTTCACCAAGATAAGCCATATTGACACCAGCTTCTTTGAGCTCTTGCAAGAGACGCTTGGATCCTTCTTGCGCGAAATAACTCTTAAGGCTTTCAGCCACGACCATACCGAGACTATCAATGCTGGCAATCCGTTCTGGATCAGCTGTTGCCAATTGATCGAGGTCATGGAATTCTTGGAGCAAGATTTGACTAACCTTGCTACCGACATGGCGGATCCCCAAACCAAAGAGTAACTTCTCAGCTGAATTCTCTTTTGAAGCTTGAATGGCTTCATGGAGTTTTTCAGCAGATTTTTCTTTAAAGCCTTCTAAGGTCAATAGATCCTCTACGCTTAGGCGATAGATCCCTGCCACATCCTCTACTAACTGAGCTGCAAAGAGTTTCTCTACAACAGCTGGACCCAAGCCTGTGATATTCATAGCATCCCGACTGGCAAAGTGGTTCAATCCTTCCTTAATCTGTGCTGGACAGAGCGGATTGATACAGCGAAGGGCCACCTCATCCTCAAAATGAAGCAACTCACTCTGGCAGCTCGGACAATGAGTTGGAATGGCTAATGCTTGATCAGAGACTCGCTTATCTTTGACAACACGCAAGACCGCTGGAATGATGTCACCCGCCTTGTAGACAATGACGGTATCATCCTGATGAATGTCTTTTTCAGCAATATAGTCCACATTGTGCAAGGTTGCCCGACTAACAGTGGTTCCGGCTAGCTGGACTGGAGTTAGATTGGCAGTTGGGGTCACAACTCCGGTCCGTCCAACCGTCCAATCCACCGATAAGATTTTCGCTTCTTTTTCTTCAGCTGGAAACTTATAGGCGACAGCCCATTTAGGAGCTTTTACGGTAAAGCCTAGTTCTTCTTGAACAGCTAGGTCATTGACCTTGATGACGATCCCATCGATATCGTAGGGAAGATCCTCTCGAAGCTGAGCTACTTTTTGGATGAAGTCCCAAATTTGCTCCATATCCTCAGCCAGCACTCGCTCTTGGTTCACGACAAAGCCTAAGCGGGCTAATTTCTCAAGCACGCCTTCCTGACTGCTTTGATCCGTCGGGCTCACTTCTTGATACAAGAAAGTTGCAAGATTTCGCTTGGCCACGATTGTCGTATCCAATTGGCGAAGTGTTCCTGCAGCAGCATTCCGCGGATTAGCAAACTCCGGCTCGCCGTTTTCTTGACGGATCTGATTGACCCGATCAAAGGAAGCCCGTGGCATGTAGCACTCGCCTCGAACTGTAATGTTCACTGGCTCTGGTAACACCAAAGGAATATCCTTGACCCGCTTGAGGTTCTCTGTAATATCCTCACCGACAGAACCATCCCCACGTGTCGCTCCTGTTACAAGGACACCATTTTCATAGGTGAGGGAAATGGACAAGCCATCGATTTTCAGCTCACATACATAGCTGATAGAAGGAAATTCCTTACGGACACGCTGATCAAAGGCTTCTAATTCTTCACGCGAAAAAGCATCCTGCAAACTATAAAGGGGATACTGGTGCTGGTATTTGGTAAAACCTTTTAAAACCACCCCACCTACACGGTGAGTTGGACTCTCTGGTAAGATCTCATCAGGATGAGCGGTTTCTAGTTCCACCAACTCCCGATATAATTGATCATATTCACTATCTGAAACAGATGGAGCGTCTTTTGTGTAATACTCGTAAGCATATCGATTGAGTAATTCCACTAATTCTTTCATTCTGGTTTTCATGTTCTTATTTTATCATAAAATCTTAATTTAGCCTTGAATTTACTGCATTCTTAGCATGAAAAAAAGAGGCTGGGACAAAAGTCCTAGCCTCTCAATTATTTTTGGATTGTCGATCA
>OGGM01000604.1_pt1 | contig 23021 bp, 14 predicted proteins | sample 1571251 | NCBI WGS metagenome assembly OGGM01 (sample SAMEA2582076, study PRJEB24529) | metagenome | biome: Human gut stool | place: China | collected 2011 | reverse complement strand
TCGGCGATTATGTACCAGAAGCTCCTGCTACAATGTTCAAAGGTAACTACTAATACCTAAACTTAGTAATGGCCCTAACAAGGACTTGTAGTTAGTACAGAAGGGGACATAAACACTGTTTATGTCCCCTCTCTTATGTTTTTAACCTCATAGGCTATGAGGTTAAAAAATTTTATGTACTATATCAATTTTTATGATAAGTATATCTGTTATTTTATTGTAAGCTTTTATTTTAACTGAACTTTTACAAATTAACATCATAGCGATTTATTCATCAATTAAATTGATTAAACTACGTCGTCCTGTTGAGCATATATTTTTGTTTTACTTGAAAGGATGATCTTAGAAATGAGTGCTATCACCGTTCTATTAGCGCTATCTCCAATCATTTGGTTGATCGTAGCGTTATCCATCTTGAAATTACCTGCATGGCAAGCAACAAGTGTTGCTGCAATCGGTTCTTTCATCATCGCTATTACAGCATTCCAATCTGACCCATTTATTATGGTCACTGGTGCCCTTGAAGGTGCCGCATTGGCAATCTGGCCAATCCTATTAGTTATTACAGCTGCTATCTTCGTTTATAACTTAGTAGTACATACGAAAGCAATGGAAACTATTAAAACAATGCTTTCTTCTGTAACATCTGATACTCGTGTACTTGCATTGTTACTTGCATGGGGCTTCGGTGCCTTCATGGAAGGTATGGCTGGCTTTGGTACTGCCGTTGCAATTCCAGCTGCTATGATGGTTGCCGTAGGTTTCGACCCACTAAAATCTATCATCGCATGTCTTGTTGCAAACTCTGTACCAACAACATTCGGCTCTATCGGTATTCCAACAACTACATTGGCATCCTTAACAAGCCTTGACCCAAGTCATTTAGGTACATTCATTTCTGTACAATTATTCTTACTTAACCTTATCGCACCATTCTTCGTTGTTATGATCATTGGTGGCGGTATTAAAGCGTTAAAAGGCGTATTCCTTGTAACATTACTTTCCGGTTTAGCATTGGCTATTCCTGAAACTATAATCAATGCCGTAATGGGTCCTGAATTATCCGTAATTTCTGCATCCATCGTAATCATGGCAGTGATCATCGCTTGTGCAAAAATTATGCCTCCTAATGATCCTCAATACGCAGTTAAACAAACTGGCGAAGTTCCTAAAGTTTCTGGTGGCGAAGGTCTTATTGCGGCAATGCCATTCATTTTAATCTTCGTATTATTGTTATTAACTTCTAAATTATTCCCTGCAATTAATGGTCCTCTTGCATCCATTAAAACATCCGTACCTATTTACCAAGGTGCTGGTGCAAAACCTTACACATTCGTATGGATTGCAACTCCTGGTATCATGATTTTCATCGCTGGTATCGTTGGTGGTTTCATCCAAAAAGCAAAAGCTGGTGAAATCTTCGGTACATTGGGTTCTACAGTTAAAAACTTGAAGTTCACATACCTTACAATCATCACAGTTGTTATGACTGCTAAATTGATGACATACTCCGGTATGACTGCAGACATCGCGAAAGCAATGGTTGCAGGTACAGGTTCCTTGTATCCTCTATTCGCTCCTATCGTAGGTGCATTGGGTGCATTCTTAACAGGTTCCGGTACAAACTCCAACGTATTGTTTGGACCACTTCAAATCGCAGCAGCTCAAGGCTTAAACCCTGTTGGTTATGAAGATCTTGGCTTCTGGTTAGCAGCTGTTAACTCCGGTGCAGCTGGTATCGGCAAAATGTTGTCCCCACAATCCATTGCAATTTCTATTGGTGCCGTAGGTCCTGCTTTGAAAGCATACTTAGAAAACCACAAAGAAATCAATGCAGAAGAAGCTCACAACTTAGAACATGAAATCGAAGCAAGTGTTATCATGAACAGCGCGTTCAAATACTTCATCATCTTCATCATCATGCATGGTTGTATCTCCTTCTTCGGTCAACATTTTATCCATGAAATTCACCATATCTTCTTCTAAGAATTGGTAATATAAAAGAACAGCTCATTCGTGAGCTGTTCTTTTTATTTTAAATACTAATAAGCAATACCCCTGTTACTCATTCATGAAGCTATAGCTTTTTCTTATTAATCATGTTACAATACCCTTGTTAAATAGATAAAATCAAATGCAGTCTGCGAAGTGCGATTCGCAGACTTTTATTTTTCCCTTTTTTAATATAGGAGATTTTATGGAGTCTACAAAGAAAATATCTTTATTCATTGTCGTATTTCTAGGGCTTCTTACGGCCATCACGCCACTTGGTACTGATTTATATCTACCAGCATTACCAATCATGCCTCATGAACTTAATACAAATGCGTCCCTCATTCAGATGACAATTGGTATTATGACTTTTGGTATCGCTATCGGTCAATTGATTGGCGGTCCTCTTAGTGACTCATTTGGGCGAAAAAAACCACTCATCATTGGCAATATCCTCTGTGTAATCGCTAGTATACTCTGTGCTATTGCGCCCAATATTGAGATTTTACTAGTTGCACGATTTTTACAAGGTTTAACAGGTTCTATCGGAGTTGTTATTGCTAAAGCCATCTCCCGAGATTTTGCATCTGGTAAGGAATTAATGCGACTCATGTCTCTACTGATGCTCGTCAACGGATTAGCTCCTGTTATTGCACCGCTTATAGGTGGTCAGCTTTTATTATTTTCTACATGGCGCTTTATTTTTATTGTCCTCGCCGTTTTCTCTGCAGTGTTACTTATGGGCTCTTTCATTTTTACTGAAAGCCTACCATCAGAAAAGCGTATTTCCGGTGGTATAGCAACAGCGTTTAAAAACTACGTTGCTCTACTAAAAGATAATTCTTTCTTAGGCCAGACTCTAGTTCAGCTATTCGCCTTTGGTGGTTTCTTTGCCTATATTTCTGGTTCATCCTTTGTATATCAAAATATATTCAATTTATCTGTACAAGAGTTTAGTTATATGTTCGGAATTAATAGTTGCGGTATTATCCTCGCTAGCGTAATCAGTGCCAAAGTAAGTAATGTTGTAAAAATAAAAACTATTTTACATACTAGTCTATTACAATTAACGATTGGTTCTATCCTATTCCTTTGTGCAATGTATTTTAATTGGTCCTTTATTATAACTAGTGTCATTCTGTTCTTTACAGTTTGTACCGTATCTGTATTTGGATCAACAGGGTTCTCTATGGCAATGGCGAAATATGGACACCAAGCAGGTAGCGCCTCTGCTATTTTAGGATTTGCAGGCATGTTTTCAGCCGGGTTTGTATCGCCATTAGTTGGTATTGGTGGAAGCCATACTGGCATCCCTATGGGGATTGTTATGGTTGTATGTGCAGTATTAGCATTAGTATGCTTCTATACCATGATTAAAGAAGATTAATTAATTTCATAAAAAAGCGTCCCTGATATGTACCCCCTTTACTGGTTGTCCAGTAAAGGGGGTACATATCACTAGGGACGCTTTTTTTATATTCAGTAATTATATAATTGACTATTACATTATCATTCAAACATTGTTGCTAACAACAATTTCAATCGATTTGCTTGGTTTACCGCACTTGAACCTGGGTCATAGTCGATGGCTGCAATGCGCACATCAGGATATGCTTCGGATAATGTTTTTACCATGCCTTTACCACTAACGTGGTTAGGTAAGCAGCCAAATGGTTGCAAGCAAACTACTTGTTTCGCACCTTTTTCAATGAGATCAATCATATCACCTGTAAGGAACCAACCTTCACCGCATTGATTGCCAAGGTCAATATAATGAGCCGCTTCTTTTGCAACCTTCGTCATCCGTTGTAATGGATCAAAATGCTTAGATGCTGCAACGGCTTTTGCATATGGCAAGCGGTATAATTCTAACGCTTCGCGAGCCAAGGATCCAAAGAATCCGGAAAGCCATGTACCATCTAAGTGTTTAGCACGATATGTACTATCCATAGCACAGTACAAGAAAAAGTCTAGTAGACCAGAGGTTACAACCTCGCCACCTTCCTTCTCTATAAGTTCATTAATATGGTTGTTCGCACTTGGATGGAATTTAACGTAGATTTCACCTACCACGCCAACACGAGGTTTCGGCTTAGATTTATCGACTGGTAAATTGTCAAAGTCTTCAATGATGTTCTTAATATATTTACTATATTGGAATATATTAGCTTTTGTAATACGTTCCCGTAATTTTTTAACCCAATAATCGCACAATGCATCTGCAGATCCTGGATTAATTTCATAAGGGCGCGTAGCCAATACACATTGCATCAACGCATCGCCGTATACTACGGCTTGAATCATGCGATGTAAGAAGGATTTAGTCAATTTAAAGCCTGGTTGACGTTCCATATCACTCGCATTAAGTGACAAGATTGGAACTTGTTTCATACCTGCATCGATGAGGGCTTTACGCAAATAGCCAATGTAATTTGTTGCACGACAACCGCCACCGGTTTGAGAGATAATAACAGCTGTTTTATTAACATCGTATTTACCAGACAATAAGGCACTCATCAATTGGCCTACAACGATGATAGCAGGATAACATGCATCATTATTGATATACTTTAGACCGATTTCTACATCTTCACGAGTTGGAGCAGGCAACATATCAAAGTCATAACCTTCAGACTTAAGCACTGGCTCCAATAATTGGAAATGAAGAGGTGACATTTGAGGCACCAAAATCTTGTATGTCTTACGCATTTCTTCGGTAAAGACAATGCGTTCATAATCATAGGCTGGTGTGTCATCAACCACAGTCTCTATAGGAGCTTCTGGATTATGATGTTTACGCATACTCCGTTCCATTACGGATTGCAAGGAACGTAAGCGAATAGTGACAGCACCTAAGTTTGTACCTTCATCAATTTTAAGCAATGTATGAATCTTATGCTTTGCAGATAAGATATCCTTTACTTGGTCTGCCACAATGGAATCAAGACCACAACCGAAAGAGTTCAACTCAACAATTTGGAAGCCTTCCGTACGACTTACAAATTCGGCTGCATGATATAGACGACTATGGTATGACCATTGGTCTACAACGCGAAGATGTTTAATATCCTTACCTAATGGTGCTACACCATCTTCGGTAAGAACCGCCATACCAAGAGAGGTAATGAGCTCAGGAATACCATGATTAATACCGGAGTCTAAGTGATATGGACGACCTGCCAATACGATGGTAGGCACTTGTTCTGCTACGAGACGAGATACAGTTTTCTTTGTCATCTCGCGATAGTCAGCCTTACATTTTTCTTGTTCGGCCCAAGCGGTCTCAACGGCATTAGAAATTTCAGATTTAGAGAATGGCAAATCTTTTAAGGCTTTCACCAACGCAGGCACCAATGATTTCTTATCTGCTAGTGGTAAGAATGGTGCATAAAACGGTGTTTTCCCCATCACATCTTGCATATTATTTCGAATCAATTCTGGGTAGGAAATAACCATAGGACAATGATAATTATTGTCTCGGCTGAACTCCTTTGGACCATGCTGAATACATGGGTACCAGATTAAATCAACTTGGGCTTGGGCAAGATCACGAATATGACCATGAACGGCCTTAGCAGGATAACATGCTGTATCAGATGGGATGGTATCAATCGCCTTATTATATTGATCCTTTGTCGTATAATCGGACAATACCACTTCGCAACCTAATTGATTGAAGAATGTAAACCAGAATGGGAAATCTTCGTACATATTGAGGACGCGAGGAATACCAATGCGCAATTTACCTTCAAATTCAGGAATATTTTTCTTTAAAAAGTAATCAAAATAACGGCGTAATTTTACGTCTACCATATTTGGAACAGGCTTATGTTTCTCTTGAATCATATCACCGGCACCACGGTCACAACGATTACCCGTTACATAGGTACGGCCATCAGAGAATGCATTGATGGTAAGCATACAATTATTAGAGCACAATCCGCAATTACGCATGGATGTAGACACTTGCAAGGATTTCAAACCGTCACTATCCAGCAATGTGCTATGTTGATTTTGTAACTCTTCTGCCGCTTCAGAAGCGAGCAATGCCATCCCATAAGCACCCATCAAGCCGGATACATCAGGGCGAATTACTTCGACACCCATTAACTTTTCAAAGGCACGAAGCACCGCTTCATTATAGAATGTACCGCCTTGTACGACGATGTGGTCACCTAATTCCTTAGGATCTTTTACCTTAAGCACCTTATACAATGCATTCTTGATAACAGAATATGCAAGGCCAGCGGCGATATCCGGTACAGTAGCCCCTTCTTTTTGCGCCTGTTTTACCTTGGAATTCATAAATACGGTACAACGAGATCCCAAGTCGATTGGCATAGGTGCCAATAAACCTTCCTTGGCAAATTGCTCAATCGGCAACCGCAAGGATGTAGCAAAGGTATCAATAAAGGAACCACAACCAGAGGAGCAGGCTTCATTCAATACGATGTCTTCAATGTATCCATCGCGTACCTTTGTACATTTCATATCTTGACCGCCAATATCCAAGATGAAGGATACATCAGGGCAGAAGAATTGAGCAGCGCGATAATGGGCAATTGTTTCTACTTCTCCAATATCGATACCAAGAGCGCGTTTCAAGAAGGCTTCGCCATATCCAGTTACACCAGAATGAGCGATGTAAGCCCCTTTTGGCAATAAGCTATAGATTTTCTCTATTAGTTCTTGGGATTTTTCTAATGGTTTACCATGATTTGGGCCATAGTGAGAGAAGATGATTTCATTCTTGCTATTGATCAAGACGACTTTCAACGTCGTAGAACCCGCATCAATACCAAGGTAACATGGACCTTCAGCATCGTTAATATCACCCTTCGGCGTTACCGCCTTAGCATGACGTGCACGGAATTCTTCTAATTCCGCTTCATTTCTAAATAGCGGATCCACGCGATCGGTTGCTTCCATTGGTACACCAATAAGCGCACCGATTTCCTTCGTCAATTCACCTACTGTAATATCACGACATTCATCATTCATGAGAGCTGCGCCTAGGGCAATAAACAACTCACCATTTTCAGGAATGATACGATGTGCTTCATCAAGTTCTAAGGTGTCACAGAAGCATTGACGTAATTCGGATAAGAATGTCAATGGACCACCGAGGAAGGCTACATTCCCTTCTATTTTATGACCACATGCAAGGCCTGCAATCGTTTGGTTAACGATGGCTTGAAATACGGACTTTGCAATATTTTCATGAGACGCACCTTGATTTAGCAATGCTTGTACGTCTGTTTTCGCAAATACGCCACAACGAGCGGCAATTGGGTAAATAGTATCCGCATTCATCGCCAATTGATTAAGGCCGGATGCATCAGTTTGCAATAATGTTGCCATTTGATCTATGAAAGCACCTGTACCACCGGCACAAGAACCATTCATGCGATGTTCTGCAGTACGACCTAGGTAAGTAACCTTAGCATCTTCCCCGCCAAGCTCGATAATAACATCTGTTTGTGGGTACAATGCTTTTATCGCCTTTGTTTCGGCAATTACTTCTTGTACAAAAGGTATACGCACCTTATCAGCCATCGCCATACCGCCAGAACCTGTAATTGCTACATGTACTTTTGCATCTTCATAGCCCACTTGAGCCTCTTGTAGCAATGTATGAACAGTATCCAAAATATTGGCGTAATGTCGGATATATTTTTTATACAAATAATTATCTTGTTCGTCCAACAAAACGACCTTGACCGTTGTAGAGCCAACATCGATCCCCATACGTAAGGATTTTTGCATATATACCTCTCTTGAAAAAAATGAAGAATTGGCACGCTCGCACCATTTTTCTTCATACCTTTAAGTAAAAGTTAAATAATAAAACTTTTAACTACACATCTAAAAAATTAAATATTAAATATATTATACAACAAACAGAGATTAATTCTAGGTTTTACCATATTCCAATGTGGTATATGGAACATGACTATTCCTAATAAAATATATAGAAATTTACTAAAAACCTGTATGTCGTGTATCTTTTATTATACCACTTTAGAATGAAAAAAAATGTGCGTAAAATAACCTTAATCTATAGCAAGATAAGAGTAATTACATTTAGCTATGCCAAGTACATAAAAACGGTACTAAGATGGTTCCCCGTACTACTAGGTAATATACCTAATAGGTACAATCAAACTTAGTACCGTTATAAATATCACTCTATATAATAAACAATCTAATCAAAATCAAAAGATTCAATTATAAAGTTGACGTTGTTTGCTCCACAGAAATAGTTACAGGTGCTGATAATTTAGCCTCTAACCAAGCTTTTATTCGTTCCAAATCTGCATCAGATACAGTGGACGTGGTATGGATAATCACCATATAGCGATTCGCTTTAGGCTGTTCTAAATTATCTATCAAAGGCATGCCTTCCACTCTGCTTACAAACGGGAATAACGCCTTTGCTTCAGCTTCTGTCGTTTTCATAGTATTTATAGTTTCACTTACTAATTGATAAGTCGGCTGGTACAGATTACTCAAGTTTTTATATGTTTCAAGACTCTCTGAAGATTTATTCAAGTTCGTCTTATCCACAGCAGATTTTTGCTCATCTACGCTATTAACAAATCGTAATGTATAAGGTTGCAAGTACTCATCTTTCTGTAACTTATCATCCAACTGGGCTCGCTCCTCTGAAGTCACAGGAGCTCCTATAACTACTATGTCTACTAGCTTATTCGTTTGATCCAATGAATAATCAATCACTTGTCGACGTCCCTCTTGATTAATATCATTCTTAATAAACTGCTCCATATGATTTGACTCAGAATACTTGATGGTCATATCATAGCCTGCATAAATACTTGGTATAGCCATAATAAGACCAATCACGAGAAATATTAACTGGTTACGACGATTAACCTCTTCTGCTTGTTTATGGAATGGCAAACTATATACACCCTTTAAAACAATAAAAGATGCAAAGAAGATGAAGAATGCATTTATAAAGAATAAATAGCTAGCCCCAAAGAAATAGTGCCAATTTCCATTAGCAAGTCCATATCCTGCCGTACACAGTGGTGGCATAAGTGCAGTTGCAATCGCAACACCTGGTATAACATTATCTAAAGTCTTACGCGTTTGCCCAATAATCCCAGCTAACCCACCAAATATAGCAATGAATACATCAAAAATATTCGGTTCTGTACGCGCTAATAGTTCAGATGTAGCCGTCTGAACGGGAGAAATATAAAAATATAAAGCAGATGCCAAAACCGCAATCGTAATCTGTAAGGACAATCTTAAAATAGCACTTTTTACAACTGTAAAATTAAGCGTAGCGAAGCCAAAACCAGTTGCTAAAATAGGTCCCATCAACGGCGATATAAGCATAGCACCAATAATAACTGCCGTACTATTCATATTCAACCCAATAGAGGCAATAAACATGGAGAGGATCAGGATAACCAAAGCAGGTCCCTTAATCTTAGCACCACCTATCAGTCTTTTAGCGATAGTTGCATCATCAGCTCGCTCAAAATGTATATCAAAGTATTTATTTATTTGCATTCATCCTCCTTATAATTTCATCAAATCTGCAAAGGTCCCTACGTTTACAAACATATACTGTGTCGTTTTCAACATTTGAACCATTAAGATAGCTCCTGTCCCTTCCCCCATTGACATGTGGGCTTGAATAGGAACCATGTCTTGTGTAATATCTACCTCTGATAAAGCTAGCTCTGTGCCTTTTTCTCGAGAGTTATGAGATGGCAATGCATAATCCTTAACGCAATCATTTATATGTACCGCACAGGCAGCGGCTACAGCTGTAATAAAGCCATCAATGACGAAGGGCTTTTTAAACTCAACACAAGCTAGCATAGCTCCAAGAATAGCAGCAATATCAAAGCCCCCTACATGAGCTACAATTCTACGAACCCTGTCAGGTTCACTTTCAGCAACAATACGATCCTTATGTGTATCTAATACAGAACGGACAAAATCTATTTTTCGTTTCATCAAATCTGGTTTATTCGGCCAAGAACCAGGTCCGACCGTTTCAGTTGGATCTGCACCAGTTAATGCAGATAACACACAAGCAGAGGTTGTCGTATTCCCGAGCCCCATCTCACCAAAGGAAAATAGATTTATCCCTTTTTCGACATAATATTCAACTCGTTCATATCCTGCTTGAAAGGCACGGTTAAACTCAGCCTCAGTCATAGCAGGGTGGTTTAAAATATTCTTTGTTCCCTTTGCGACCTTGCGATCCACGCCGATACCATCATCTGAAGCAATGCCTACATCTACAACCTCATAGGGAATGTTATTAAAGTTACAAAACTGTGTTGCTGATGAGCGACCTAAGAGCATATTACGGGATTGTTTCTGCGTTACCTCATAGTTATAACCTACATAGCCTTCCATATTACAACCATTATCGGCAGAAAATATGATATGCTGTGGTCTAATGTCACCACTAATCTCGCCCCACGCCGTACAAATCTTGCGGAAATATACTTCCCACAAGCCTAAACCACCTGGGATCAGGCATTTCGGTTGCAGAAATCTATTTAATTGTTCCTCTATAGGTAATACTGACTTATCTTTCATTCTAATTTCTAGTCCGCAACTAATGTGCCAACTAACCTTCTATTAATTCGATATTATTCTATATAAAAGTATAACACAAAACTCATATCTAGTAATGTGAGGTTTGTTAGCTTTCACTATAGAAATAAATTTATTGCCAAAAAGGTTATCCCCTCTGATATCTCCCCATTCATACAGAAAAAAATATATCAAACCTATTGATGTTTAATAAAATAAAGGCTTTTTCTTGAGAAATATACAAAAATAGCTATTAGTTGATTTGATACACAATCAACTAATAGCTATTTTTAGTAATAAGAGACTATTTCATAACAGTCACTTTACATATAGAGTTAGGGTTATATCTTGAAAAGGTATATTACAACACACCATGCACGAGTAGGTAATTAATCAATTAGAATGCTGGAATAATCGCACCATTATAATGTTCTTCAATGAACTTCTTAATTTCTGGAGATTGTAATGCTTTCGCTAATTTTTGAATAGCTGGTTTATTTTCATCACCAGGATTTACAGAAAGAAGGTTTGCATATGGAGAATCTGCTTTTTCTACGAATAAGCCATCTTTTGTAGGATTAAGACCAGCTGGCAATGCATAGTTCGCATTGATAACTGCTGCATCCAAATCTTGAATAGAACGAGGAATTTGAGCCGCTTCTAATTCTGTAATTTGGATATTTTTAGGGTTGCTAGTTATGTTAAACGGTGTGTTTGTCAAACCAGTTGGGTCTTTCAAAGTCACAAGACCTGCGCTTTGCAACAAGAGAAGTGCTCGTGCGCTATTTGTTGGGTCAGATGGAATAGCCACCTTCGCCCCATTCGGTAAATCTTTCAAGTCTTTAATTTTTTGAGAGTAAATAGCCAATGGTTCGATATGAACAGGTGCAAAGCTTACGAAATTCGTACCATGATCTTTATTATAGTTATTTTGGTAAGGTACGTTTGCAAAGAAGTTCGCATCTACTTCATGACTAGACAATGCCATATTTGGTTGAATATAGTCTGTAAATTCAATAATTTGTAAATCTACACCTTCCTTAGCCAAAATAGGTTTAACTTGTTCTAATATTTCGGCATGAGGCACAGGGTTTGCAGCCACCTTTAAAACTTCAGGCTTAGAACTACTAGAACTTTCATTATTCGTAGATGACCCACATCCACTAATCAATAATGCTGCACCTAATACAGCCGTTGCAGCAAAGGCAAATAATTTATTCATACAGGACCTCCTATATAGTAAAATACGATAATCATAACGCATCAATTACGAGTGATATGTTCACAGTATAGCATTTTAATTCCTACTGGAATAATAGTTAATTAATATGGTTAGCTATTACTTATTTATATATCTAAATATATCGAATTGGCTTTTTATTTATAAATAATTTTACTCTATAATGTTATAATAGCTATTAATGAGTTATATATTTCATTAACTGTAATTGATTTATCCATTAGTATGGATTATGTAGGAGACCTATGGAACTGACAAACATTCAAATTCCTAGCGATTTGCGCGACTGCTCTATAGCAGAACTCGAGGTCATCGCACAACATATACGCAATTTAATCATCCATAGAACATCACATATTGGCGGTCACATTGGTTCTTCGTTAGGTGCTACGGACATCATTGTTGCCTTGCATCATGTGTTTGGAACCGATAATGCACAGTTCGTATTCGATATTTCCCACCAAAGTTATGCCCATAAAATTTTAACGGGCCGTCATCAGGGTTTTATAGATGAAAATCAATTCCACACCGTATCAGGCTATAGTAATCCTGATGAAAGCACTCACGACCCGTTTCATTTAGGCCACGCATCGACAAGCCTTAGTTTAACCGCTGGTCTCATGATTGGCCGTGATTTACAACATAAAACGCAATCAATCGTCACTATGATTGGCGACGGCGCACTATCCGGTGGAGAAGCTTATGAAGCATTGAATCATTTGGCTACCATGTCATCTCAATGTTTGATTATCATCAATGACAACGAACAATCTATTGCGGAAAATCACGGTGGCTTGTATAGCCATCTTCAACAATTGCGAGATACTCATGGTGAAAGCCCGAATAATCTTTTCAAAGCTCTAGGCTTTTCATATCGTTACGTCGACGATGGCAATTCGCTAGAGTCCCTAATCCATGCTTTAAAAAACTGTAAAGACGAGACAACGCCGACAGTGCTCCACATCCATACGACAAAAGGCCACGGTTACGACAAGGCCATTGCAAATCCCGAAGGCTTTCACAATCCATCTGGTTTTGATATCGACACAGGAGAAACAAAGAAACGCTATACTAATAGCTATGAGTCTATTGTGGCAAAGCAACTTATTGAAACACTAGATCAAAACAAAGCGGCCTGCATCGTCACAGCTGCTACGCCTGGCGGATTCTGCTTGACTAAGGATATACGAGAAAAATTAGGAGCTCAATACATCGACGTAGGCATTGCGGAAGAGCATGCCACGACATTACTTGCTGGCATTGCACACAACGGGGGCACGCCAATTTTACCGATTTACAGTACATTTTTACAACGCGCCTATGATCAAATCATAAATGACCTATGTATTAACAATAGCAATGCACTAATCCTCGTATACCGCGCATCCATTTATGGTAACAAGGATATGACACACCTTGGGTTCAACGATATTACAATGCTCGGTAACATGCCAAATCTCATGTACCTAGCACCTACAACGGTAGAGGAATTAGAATCTTCCATTCGTTATGGATTAGAAGATCACAATCATCCTATCGCCATCCGTATTCCGGTAGGAGTACCAATCAACGATACAGCTCAATCCGATACAATAGATAAGCCTGTAACATCGTATGCCGTAACTCAATCTGGTAATACAATTGCAATCATAGGTATCGGTAATTTCTACCATAAGGCTGTCGAACTAAGTCATGCAATACGTGAGACAACACATATCTCACCAACCATCATAAAACCACTTTGCATTTCTAGTTTGGACACCGATACATTGAATGAATTAACAAAGGACCACCATATCGTCATCACCTTAGAGGACGGCGAACTCGAAGGTGGCTATGGTCAAAAAATTGCTAGCTATTATGGAAAAACGTCCATGAAGGTCTTAAACTATGGTATTTCCAAACAGTTCTACGACCGATACAAACCTGAAGATGTATTACAACAAAATCACTTAGATTTTGAACACATCTTAGATGATATACGAAACGTACAACATTAATTCAATACATATATGACAAAATGCCCAGTTTAAAACTGGGCATTTCTTGTATATATTTATAATTTCATAACATCTGCCAAGGCCACTATGTATTAAGCACTTAGGTTGAAGGAACTTATTCAATTCTTTATCAAATGAAGTTATTTCATTATCTTTCATTGTTTATAGTCTTACCTTGTCGATATAAATCCAAGAAATTTTTGAGTACTCGACCTGTTAATCCCCATATCGTATATTGCTTATATGGATAAAAATAAACAGAATAATTCTGCCGAATTTTCCAGTCTATTTGGTATCCTTCTAATAAATGAAATGGAAAATCTCGCAGTGGTTTAGTACCGATATCTAAGTGCCCCACGGTAGGTTCCATAGTAAGTAAATACGCAAGTGGCACCGTAAAGATTTCACCTACCTCATCAGGATTAGGAGTAAATTCATTGGTATGTAAACGTACAACTACAGCATGCAGTTTAACACCTATAGCAGATACTAAACAATCTAAGGAGCCTAATAATTCAATTTGATCCGTATCTATTCCTAATTCTTCCGAGCACTCACGAATAGCCGCATCAGCTCCGGTTTTATCGGAACTTTCACAATGGCCACCAGGAAAACTAATTTCACCAGGCTGTCTACGTAAGGTCTGACTACGCACCGTAAATAGGACGTGATCCTCACCATCAATTGCAAGCAATGGCACTGCTACCGCTGCCGTTATAACATCAATATCTGTGGTCACTTGTGGTTCTCGTCCATTTAAATATGCACTTAATTGTCTATCCATAGTCATCCCCCTTTTCTTAATTATACCAATAATAGTTTTCCAGAAAATAGTACAAATGGCACAATTTATAATTTATTATTTTAAGATAAAAATAGGTTACCTCACATACAAGAGGTAACCTATTTATATATATTATGCTTTTATTAAGTACAGTCTACGCACCTTGGAATTGAGGCATGTCATCATGAGAGTCAGGATCGTCTAATGTACCTTTCAAATCATTATCAACCATAGCACATACAGATGCATCGGACCAAACGTTTTCGGCCGTTTCAATCATGTCGATAATTGTATAGATTGGTAAGATAATACCAAGTAAACCGATTGGTGCACCAATAGAGCTCATCAAGGATAATGTTAAGAAATAACAACCCATTGGAACCCCTGCATTACCGATGGCTGCAAGAACAGCGATGAATAGCCAAGCTACCATAGTACCCGCTGTTAATTCAATACCTGCATTTTGCATTACGAACAAGGATGTAACAAGGATGAAAGCTGCACAACCATTCATGTTAATTGTTGTACAAATTGGTAATACAAAACGCGCTACAGAAGGATGTGCTTTCAAATTGTCTTCTGCAGATGCTAATGTTACAGGCAATGTAGCTGCAGAAGATTTTGTGAACAATGCAACAGCAACGGCTGGAGACATTTTACGGAATACATCTATAGGGTTTAAACCACGGAACAACAAGAACAATGGAATTACGATAAAGAATTGAATCAAGTTGCCGCCGATTACAACAGCTGTGTATTTACCTAAAGCACCAACAATTACGCCTGCTTCAATTTGTGCAGATAATTGGCCTGCGAAAGCAAGGATACCGATTGGTAAAACGTAAAGTAGGCCTCTAATCAATGTGAATAGTAATTCTTGTAAACCGAATAACACTTTCAATACTGCTTCGCGGCCTTCTGTACGAGGCATGAATGCAAAGGCTAAACCAACAGAAGCAGAAATGAACATAACGGACAATACGTTACCTTCTAAATACGGTTTCAAAATATTGTTAGGAATAACGGATAAGAAATGATCATAATATGTTACGTGACCTAATTTTTCAGGTACTTGCGCTGCACCAGCACCGATTACATCAAGTGGTAAGTTACCTGGCGCAATCCAGAGGAATAAACCAAGACCAACAGCGGCTGCACAAATTGTTGTTAACAATGTATAAGTTACAGCATGACCAAAGATACGGCCTGTATCTTTTTTTGCCCCCAACATGGATAATGTAGTAATAACTGCTAGTGATACAGTAGGTATTGCAATAAATTGGAATAAATGCGTAAACACTGCAGCAATGAAATTAAATAAGTCATTAAGAACAGGAATATGTTGCCATCCTAAAACAGCACCGATAATGAGTGCACCCATCCATAAAATAAATTGACGTAATTTACCTTGCCCTCGACTTTTCAAGGTAATCTCTTGCGCTAAGGCATCAACATTTTTATTACTTTGGTCTGCCATAAAAACACCTCTCTACCAATAAAACTACTAGAGACTAATAAATAAACCCCAGCCCTAGGGGCTGGGATAATTAATCACATCCGAGTCTCTTAACAAAACCCATTATAAAGATATGTTTTAAAATTGTCAATTACAATACTTGAATATATTTTAATATGTTCAAGTATTGTTCCAAATTATATACTCTGGCAAAATCTAATGATAAAAGTCTATATCTATAGTAATCATCCGTGTTCGCTCAGGATTAAACATAAAGTAAATGACTCTCGGCTGGTCTTGATCAAAGTTATGGTAAACAACATATACTATATATTTCTCAGCCGATATCCGTGTACTATAATAGTAATCTTCATTAGGATTATCACCGACATTCTGTCTACCATCAATTAACCAGAGAAATAATTTCCAATTTTGTCGTCGAATTGTAATAATCTCATAATAATTGCTTACATCACTAAATAATACATTTTTATCTTTTGGATATGTAAACGAATTAAGTACTTCAACTGTAATATCTTTGTCCCTGCCATTTATAAATGAATACCAAGCATTAGATTTAACAATTTCCTCATACCTTGAAATCGTAGCTTTATCACCATCTAATACTAAACAGCTTTGATTTCCACCTATACCAATTACTTCAGCAGAAGAAATCACTTTCAAACTCTCCGGTAAAGACTTAGGTGTTTGTAATGGAGTCGGAATATACCCTGCCTTAGATGAAGGCCATGTAGAGTGCCATCGTTGTGTATCATAATGGGATATCCCTACAGCAGAAAATACTAAAGTAACAGCTAATGTAGGAAGCATACATAGAAAAAAGATTACATAAAAATATGTTAAAAATCTTTTTCGTATACCTTTCTCACTATCGATTACGCCACATTTTTCAAACAACAATACAATCGTAGCTACTATCAAAATCAGATAGTATAATCCAGAATATGAGATATAGTCCGAGAACAAAAATGTTAATACCCAAAGAGTTATAAAGAACCATATACTCTTTCTATAAGGAGCAGAAAAAAACAATTTCTTCAAGTAAATTAAACACTGGCGCATTTACGTTCTCCACAACAATACCTACTCAAATTACTTAGATTGATAAAACACAGCTCGTGTCCCATCATTACTAATCAAAAGTTCTACGAAATGAGGTCTTTTAGTATTTCCATCGTCTACAAAGACATATAGTCTATGGTTTTTAGTAGAATTATATGTATCCTTCACCACTCTTTTCGTTTCTTTTCGAGGTGCAAAGCGTAACCACTCTATAAAGCTCCGTTGTGGCAAGTTTAGAGGTTCCTCCTTAATACTATCTATGATGCGATAACTATCAGGATGAGATATAAAACGCTTTTTCTCCCCAGTGTCTAAATCACGCAATACACCATCCGCATCAATTTGCGCTGTATAGGCTGCATATTGTTTTGCAATTTCCTCATATTGAGCAATTACTTTAGGGTCTCCCTCTAAAACTACATAGCGATAAGGATATGCAGTAGCCCAAGCAACATCTGTTCGCAACATAGATACTTTATAAATTCCTTCCGGAAGCTGTTCAGGAGATTTTAGTCCCTCTGGTAATTCACGATTATTAGGCCAACCCCTTTTCCAATCAGTTGTACTATACTCAAAATCCTCAATTTGATCGAAGCTTGTATTAATATCATATTTAAGCCAGTCCGCAACAAGTCCAGCTAAACACAAATTAAATATAATAAATACGCAGCAAATCAATTTAACATGTGTTTTTTCAGATAAAGCATGTTTCTTAAACCAATCATATTGTAATAATAAACTCAATACTATTGCTATGCCAAATACAATATATGTTATAGGTGCTATATTAAATAGCATTGCTACTATAAATAGCATAATTATATATGCAGTTAATAAGCCATGAAATCCTTGGAACAAAACTCTCTCCTATTATAACGACAATTACAACATCTTTTTGTACAACACTTCTATATCGTTACGACTTACTTCAGCAACTGTATTAGCAATATTGCCTGCGGCCACTACATATACATTATCTACAAGCCACAGAATATCCTTTTTAGTAAATCCTAATTCTGTAAGGTTTGTAGTAAGGTCTAATTCATGCACCATAAGGCGTAATGCTTCACCGAGTTCAGAACCGTCACCATGGTTGAATATTCGTGCCAATGCATTAAATTTTTCAGGGTTAGCGCTCCATGTGTATTCCACTACAACAGGTTCAATAACCGCAAGGCCGACACCATGGGTAATATCTTTAAGGCCACTAGCAGGGTGTTCCATACCATGGCCTAGTGTAACGCCTGCCGTGTTAATAACCATACCGCCAATAGTGCTAGCTAAGGTAATAGACTCCCAGGCTTTTGTTAATTGTTTTTCATTGAGTACCTCTGGTTTACTATTCGCAATAGCTTTCACATGTTTATATAGTGGTACTAGATATTGTGCTAGTAATGTTACTGCATAATAAGCTAGCGCATCGGTGAAAGGTTGCGCCGTTTTAGAGGTATAGGCCTCAATGTTATGGCACAATGCATCGAAACCAACAGATGACAACACATGAGGAGGCATAGTTCCCATTACAGCTGGATCTACTATGGACACCTTAGGTACGATGGCATTACAGCGCAACGATTTCTTATCTCCTGTTTCAGGGTTTGTAAGGACACCAAAACCATTACCTTCAGAACCAGTGCCACAGGTTGTAGGAATTACAATAAGAGGTAATGCATTATCACTCGTTTTGCGGTTGAAGATATAGGCATTAATGTCGTCGTCATTCACAGCCATAAAAGCAATGCCCTTTGCGCAGTCCATAATGGACCCACCGCCAATAGCAATAACCATATCGCAGCTTTCAGATTTAGTTAAAGCAGCACCGTCTAAAGCAGTTATAGTCAACGGATTAGCATCCACTTGGTCAAAGAGAACATGTTCAATATGGGCCGTATCAAGCTTAGCCACTACGCGGTCATATAAACCAGATTTTTTTGCACTACTGCGACCGGTTACAATAAGCGCTTTCTTGCCGTACGGTGCAGCAAATTCAGCAACACTATCTACTTTATTCCAACCAAATTGGATATTTACGGGTAAAAAGTACGAGAATTCCATATAAACGACCTCTTTTCTTTACATCATTATATTCTTATCGTAATGTACGTAAAAACGTTCGTCAATACGTTATGGCCTCAAAAGACAAAAACAGCAGTACTCTTATGTAGCACTGCTGTTTATCGTTTTAAATTACATCTAAGACATGTTTAGCAAATTGACGGGCTGCCTTACAGTCATCCTCGTTTGGATGAACAGCCGCTTGTTTATGACGTGCATCTCGGTCGGCCGATTGACCATGACTGTGTCCCTTTGGAAACATTTTATACATCATTTCTATAACCTTAGGGTCAACCTTACCTTGGCAGATGAAAGTATCTACCGGTACCACACCTTCTAGCAGGCAAGATGCTGCATTAACAAGACTTTGCTTAGCATGTTCCATTTGTGGAGGCACGCCAGCCGTTGCAAACAAAGCAATGTGCGGATTATGCAATGTACCCAGTACATCGCGGGCCTCTTTATTAGCCGTTCCCTTATCTACCCAAAATCCTGCAAATACAAGATCATAGGATTCTATATCTGATGGCAATTCAGACATAGCAACACATGGTGTGCCCTCTGGTAATACGCTAGTAATGGCCTCTGCCACTTGTTTAGTATTGCCCGTAAGGGATGAATATATAACAATAGACTTCATGTCTTACCTCCTTATTAGTATATATTTATTATAGGACATGTAAGGTAGTCTTTTAATAAAATAAATCACAATATTATAGAGAATGAAAGTACTTTCAAGTATTTACAACTATATCGATAAAATTAATTTAACTACATTTATAAATTTAAAAAAGTCAATATTGAATATATAGATTTTTTTCGCTATAATCATTACATAATGTATTTAGCAAATAAGAAAACTACAATATATAGTAGTTTTCTTATTTTTCTGATTAGATATAGCGTAAGGGATTATATATGAGTTACGCTAGCTCTACAAATGATTTTACATAGATTTACAATGTAAGGGGAACCATAATGGAGATTATGATCAAGAAACGGGATGGCCATTTTGAACCGCTATCCGTAGAGAAAACTAAACGAATGATTGCCTTCGCATGCTTGGGGTTAGATTCTTGTGATCCACTAGAATTGGAAATGGATGCGAAATTACAATTCGTTGATGGTATGACGACTAAAGAAATTCAAAAAACTTTAGTACAAACAGCTATCGAAAAAGTTATCTCTAAAAAAGACGACGGTTTTGGTAACCAAGTTAATAAAATGAACCAAGATTGGCAGTTCGTAGCAGCCCGCCTTTTCTTGTTCGATCTCTATAAGGAAGCTGCTATCACTCGCCGTTATAAAGCATTTGGCTACGGCAACTTCCCAAATCTTGTACATATGCTTGTAGAAGAGAAAAAATACGCAGACTTCTTCATTACAGAATATACACCTGAAGAACTTCAAGAATTAGGCGATTATATCAAACCTAAGCGAGACTACCTCTTCAACTATGAAGGTCTTAAATTGTTAGCGGACCGTTACTTGGTAAAAGGTTTTAATAAAGAAATCTATGAATTGCCACAAGAACGTTTCATGGCTATCGCTATGCACTTGGCATTAGTAGAAGGGGAAAACAAAGTAAAATACGCTAAAAAATTCTACGACTTAATGAGCCAATTAAAGATGACAACTGCTACACCTACATTAGCAAATGCAGGTACACCATTCCATCAACTATCCTCTTGCTTTATCTCTGGTGTAGATGATAATTTATGGTCTATTTACGATGTAAACAGCAAATTCTCCCGCGTATCTAAACACGGTGGTGCTCTTGGCATCTACCTTGGCAAAGTTCGTGCATTGAACTCCGATATCCGCGGTTTCAAAAACTCCTCTGGTGGCGTTATTCCTTGGATTCGTTTATACAACGATACAGCGGTTGCCGTAGACCAATTGGGTAAACGTAAAGGCGGCGCTACAGTAACACTCGATATTTGGCACAAAGACTTCTACGAATTCGTAGAGCTTCGTACAAACAATGGTGACGACCGTCGTAAAGCACACGATATCTTCCCTGCTATCTCTGTTCCAAACATCTTCATGGAACGCATGATCGCTCGTGAAAACTTCACGTTATTTGATCCTCATGAAATCTTAGCTGTAAAAGGCTATGCTCTAGAGGACTTCTACGACACAGACGATAACAAAGAGTTCACAAAACGTTACCTTGAATGTGAACAAGATCCGAACTTACACGGCATCGAAGTGCCAGCACTAGACATGATGAAAAAAATCATGCGCTCTGCTGTTGAAACTGGTACACCATTCATCTTCTTCCGCGATACTGTAAACGCTGCAAACCCAAACAAACATGCAGGTATGATTTACGCATCCAACTTGTGCCACGAAATCGCACAAAATGTTGGCTTCACAAACCTTGCTGAAGAAATCATCAACGAAGATGGTACTATTACGACTAAAACAAATACAGGTGACATGGTTACATGTAACTTGAACTCCATCAGCCTTGGCCGTATTACTGACGAAGAATTAGAAGAAAATATCGCTCTTCAAATCCGCATGTTAGACAATGTTATTTCTATCAACCAGGCGCCAGTACCAGAGTCTCGTATGACATCTGATAAATACCGCGCTATCGGTCTTGGTACTTCTGGTTACCACCACTACCTTGTAAACCACGATATCCAATGGGAGTCCGATGAGCACATTGAAGTAGCGGACAAATTGTTCGAAAACATCGCGTACTATGCTATCAAAGCTTCCATGGAATTGGCGAAAGAAAAAGGTGCATACCCTGCATTCAAAGGTTCCGAATGGGAAACTGGTGAATACTTCACACGTCGTGGCTACACATCCGATCGTTGGAAACAATTGGCTGCAGACGTTGCTAAATACGGTATCCGCAATGGTTACTTGATGGCTGTAGCGCCTACTGGTTCTACTTCCAACATTGCAAATACTACAGCTGGTATCGACCCTATCTTCAAAAAATTCTTCATCGAAGAGAAGAAAGGTTCTTTCACGCCAAAAACTGCACCAGATTTGAACGATAAAACATTCTGGCTCTACAAAGAGGCTCATACAATCGATCAACAATGGTCCATCAAAGCTTGTGGCGTCCGTCAACGTCATATTGACCAAGCACAATCTTTCAACTTGTACATCACACCTCAAATGAAGGCGAAAGAAATTCTCGACCTTTACGTTGAGGCGTACAAACAAGGGATTAAAACAATCTACTACATCCGTAACCAATCCCTTGAAATGGATGAATGCACTAGCTGCTCCTCTTAATAATTAAAAATATCATTGCTATATTTCACAAAAACTATAATACTCTGTAATTAGAGAACACTAAACTCGGGAAAGATAAAGATACTTTTACCAATACTATAAATCTGATGACGACCTATAACAGTATAGGTCGCATCGTTGTATAAAGGAGTCCTACTATGGATAAAAAACTGATTTTCAACGAACATGGTGAACGTGGCACGCAAGCTATGATTGGCGGCAACACCACAAACCTTCGCGAATGGAACCGTATCAAGTACGACTGGGCTAACCAAATGTACCGTACGATGCTTAACAACTTCTGGATTCCAGAAGAGATTTCCTTGAACGAAGATGTTAAGCAATTCCCATACTTAACAGATTACGAACGCCGTGCATTTGACAAAATCATTGCGTTCTTGAACTTCCTTGATTCCATTCAATCTGAAAACTTGCCTAACTTAAGCCGCTATATTACAGCATCTGAAGTGGCATCTTTATTGAATATCCAAGCATTCCAAGAAGAAATACACGCTCAAAGTTATTCCTACATTTTGGACACTGTAACAAATCCTATTACACGTG
>OGGM01000601.1_pt1 | contig 23177 bp, 17 predicted proteins | sample 1571251 | NCBI WGS metagenome assembly OGGM01 (sample SAMEA2582076, study PRJEB24529) | metagenome | biome: Human gut stool | place: China | collected 2011 | reverse complement strand
TCATATTTGATTTTGCCTCGTGGGATATATTTCATCAGATCACGAAGCTTTTCTCTTATGTCAACACCCGGTTGCCCGCGATGTGTCGGAGATCATCCGTACCATGCCAGGCGTTAACCTGACCGGTAACTCCACCAGTGGTCAGCGTGGGAATAACCGACAGATTGATATTCGCGGCATGGGTCCGGAAAACACGCTGATTTTGATTGACGGCAAGCCGGTTAATTCACGTCAGTCCGAGCGGCAAGCCGGTAAGCAGCCGTAACTCGGTGCGTCAGGGCTGGCGTGGCGAGCGCGATACCCGTGGTGATACCTCCTGGGTGCCACCTGAAATGATTGAACGTATTGAAGTTCTGCGTGGTCCGGCAGCTGCGCGTTATGGCAACGGCGCGGCGGGCGGCGTGGTTAACATCATTACCAAAAAAGGCAGTGGTGAGTGGCACGGCTCGTGGGACGCATATTTCAATGCGCCAGAACATAAAGAGGAAGGTGCCACCAAACGCACTAACTTTAGCCTCACCGGTCCGCTGGGCGACGAATTCAGCTTCCGCTTGTATGGCAACCTCGACAAAACTCAGGCTGACGCGTGGGATATCAACCAGGGCCATCAGTCCGCGCGTGCCGGAACGTATGCCACGACGTTACCAGCCGGGCGCGAAGGGGTGATCAATAAAGATATTAACGGCGTGGTGCGCTGGGACTTCGCACCATTACAATCGCTGGAACTGGAAGCAGGTTACAGCCGCCAGGGTAACCTGTATGCGGGCGATACCCAGAACACCAACTCTGACTCCTATACCCGCTCGAAATATGGCGATGAAACCAACCGTCTGTATCGCCAGAACTACTCGCTGACCTGGAACGGCGGCTGGGATAACGGCGTGACCACCAGCAACTGGGTGCAGTACGAACACACCCGTAACTCGCGTATTCCGGAAGGTCTGGCGGGCGGTACCGAAGGGAAATTTAACGAAAAAGCGACACAGGATTTCGTCGATATCGATCTCGATGACGTGATGCTGCACAGCGAAGTTAACCTGCCGATTGATTTCCTCGTTAACCAGACGCTGACGCTGGGTACGGAGTGGAATCAGCAGCGGATGAAGGACTTGAGTTCCAACACCCAGGCGCTCACCGGGACGAATACCGGCGGCGCTATTGATGGCGTGAGTGCCACCGACCGTAGCCCGTATTCAAAAGCAGAAATTTTCTCGCTGTTTGCCGAAAACAATATGGAGCTGACTGACAGCACCATCGTAACGCCGGGGCTGCGTTTCGATCATCACAGCATTGTTGGCAATAACTGGAGTCCGGCTCTAAACATATCGCAAGGTTTAGGCGATGACTTCACGCTGAAAATGGGCATTGCCCGTGCTTATAAAGCGCCGAGTCTGTACCAGACTAACCCAAACTACATTCTCTACAGTAAAGGTCAGGGCTGCTATGCCAGCGCGGGCGGCTGCTATCTGCAAGGTAATGATGACCTGAAAGCGGAAACCAGCATCAACAAAGAGATTGGTCTGGAGTTCAAACGCGACGGCTGGCTGGCGGGTGTGACCTGGTTCCGTAACGATTATCGCAATAAGATTGAAGCGGGCTATGTGGCTGTAGGGCAAAACGCAGTCGGCACCGATCTCTATCAGTGGGATAACGTACCGAAAGCGGTGGTTGAAGGTCTGGAAGGATCGTTAAACGTACCGGTTAGCGAAACGGTGATGTGGACCAATAACATCACTTATATGCTGAAGAGTGAAAACAAAACCACGGGCGACCGTTTGTCGATCATCCCGGAGTATACGTTGAACTCAACGCTGAGCTGGCAGGCACGGGAAGATTTGTCGATGCAAACAACCTTCACCTGGTACGGCAAGCAGCAGCCGAAGAAGTACAACTATAAAGGTCAGCCAGCGGTTGGACCGGAAACCAAAGAAATCAGTCCGTACAGCATTGTGGGTCTGAGCGCGACCTGGGATGTGACGAAGAATGTCAGTCTGACCGGCGGCGTGGACAACCTGTTCGACAAACGTTTGTGGCGTGCAGGTAATGCCCAGACCACGGGCGATCTGGCAGGAGCCAACTATATCGCCGGTGCCGGGGCGTATACCTATAACGAGCCGGGACGTACGTGGTATATGAGCATTAATACTCACTTCTGATGCTAACGTCAGATTGTTGACAAAGTGCGCGTAGTTCATGCCGGATGCGGCGTGAACGCCTTATCCGGCCTACAAAAATCTTGCCAATTCAATATATTGCAGGACCACGTAGGCCTGATAAGCGTAGCGCATCAGGCAGTTTTGCGTTTGTCATCAGTCTCTAATATGGTCGACATGAAAACTACGCATACCGCCCTCCCCTTTGCCGGAAATACGCTGCATTTTGTTAAGTTCGATCCGGCGAGTTTTTGTGAGCAGGATTTACTCTGGCTGCCACACTACGCGCAACTGCAACACGCTGGACGTAAACGTAAAACAGAGCATTTAGCCGGACGGATCGCTGCAGTTTATGCGCTGCGGGAATATGGCTATAAATGTGTGCCCGCAATCGGCGAGCTACGCCAACCTGTGTGGCCTGCGGGGGTATACGGCAGTATTAGCCACTGTGGGGCTACGGCATTAGCCGTGGTATCTCGTCAACCGATTGGCATTGATATTGAAGAAATTTTTTCTGCGCAAACAGCGGCAGAATTGACAGACAACATTATTACACCAGCAGAACACGAGCGACTCGCAGAATGCGGTTTAACCTTTTCTCTGGCGCTGACACTGGCATTTTCCGCCAAAGAGAGCGCATTTAAGGCAAGCAAGATACAGGCCGCTCAAGGTTTTCTGGATTATCAGATAATTAGCTGGAATAAACAGCAGATCATCATTCGACTAGAGGATGAGCAGTTTGCTGTGCACTGGCAGATAAAAGAAAAAATAGTCATAACGCTGTGCCAACACGATTAATTGACAACATCTGGTACGATTCGCCCGCAGCCATTACTGACCGCGGGCGAAAGTGTAAAGCAGGTGCCTTACCATCCTGACCTGACAACCGGATATGCGGGGATTGCTCCCCGCACAACGGCTACTTCTTCGGTTCGTAAGCGAGAACAGCCTTAAACTCAATATTACGTTCCTTCACCGTAAACTCACACAGCGAGTCGCGGACCAGAAGCGTAAATCCCAGCACCGTTAAACACAGCACTATGACTGCCACAAGGGCATATTTCGTCAGCATGTTTATATTGCCTCCATGCGAAGAAGGGACTACCATCCAAATTGTTTGGGTTTGGAGTGGCAGCCCCAGGGTTGATAGAAATATCGTCCTGGGGCTTCATCTTTCCAGACCTCAGAGTAAACCTGAAACCGGAAAGCTTCAGGCACCCGCCGTTATCTTACCCTTCCTTAGCAAAATAACTGTTTATTTATACAGTAAGTCCTGTTTCGGACTTCTCAATCCTCATTTGATCAACTGAAGCTGAACCCGTTTTTTTCTGCATGCCTCAATCGTCAAAATTCTTCGCCACCAGTCCGCACTGCCATAACTTGTCATATTGCAAAATGTAGCCAATTTGCTTCAGTCACCATCATCAAAAAAAGAAACATTCCAGAACTTCCGCATCTCGCCCAGTCGCTCCCACTTCTATACTGAATAGAAAACGCCAACATAAGAGAAACCTATGCCATTACCCGATTTTCATGTTTCTGAACCTTTTACCCTCGGTATTGAACTGGAAATGCAGGTGGTTAATCCGCCGGGCTATGACTTAAGCCAGGACTCTTCAATGCTGATTGACGCGGTTAAAAATAAGATCACGGCCGGAGAGGTAAAGCACGATATCACCGAAAGTATGCTGGAGCTGGCGACGGATGTTTGCCGTGATATCAACCAGGCTGCCGGGCAATTTTCAGCGATGCAGAAAGTCGTATTGCAGGCAGCCGCAGATCATCATCTGGAAATTTGCGGCGGTGGCACGCACCCGTTTCAGAAATGGCAACGTCAGGAGGTATGCGATAACGAACGCTATCAACGAACGCTGGAAAACTTTGGTTATCTCATTCAACAGGCGACCGTTTTTGGTCAGCATGTCCATGTTGGTTGCGCCAGTGGCGATGATGCCATTTATTTGCTGCACGGCCTGTCACGGTTTGTGCCGCACTTTATCGCCCTTTCCGCCGCGTCACCATATATGCAAGGAACGGATACGCGTTTTGCCTCCTCACGACCGAATATTTTTTCCGCCTTTCCCGATAATGGCCCGATGCCGTGGGTCAGTAACTGGCAACAATTTGAAGCCCTGTTTCGCTGCCTGAGTTACACCACGATGATCGACAGCATTAAAGATCTGCACTGGGATATTCGCCCCAGTCCTCATTTTGGCACGGTGGAGGTTCGGGTAATGGATACCCCGTTAACCCTTAGCCATGCGGTAAATATGGCAGGATTGATTCAGGCTACCGCCCACTGGTTACTGACGGAACGCCCGTTTAAACATCAGGAGAAAGATTACCTGCTGTATAAATTCAACCGTTTCCAGGCCTGTCGCTATGGGCTGGAAGGCGTCATTACCGATCCGCATACTGGCGATCGTCGGTCACTAACGGAAGACACCTTGCGTTTACTGGAAAAAATCGTCCCTTCTGCACATAAAATGGGTGCATCGAGTGCGATTGAGGCCCTGCATCGCCAGGTCGTCAGCGGTCTGAATGAAGCGCAGCTGATGCGCGATTTCGTCGCCGATGGCGGCTCGCTGATTGGGCTGGTGAAAAAGCATTGTGAGATCTGGGCTGGTGACTAAGCCGGGAATTGCCTTACAGAAGAATATCCCTGACAATGGTGTTTTAACTTACATTTAACAATGTTATGAAACACCCTTTAGAAACCTTGACCACCGCAGCAGGCATTTTGCTGATGGCTTTCCTTTCTTGCCTGCTGCTACCCGCCCCCGCACTGGGGCTGACGCTGGCACAAAAACTGGTGACCATGTTCCATCTGATGGATCTTAGCCAGCTTTACACTTTATTGTTTTGTCTGTGGTTTTTAGTGCTGGGCGCTATTGAGTATTTTGTTCTGCGCTTTATCTGGCGACGCTGGTTCTCGCTGGCGGATTAAACGTCGATTATCGCCGTACTTCGCGGCATACTTTGCTTATTCTCCTTCGCCTAAAGGAACGTTTATGGATAAGCAATCACTGCACGAAACGGCGAAACGCCTGGCCCTTGAGTTACCCTTTGTCGAGCTTTGCTGGCCTTTTGGCCCGGAGTTCGATGTTTTTAAAATTGGCGGCAAGATTTTTATGCTGTCGTCGGAGCTGCGCGGCGTCCCCTTTATCAATCTGAAGTCCGATCCACAAAAATCCCTGTTAAATCAGCAAATATATCCGAGCATTAAGCCAGGGTATCACATGAATAAAAAGCACTGGATTTCGGTGTATCCCGGAGAGGAAATCTCCGAAGCGTTACTTCGCGATCTGATCAACGATTCGTGGAATCTGGTGGTTGATGGTCTGGCTAAACGCGATCAAAAAAGAGTGCGTCCAGGCTAAAGCGGGAATCTATAGCGCATTTTTCTCGCTTACCATTTCTCGTTGAACCTTGTAATCTGCTGGCACGCAAAATTACTTTCACATGGAGTCTTTATGGATATCATTTCTGTCGCCTTAAAGCGTCATTCCACTAAGGCATTTGATGCCAGCAAAAAACTAACCCCGGAACAGGCCGAGCAGATCAAAACTCTCCTGCAATACAGCCCATCCAGCACCAACTCCCAGCCGTGGCATTTTATTGTTGCCAGCACGGAAGAAGGTAAAGCGCGTGTTGCCAAATCCGCTGCCGGTAATTACGTGTTCAACGAGCGTAAAATGCTTGATGCCTCGCACGTTGTGGTGTTCTGTGCAAAAACCGCGATGGACGATGCCTGGCTGAAGCTGGTTGTTGACCAGGAAGATGCCGATGGCCGCTTTGCCACGCCGGAAGCGAAAGCCGCGAACGATAAAGGTCGCAGGTTCTTCGCCGATATGCACCGTAAAGATCTGCATGATGATGCAGAGTGGATGGCAAAACAGGTTTATCTCAACGTCGGCAACTTCCTGCTCGGCGTGGCGGCGCTGGGTCTGGACGCGGTACCCATCGAAGGTTTTGACGCCGCAATCCTCGATGCAGAATTTGGTCTGAAAGAGAAAGGCTACACCAGTCTGGTGGTTGTTCCGGTGGGTCATCACAGCGTTGAAGATTTTAACGCTACGCTGCCGAAATCTCGTCTGCCGCAAAACATCACCTTAACCGAAGTGTAATTCTCTCTTGCCGGGCATCTGCCCGGCTATTTCCCCTCAGATTCTCCTGATTTGCATAACCCTGTTTCAGCCGTCATCATAGGCTGCTGTTGTATAAAGGAGACGTTATGCAGGATTTAATATCCCAGGTTGAAGATTTAGCGGGTATTGAGATTGATCACACCACCTCAATGGTGATGATTTTCGGTATTATTTTTCTGACCGCCGTCGTGGTGCATATTTTTTTGCATTGGGTGGTACTGCGGACCTTCGAAAAACGTGCCATCGCCAGTTCACGGCTATGGTTGCAAATCATTACCCAGAATAAACTCTTCCACCGTTTAGCTTTTACCCTGCAGGGGATTATCGTCAATATTCAGGCGGTATTCTGGCTGCAAAAAGGCACCGAAGCGGCAGATATTCTGACTACCTGCGCGCAGTTGTGGATCATGATGTATGCGCTGCTTTCAGTCTTCTCGTTGCTGGATGTTATTTTGAATCTGGCGCAGAAATTCCCGGCGGCATCTCAGTTACCGCTGAAAGGGATATTTCAGGGGATTAAACTGATCGGCGCGATTCTGGTCGGCATTTTGATGATCTCGCTGCTGATTGGTCAGTCGCCAGCGATTCTGATCAGCGGTCTTGGTGCAATGGCTGCCGTGCTGATGTTGGTATTTAAAGATCCGATTCTTGGTCTGGTGGCAGGTATTCAGCTTTCCGCGAACGATATGCTGAAACTGGGCGACTGGCTGGAGATGCCGAAATACGGCGCGGATGGCGCGGTGATCGATATTGGGTTAACCACCGTCAAAGTGCGTAACTGGGACAATACCATTACCACTATTCCCACCTGGTCTCTGGTCTCTGACTCCTTTAAAAACTGGAGCGGGATGTCAGCATCTGGCGGGCGACGTATTAAGCGCAGTATCAGTATTGATGTCACCAGTATTCGTTTTCTTGATGAAGACGAAATGCAACGTCTGAATAAAGCGCATTTGTTAAAACCTTATTTAACCAGCCGCCACAAGGAAATTAATGAGTGGAATCGCCAGCAAGGTTCTACGGAGTCGGTATTAAACCTGCGCCGAATGACCAATATTGGAACCTTTCGTGCCTATCTGAACGAATATCTGCGGAATCATCCGCGGATTCGCAAAGATATGACCTTAATGGTGCGCCAATTAGCTCCGGGCGATAACGGTTTACCGCTTGAGATCTACGCGTTTACTAATACCGTGGTGTGGCTGGAATATGAAAGCATTCAGGCTGATATATTCGATCACATATTTGCGATTGTCGAAGAGTTTGGTCTGCGACTTCATCAGTCGCCAACCGGCAATGATATTCGCTCTCTGGCGGGTGCATTTAAGCAGTAATTAAAAAAACCGCTCTTATCGAATGGATGAGAGCGGTTTCGGATGGTTGACATCATTTTGTCGGATACGGCGTGAATGCCTTATTTCCGACGCAGCGTTTTAAACGCTACAAACAGGAATACAATCCACACTGGCAGCAGAATCGCTGACAAGCGCATATCATCCATCGTGCACATCAGCAGCAAAATCATGCCGAGGAAGGCAATGCAGAGATAGTTGCCGAACGGATAAAGCAGCGCCTTAAACTGTGTTTCACGTCCCTGACGTCGCATCGCCGCGCGAAAACGCAGATGCGCCAGGCAGATCATAATCCAGTTCAACAGCAGCGTTGCTACCACCAGCGCCATCAGCAGACCAAACGCTTTTTGCGGCAGCAGATAGTTGATTAACACCACCAGCGAAGTGATCGCTCCGGAAAGCATCAGCGAGTTAATCGGCACGCCGCGACGGCTGACGCGAGGCAAAAACTTCGGCGCATTACCCTGCACAGAAAGGCCAAACAGCATGCGGCTGTTAGAGTAAACCCCGCTGTTATACACCGATAATGATGCTACCAGAATGACGAAGTTCAGCGCAGAAGCTACCACGTTGCTGTCGAGATTATGGAAAATCATCACAAAAGGGCTACTGTTGGATTTCACTTCCACCCACGGATAGAGTGCCAGTAAAACCACCAGTGAACCGATATAAAACAGCAGGATGCGATACACCACCTGATTCACTGCTTTCGGGATGCTTTTTTCCGGATCGCGCGCTTCAGCCGCAGTAATCCCAATCAGCTCCAGACCGCCGAAGGAGAACATAATTACCGCCAGCGACAAAATCAGCCCATTCCAGCCGGTGGCGAAGAAACCACCGTAGCGCCAGAGGTTGTCGATACTGGCTTTTTCGCCGCCGTGCCCAGAAAACAGCAGCCACAGGCCAAAGCCGATCATACCGATGATCGCCAGCACTTTAATCAGCGCAAACCAGAATTCGGTTTCGCCATATAAGCGCACGTTTACCAGGTTAACGGCGTTGATGATAATAAAGAAGGCGGCAGCCCAAATCCACGTTGGAACATCCGGGAACCAGTACTGCATATAGATGCCCGCAGCGGTCAGCTCTGCCATTCCCACCAGCACGAACATCACCCAGTAGTTCCAGCCAGAGAGGAAGCCCGCAAACGGTCCCCAGTATTTATAGGCAAAGTGGGCAAATGAACCAGATACCGGCTCTTCGACCACCATCTCGCCGAGCTGGCGCATAATCAGGAAAGCGATGATCCCGGCGACGCCGTAGCCCAGCAATACAGCCGGACCCGCCATCTGAATCGCCGGGCCAATGCCAAGAAACAGACCAGTACCAATTGCGCCACCCAGCGCAATCAGTTGAATATGACGGTTATGTAATCCGCGATGAAGCGTCGGCTCTTGATTCGACGCAGTATCTTCCGATACGGTTGACGCGTTTTTCACGCCTTTCCCCTGTGTGTCTTTTTTGTTGAGGGGCACCTTTTAACATTTAGTGCCCATCGTCGCAAGACACAATCCACACGGTTAAACCGGGTATCCTGCTTTTATTTCCGTACCCGATGTCGGTGCAGCCACATCAGCTTATATGCCGCCGGGATAATAAACAGCGATAGCAAAGGCGCGGTGATCATGCCGCCAATCATCGGCGCGGCAATCCGGCTCATCACCTCTGAACCTGCTCCCGTTCCCCACAGAATCGGCAGCAGACCAGCGATAATCACCGCCACCGTCATCGCTTTCGGGCGCACGCGCAGGACCGCGCCGTGATACAACGCCTCATCCAGCTTCTGCTCGCTGAATGTTTGCGGATTATTCAACGACGGCTCGGCCTCTATGGCGTGACGTAAATACATCAGCATCACCACGCCAAATTCGGCGGCAACCCCGGCGAGGGCAATAAAACCGGTGCCCGTCGCCACGGAAAGATGAAAGCCCATCCACCACAGCAACCAGATGCCGCCCACCAGCGCAAACGGTACGCTGCTGATAATCAGCAACGCTTCGCCCACCCGACGGAACGCCAGATATAACAGCACGAAGATGATCATCAGCGTCATCGGCACCATGAGTTTCAGCTTATGGTTGGCGCGTTCCAGTAGCTCGAACTGCCCGGAGAATGCCACGCTGGTGCCCGGTTTTAACTGTACTTTTTCAGCTATCGCTTTTTGCAGATCGTGAACCACCGACACCATGTCACGATCGCGGGCATCGATATAAATCCAGCTCGTCGGGCGCGCATTCTCGGTTTTCAGCATCGACGGTCCGGTAGAGACTTTAACGTCGGCCACGTCTGCCAGGGTGATTTGCTGCTTCATCGGCGTCAGGATCGGCAACTGGCGCAGCGCCTGCGGACTATCGCGCCAGCTTTGCGGATAACGCAGATTAATTGGATAACGGGCAATCCCTTCCACCGTTTCGCCAACCATCGCCCCGCCCACCGCAGAAGTCACAAACAATTGCACATCCGCCACCGTCATACCGTAACGCGCGGCTTTTTCACGGTTAATCTCAACGTTGATATAGCGCCCACCTTCCAGACGCTCAGCAAGCGCAGAAGCTACGCCTGGCACCGTTCGTGCCACTTCTTCAATTTGCTCAGCCATCGCGTCGATATCCGCCAGCACAGTACCGGAAACTTTAATGCCGATGGGGCTTTTAATGCCAGTCGAGAGCATATCGATACGGTTACGAATTGGCGGCACCCACAGATTCGCCAGCCCCGGCAGCCGCACGGTGTTATCCAGTTCCTCGATGATTTTGTCCATCGTCATGCCTGGCCGCCACTGCTCTTGTGGCTTAAGCTGGATGGTCGTTTCTACCATCTCCAGCGGAGCAGAATCGGTGGCGGTTTCCGCTTTGCCGGTTTTGCCAAATACCCGCGCCACTTCAGGTACGCTCATAATCAGCTTGTCGGTTTTTTGCAGCATAATCGCCGCCTCTGCTGCGGAAATCCCCGGCAGCGTCGATGGCATATACAACAAGTCACCTTCATTGATCTGCGGTAAAAACTCCCCGCCAACTTTATTGAGCGGCCAGAGAACCGTCAGCACCGAAAGCGCTGCCACCAGCAGCGTGGTTTTCGGCCAGTGCAGTACTTTCAGCAACAGCGGATGATAAACACGAATCAAAAAGCGATTGAGCGGGTTACTGCTTTCCGGCGGAATTTTGCCACGGATCCAGTAGCCCATCAGGATAGGGATCACTACGATCGCCAGCAGCGCCGCACCCGCCATCGCATACGTTTTGGTGAACGCCAGCGGGCCAAACAGACGCCCTTCCTGCCCTTCCAGGGTGAAGATCGGGATAAACGACAACGTGATAATCAGCAGACTGATAAACAGCGCCGGCCCCACTTCAACAGATGCATCGGTGATCACCTGCCAGCGCGTTTTATTATCCAGCGTGGCGTCAGGATGCTGGTGCTGCCACTCTTCCAGCCGTTTATGCGCATTCTCGATCATGACGATAGCGGCATCGACCATCGCCCCGACGGCAATAGCAATACCGCCCAGCGACATAATATTGGCGTTCAGTCCCTGAAAGTGCATGACAATAAAAGCAATACACAACCCCAGCGGCAACGAAATAATCGCCACCAGCGCCGAGCGCACATGCCAGAGAAACAGCGCACAGACTACCGCCACCACAATAAACTCTTCCAGCAACTTGCCGCTGAGGTTGTCGATGGCGCGGTCAATGAGCTGGCTGCGATCGTATGTTGTAACTATCTCCACGCCTTCCGGCAGACTACTTTTCAGCGTTTCCAGTTTGTCTTTCACGGCGGCGATCACTTCTCGGGCGTTTTTGCCGGAGCGCAGGATCACCACCCCGCCCGCCACTTCGCCTTCGCCGTTCAGTTCGGCAATGCCCCGGCGCATTTCCGGGCCAATCTGGACCTTCGCAACATCACGCAGATAAACGGGCACGCCATTTTCACTGGCTTTTAAAACGATGTGATTAAAGTCGTCGAGCGTTTGCAGATAGCCGCTGGCTCGCACCATATATTCCGCTTCCGCCAGTTCGATCGACGAACCGCCCGCTTCCTGGTTTGAAGCATCCAGCGCGCTTTTTACTTCGGCGAGACTGATGCCATATTGCGCCAGGCGCTGAGGATCGATAACCACCTGATACTCTTTCACCACACCGCCTACCGACGCCACTTCCGCAACGTCAGGAATGGTTTTCAGCTCATATTTGAGAAACCAGTCCTGCAATGAGCGTAAATCGGCCAGATCGTGCTTACCGCTGCGATCCACCAGTGCATATTCATAGATCCAGCCAACACCCGTGGCATCTGGCCCCAACTCGGCGCTGACTCCCGCAGGCAGCTTACCCTGTACCTGGTTGAGGTACTCCAGCACCCGCGAGCGCGCCCAGTACGGATCGGTGCCATCTTCGAAAATGACATACACATAAGAGTCGCCAAACTGCGAAAAACCGCGCACAGTCTTCGCGCCAGGCACCGACAACATGGTGGTGGTTAGCGGATAAGTCACCTGATTTTCAACGATTTGCGGTGCCTGACCGGGATAGCTGGTTTTAATAATCACCTGCACATCGGAGAGATCCGGCAGCGCATCCACTGGCGTATTAATGATGGTCCAGGTGCCCCAGATACTCAGAAATAACGCGCCCATCAGCACCAGAAAACGGTTCGCCACCGAGCGACGAATAATCCATTCAATCATTGGTTATTCCCTCAATGTGCATGGGTAGCACTTTCAGAGCGCATCCGCTCCAGTGCGCCAGAAATATTGGCTTCGGAATCAATCAGGAACAGGCCGCTGGAAACCACCTTTTCACCTTCCGCCAGACCAGAGCGTAACGCGGTGACGCCTTGCGATGCCTGGAAAACGGCAACGCGTTTCGGTACAAAGCGCCCGTCGGCATCAACGGTAATCACCCGCTGTTCGTTGCCGGTATCAATCAGCGCCTGTGACGGAATGAGCAGCATCGGTTCGCTGGCGGTGTTGAGTTGCAACCAGGCGTTCATTCCCGGTTTTAGCGCCTCGTCGGCGTTGTCGACTTCCAGACGCAGCTGCAACGTGCGGGTCGCGGCATCCACGCCAGGTAGTAGCGTCCATTTGCGGATGGTGAGTGTTTTATCAGGTCGCGCCGGAACGGTGAGCGTAAACTGCGAGGCATCTTTCACCAGCCAGGCGATGGACTCCGGGATCGCAGCAGTGACCCACACCGGGTCCATACCCTGAATTTTCGCGACCACGTTATCTTTGGCGATATTCATTCCCGCGCGCAGATCAAACGCGGTGATCACGCCATCAATGGGCGCTTTGAGCGTAAAGCGAGTCTGTATTTTTTGCGTGGCGATCAGGCGGCGAATATCCGCCTCCGGCATTCCCGCCAGTCTCAGCCGCTCAAGAATGCCTTCAGTCTGGGTCGCCGTACCGCCGGTTTCGCGCAGCAGTAAATACTCACTCTGCGCTTCCACCCAGTCGGGAATGGTCAGGTCGAGAAGCGGTGTGCCCTTTTGTACTTTATCGCCCACGGTAAGCGGATACACCTTGTCGATAAACCCGGCAGCGCGAGCCTGCACAATGGCATACTGATACTCGTTGTAACTGACATTCGCCGGGAAACTCTGGGCAAAAGTCAGCGGTCCGCGCGTGACGGTAGCCGTTTTCACCCCCAGATTCTGCGTCTGAGTCGGGTCAATGCGCACACCAGACGCAGAACTCTCTTCATCGGCATATTTCGGCACCAGATCCATATCCATAAACGGCGATTTACCTGGTTTATCGAACCGCGTATTGGGATACATCGGGTCGTACCAGAATAAGATTTTACGTTCTGCGGTCGACGTTTTTTCTGCGGGCGGTTCAGCCCGGTCAAACCAGGTAAAACCTGCCGCAGAAATAATACCGCCCGCGATCATGCTGCCGATAATAAGCGCGATTTTTTTCATCTCATTAAACCTGGGTTACTGGCTGACTTTAATATCCTGTAATAAAGAAAGGTTGCCCTGCTGGACAAAATTAAACGCCACTTTGTCGCCAGTTTTAATTTCACTCATTTTCGTCTGCGGAGTGATGGTAAAGCGCATGGTCATCTCCGGCCAGTTCACCGCGGTAATTGGATCGTGGTGGATGGTGATTTTTTTGCTTTCCAGATCAATGGTTTTTACCACCCCAGTGGCGCTAATGACCTGTGGTTGTGCCTCGCTCATGGTTTCATGATGATGTTCGTTAGCCTGGGCATTAAAGCCAATCACGGTAAACAGACTGAACATTGCGACTTGCAGTGCTTTTTTCATTTATTCTCTCCTGGAGTTAAAAATTATTGCTGCCAACCGCCACCAAGTGCGGTATATAAAGAAATTTCGTTGACCTGACGGGCATAATTCAGGTCAAGTAAGGTTTGTCGGGTTGCAAATAAAGAACGCTCGGCATCCAGCACTTCCAGATAACTGACTGCGCCGTGCTGATATAATGCCCGCGCCCGTTGCAAAGTAATTTGCAGCGACGCCAGATAACGCTGCTGGGCGCTGATTTGATCGTTCAGGCTTTGACGTAATGCCAGCGCATCTGCCACTTCTTTAAAGGCGTTCTGGATTTTCTGTTCATAATTCACTACCGACTGCTGCTGGCGAATTTCGGCGATATCCAGATTGGCCTGGTTGCGTCCGGCATTAAAAATGGGGATCTCAATTTTAGGAATAAAATTCCACATCCCGCTGCTGGCGTTAAATAATGACGACAGATCGCTGCTGGCGGTTGATATTCCGCTGGTCAGGCTTATAGATGGGAAAAATGCCGCGCGTGCGGCCCCAATATTGGCATTAGCCGCCATTAACGCGTGTTCAGCTTCCATAATATCCGGGCGCTGCAATAAGATTTGCGACGACAAGCCCGCCGGTAATTTAACGCTTTGCAGGCTGTCGCTGTTTACTGTCTGCGCTTGCGGCAGCTTGCCGTAGCTTCCCAATAATAGTTGCAATGCATTATTCGCCTGCGCCAGTTCCCCCTGACGTTTAGCGATGTCGCTGCGGGTACTTTCAATCACCCCGCGAGCCTGTTCCAGCGCCAGAACATTGCTGCTACCGGTCAACAGTTGTTTTTCGACAAACGCATATGACTGCTGATAATTACGCAGCGTTTCTTCGGCTATTTGCAATTGCGCATACGCCAGCTGCTGATTGAAATAGCTTTGCGCGACATTAGAAACCAGCAGAATATGCACCGCGCGCTGGGCTTCCTCAGTGGCTAAATAATTTTGTCGCTCGGCTTCGCTCACGTTCTTTAAGCGACCGAAAAAATCGAGATCAAAGCTGGCGTTAAGGCCAGTCGAGAACTCCCGCGTCGTGGCTGAATCGCCTTTAAGATTGCCGCTCCAGCTGCCGCTGCCCTCGCCATTGAGCTGTGGGTAGCGGTCGGCATCGGTCAGACGATATTGCGCCCGCGCTTCCTGCACTTTCAGCGTCGCCATGCGCAAATCCCGGTTATTCACCAGCGCCTCGCTAATCAGCGTCTTCACCTGATTATCAACAAAAAAGGTGCGCCAGCCCGCGTTCTGGTAGTTATCTGCTGCGTTAACCAGGCCGTTCTGGTTGAGTGAGAACTGCTGCGGCACGGGCATTGCCGGGCGCTGATAATCCGGTGCCAGTGAACAACCGGTTAGCGCAAGGGCCACACAAAATGGCAGAAGTTTACAAGGAGACATAGGCTCATAATTTCTGGTGATTTTATGCCGCCAACTTTACTCGCCAGGCTCTGATTTTCCGGTGACAGGAAAATGACAAAATTGTCATTTTGCCAATAAGCGATTGCCATCTGATCCCGCTACTCTAGAATTGCCCGGGCAACATGCGGAGGAAATATGAAACTGTTGATTGTCGAAGATGAAAAGAAAACCGGAGAATACTTGACCAAAGGGTTAACCGAAGCCGGTTTTGTGGTCGATTTGGCCGACAATGGGCTGAATGGCTACCATCTGGCGATGACCGGTGATTATGACCTGATAATCCTCGATATTATGCTGCCGGACGTGAACGGCTGGGATATCGTGCGCATGTTGCGCTCCGCCAATAAAGGGATGCCGATTCTGTTGCTTACCGCGCTTGGTACCATTGAACATCGCGTCAAGGGGCTGGAGTTGGGGGCGGATGACTACCTGGTGAAGCCGTTCGCTTTTGCTGAACTGCTGGCGCGGGTGCGCACTCTACTGCGGCGCGGGGCGGCGGTAATTATCGAAAGTCAGTTTCAGGTTGCCGATTTGATGGTCGATCTCGTCAGCCGCAAAGTCACCCGTAGCGGCACGCGCATCACGTTGACCAGTAAAGAATTTACTTTGCTGGAGTTTTTCCTCCGCCATCAAGGCGAAGTGCTGCCCCGCTCGCTTATCGCCTCGCAGGTGTGGGACATGAATTTCGACAGCGATACCAACGCCATTGATGTGGCAGTGAAGCGGCTGCGCGGCAAAATCGACAACGACTTTGAGCCGAAGCTGATTCAAACCGTGCGCGGCGTGGGTTACATGCTTGAGGTGCCGGATGGTCAGTAAGCCATTTCAGCGCCCGTTTTCGCTGGCAACCCGCCTGACCTTTTTTATCAGCCTGGCCACCATCGCGGCGTTTTTCGCCTTTGCCTGGATCATGATTCACTCGGTAAAAGTGCATTTTGCTGAGCAGGATATTAATGATTTAAAAGAGATTAGCGCCACACTCAAGCGCGTTCTTAATCATCCCGAAGAGACACAAGCCCGACGCTTAATGACGCTGGAAGATATCGTCAGTGGTTATTCCAATGTGTTGATTTCCCTGGCAGATAGCCAGGGTAAAACGGTGTATCACTCCCCCGGTGCGCCGGATATCCGCGAGTTTACGCGTGACGCCATACCCGATAAAGACACGCGGGGCGGCGAGGTGTATCTCCTTTCCGGCCCGACGATTATGATGCCGGGCCACGGTCACGGGCATATGGAACACAGCAACTGGCGGATGATTAACTTGCCGGTTGGCCCGTTGGTGGACGGCAAACCGATTTATACGCTCTACATCGCGCTTTCGATCGATTTTCATCTTCATTACATAAATGATTTGATGAATAAACTTATTATGACCGCATCGATCATCAGCATCCTGATCGTCTTTATCGTGCTGTTGGCGGTACATAAAGGTCACGCACCGATCCGCAGCGTCAGCCGTCAAATCCAGAACATTACCTCGAAAGATCTCGACGTTCGCCTTGACCCGCAGACCGTGCCGATTGAGCTGGAACAGCTGGTACTGTCGTTCAACCATATGATCGAGCGTATTGAGGATGTCTTTACTCGCCAGTCCAATTTCTCAGCGGATATCGCTCACGAAATTCGTACACCAATTACGAATCTCATAACGCAAACCGAAATCGCCCTCAGCCAGTCACGCAGCCAGAAGGAGCTGGAAGATGTGCTCTACTCTAATCTCGAAGAGCTGACGCGAATGGCGAAAATGGTCAGCGATATGCTGTTTCTCGCCCAGGCCGATAACAACCAGCTAATCCCCGAAAAGAAAATGCTCAACCTGGCGGATGAAATCGGCAAAGTGTTCGATTTTTTCGAGGCGCTAGCGGAAGATCGCGGCGTGGAACTGCGGTTTGTTGGTGACGAGTGTCAGGTTGCGGGCGATCCGCTGATGCTGCGTCGGGCGTTAAGCAACCTGCTTTCGAACGCCCTGCGTTATACGCCGCCCGGAGAGGCGATTGTAGTGCGCTGCCAGACGGTCGATCACCAGGTGCAAGTTTCCGTCGAAAACCCCGGTACGCCCATTGCGCCCGAGCACTTACCGCGATTGTTTGACCGTTTCTACCGCGTTGACCCCTCCCGCCAGCGAAAAGGCGAAGGTAGCGGTATTGGGCTGGCGATAGTGAAATCGATTGTTGTCGCGCATAAAGGCACGGTTGCAGTAACGTCAGATGCTCGGGGGACAAGGTTTGTGATTATGCTGCCGGAGAGAGAGTGATTATTAAGTTCAAATTCAGGGCGTGGTGCATCACCTCCTGGTATTGTTGATCAACAAATTAGAGAAAAACTTATTAAACATATGAAATATCGAAGGCTTTTATTTTTCAAAGTTTCACGAGATGTTTGTATATGAAACTTAGTTAAATCTGTGTTTCTTCCAATTGTAGATCACAATGCCCTTTCTAAATTTTCATCGTTATAAACAAGCCATCTATCATATAAAGCAATGAATAATTTAATCGCGATTAATCATCATTAATTGTTATATTATTCACTCAATCTATTTATCAAGTGAATTTGATAAATTCCTAATTTAAAATATCCACTATTGAGCCAGTATTTAACAACGTTAAGATGTGCAATGTGCAGATCATGTTATCAGGGTGGAGCGGTAGCATATATTTCTTATGCAATCATTCATTTTAATAATGTTAATTGGATTATTTATTGCTGTGAATAAAAATATATTATGAATATTGGTTTAACTTTGCGTTTTTGTTACTCGTTGTGATATGCGTACCTGTCCTGAATAACGCCAAGAAACAAGAGGTTGAGCTTGTGATTATTTTTTTGACTGAACAGACACCCGTTTCTGTAAAGTAATATTTAAACAAAATTCTCACATAACCATAGCATTTTCTGTTCCTTCCCTAATAACGTCTGAAGTCGTCCCGCTTATCACATTATCCGCAGTTGTACGGTACGGATCATTATTCATTTTACTGGAGGTTGCTATGTCAACCGGATTACGTTTCACACTGGAAGTGGACGGCCTGCCGCCGGATGCTTTTGCGGTGGTTTCCTTTCATCTGAACCAGTCACTCTCTTCGCTCTTTTCCCTCGATCTCTCCCTGGTCAGCCAGCAGTTTCTCTCCCTTGAATTTGCGCAGGTGCTGGACAAAATGGCCTACCTGACGGTATGGCAGGGCGATGACGTACAGCGCCGGGTGAAAGGCGTGGTGACCTGGTTTGAACTCGGGGAGAACGACAAAAACCAGATGCTGTACAGCATGAAGGTGTGCCCACCGCTGTGGCGCACAGGGCTGCGCCAGAACTTCCGTATCTTCCAGAATGAGGACATCGAAAGCATACTCGCGACGATCCTGAAAGAAAACGGGGTGACCGAATGGAGTCCGCTGTTCAGCGAGCCGCATCCTTCCCGTGAGTTTTGTGTCCAGTACGGTGAGACTGATTACGATTTCCTGTGCCGGATGGCGGCGGAGGAAGGCATCTTCTTTTATGAGGAGCATGCTTACAAAAGTACCGACCAGAGCCTGGTCCTGTGCGACACCGTGCGTTATCTGCCGGAGTCCTTTGAGATCCCCTGGAATCCGAACACCCGTACCGAGGTGAGCACCCTATGCATCAGCCAGTTCCTCTACAGCGCACAAATCCGCCCATCTTCCGTGGTGACCAAAGACTACACCTTTAAACGACCCGGCTGGGCAGGGCGTTTTGATCAGGAAGGCCAGCACCAGGATTACCAGCGCACACAGTATGAAGTGTATGACTACCCCGGACGTTTCAAGGGTGCCCACGGGCAGAACTTTGCCTGCTGGCAGATGGATGGCTGGCGAAACAACGCAGAAGTGGCGCGCGGAACAAGCCGTTCGCCGGAGATATGGCCGGGACGGCGAATTGCGCTGACGGGGCATCCGCAGGCGAACCTGAACCGGGAATGGCAGGTGGTGGCAAGTGAACTGCACGGCGAGCAGCCGCAGGCGGTGCCGGGACGCAGGGGTTCAGGTACCACGCTGAATAACCACTTTGCGGTAATACCGGCAGACAGAACATGGCGGCCACAGCCGTTGCTGAAACCGCTGGTCGACGGCCCGCAGAGCGCTGTCGTGACAGGACCGGCAGGCGAGGAAATCTTCTGCGACGAACATGGTCGCGTGCGGGTGAAGTTCAACTGGGACCGCTATAACCCGTCAAACCAGGACAGTTCATGCTGGATCCGTGTGGCACAGGCGTGGGCAGGCACCGGCTTTGGCAACCTGGCGATACCGCGTGTGGGTCAGGAAGTCATTGTGGACTTCCTCAACGGCGATCCGGACCAGCCGATTATTATGGGGCGCACCTACCACCAGGAAAACCGCACCCCCGGCAGCCTGCCGGGAACAAAGACGCAGATGACCATCCGCTCCAAAACGTACATGGGCAGCGGATTTAATGAGCTGAAGTTTGATGATGCGACAGGGAGAGAACAGGTCTACATCCACGCGCAGAAGAACATGGATACCGAAGTGCTCAACGACCGTACCACCACCGTAAAACACGATCACCACGAAACCGTAAAAAATGACCAGACGGTCACGATCCAGGAAGGTAACCGCCTTCTTACGGTGGAAAAAGGCCACAAGATCACCGGAGTACTGAAAGGGTCTTTATCTGAGGATGTCTTTCAGGACAGAGGCACGATTGCCGGTTCGGTGCATGTTGACGCTGTAAACAATGGTGGCGAAGGCGACGGTATACAGGCTTATACGGCGATTAAGGAAATTTTGCTGGCCGTGGAGGAAAGCAAAATTGCGCTGACGCCGGATGGCATTCAGCTACAGGTCGGGGAATCGACGGTAATCAGGCTGTCGAAGGATGGCATCACCATCGTGGGCGGTTCTGTTTTCATCAACTGATTCACTCAGATTATCAGGGAGTATTTTATGCAGTTCACTTTTAATGAAGGCCACATTCAACTGCCGTCTCAATGGCAGGATCAGTCAATGCAGGTCCTGGTGTCCACAGATAACAGTGGCATCAACCTGGTCATTACCCGCGAAGCCGTTCCACAGGGAACCCTGACACCAGAGCTGTACCAGGAAACGCTGGCGCTGTACCAGGGCAAACTTGATGGGTACACCGAACATGCCTGCCGGGAAATCACTCTGGCAGAGGCCCCGGCCTGGCTGCTGGATTATTCCTGGAACGGTCCGGAAGATGAGGGGAATCAGGGGCGGATTAGCCAGATAGCCGTATTCCAGCGGCGTGGAGATACGCTGCTGACCTTCACTTTCAGCACCTCCTTATCCCTGAAGAACAGTCAAAAGACGATGCTGCTGGAGGTGATAAAGAGCTTCACCCCGTTGCCACCGGAGAATGACATCCAAAAGGACCAGCCGCGCTGACATAAACGAGGGATAACACATGAGTGAAGGACCAGGCGGGCCACAGGGAGCGACCGCAGGCGGTACGCTGGCAATGCGAATGCTGTCACAGCAGGCGATGGTCGCCAGCCAGATGAAACGGGCAGCCAACGACAAAGCCATTGCACAGATGCTGGCATCAAAAAAGTCCGGCCCCCCCGCCGCCAGGCTGGGCGATGAAATTCAGCACAAGAGTTTTTTGGGGGCGCTGGCAGGGGCCGTGCTGGGGGCGATAGTGACCATCGCAGAAGGTTGCCTGATTATGGCCGCCTGTGCCACCGGCCCTTATGCGCTGGTTCTGGTGCCTGCGCTGATGTATGCCAGCTATAAGGCGAGTGATTATGTGGAGGAGAAACAGAACCAGCTTGAATCATGGATAAACAGCTTTTGTGACACGGACGGCGCCATCAATACCGGTTCTGAAAATGTAAACATTAACGGAAAGCCCGCTGCCAGGGCCGCCGTCACCCTTCCCCCTCCTCCCCCACCTGGAGCAATACCTGAAATCCCACAGGGGGAACCCTCATGGGGTGATATTGCCACTGACCTGCTTGAATCGGCAGCGGAAAAAGCAGTACCACTGGCGAAGGCCTGGGGGAACGCTGTTATCACCCTGACGGACAGCAATGCCGGTTTTATGGATCGCGTCAGCGCCGGCGCATCGCTTCTGTTTCCCGCCGGTCCGGTATTAATGGAGTTTGCCACCATGGTGGGCGGGCGTGGCGAAATCAAAAAAGATGTGGATTTCCCGGAAGCCGGTGAGGACACGGCGCTCTGCGACAAGGAGAACAAACCACCGAGGATAGCCCAGGGCAGCAGCAACGTCTTTATCAACAATCAGCCCGCCGCGCGCAAGGGCGACAAACTGGAGTGCAGCGCGGCAATCGTGGAAGGTTCGCCGGACGTCTTTATTGGCGGTGAACAGGTGACCTATCTGGATATCCAGCCAGAGTTCCCGCCGTGGCAGAGAATGATCCTGGGGGGAATAACGATAGCCAGCTATCTTCTGCCGCCAGCGGGACTGCTGGGAAAACTGAAGAATCTGGCGAGACTCGGCAAACTGGGGAACCTGCTGGGGAAAAGCGGGAAGCTGCTGGGGGCAAAGCTCGGCGCGTTGCTGGGAAAAACAGGTAAGTCGTTAAAAAGTATTGCCAATAAAGTCATCAGATGGGTAACAGATCCTGTCGATCCGGTAACCGGCGCGTACTGCGACGAACGTACCGACTTTACGCTGGGCCAGACCCTCCCCCTCTCCTTCACCCGTTTCCACAGTTCTGTACTGCCGCTGCATGGCCTGACCGGCGTGGGCTGGAGCGACTCCTGGAGCGAATACGCCTGGGTGCGTGAACAGGGAAACCGGGTGGATATCATCAGCCAGGGAGCCACGCTGAACTTCGCCTTCGACGGTGACAGTGATACGGCGGTTAACCCGTATCACGCCCAGTACATTCTGCGCCGCCGCGATGATTATCTGGAGCTGTTCGACAGGGATGCACTGAGCAGCCGCTTCTTTTATGACGCCTTTCCGGGAATGCGTCTGCGCCACCCGGTGACTGACGATACCAGCGATGACCGCCTGGCACACAGCCCCAATGACCGGATGTACATGCTGGGCGGGATGAGCGACACCGCCAGCAACCGCATCACGTTTGAGCGCGACAGCCAGTACCGGATCACAGGTGTCAGTCACACCGACGGGATCCGGCTTAAACTGACGTACCACGCCAGCGGCTACCTGAAAGCCATTCACCGCACGGATAACGGCATACAGACGCTGGCGACCTACGAACAGGATGCGCGGGGGCGGCTGACAGAAGCGGATGCGCGGCTGGACTACCACCTGTTTTATGAGTACGACGCTGCGGACCGGATCATCCGCTGGTCCGATAACGACCAGACGTGGAGCCGTTTCACCTACGATGAACAGGGCCGGTGCGTGAATGTCACCGGGGCGGAGGGCTATTACAACGCCACGCTGGACTATGGTGACGGCTGCACCACCGTGACGGACGGCAAGGGCATTCACCGTTATTACTATGATCCTGACGGCAATATTCTGCGGGAAGCAGCGCCGGACGGCAGCACCACCATGTATGAATGGGATGAATTCCATCACCTGCTGGCCCGTCACTCCCCTGCCGGGCGGGTGGAGAAATTTGAATACAACGCCGCACACGGTCAGTTAAGCCGTTACACGGCGGCAGACGGCGCGGAGTGGCAGTACCGCTATGATGAGCGCGGCCTGCTCAGCAACATCACCGACCCTGCCGGGCAGACGTGGACACAGCAGTGTGATGAACGCGGCCTGCCGGTAAGTCTGGTGTCGCCACAGGGCGAAGAGACCCGGCTGGCATACACCGCTCAGGGGCTGCTGTCGGGAATATTCCGCCAGGATGAACGGCGTCTGGGCATAGAGTACGACCACCAC
>OGGM01000596.1_pt1 | contig 23450 bp, 18 predicted proteins | sample 1571251 | NCBI WGS metagenome assembly OGGM01 (sample SAMEA2582076, study PRJEB24529) | metagenome | biome: Human gut stool | place: China | collected 2011 | reverse complement strand
AACACCTTATGAAGTATTCTATGGGGAAAGTATGCACTTAATTTGACAATTCAAGACCAAAAAAGAGCAGTAGGATTGATTACCAACTACTCTCTTCAGAACACAAAAAAACCAGTACTAAACTGGTTTTTGAGACTATCACATTAGTTATAGATTTTGAATGCGTCATCGTCGTTTTGACCAACGAATGGCATTGCTTTACGCAATTCAGCACCAATCTTTTCAATTTCAAGCTCTTCAGCTTCTTTACGGTAAGCTTTCAAACGTGGGAAGCCAGCATCATGGTCTTCAACGAATTCACGTGCAAATTTACCTGATTGGATATCAGCAAGGGCAGCTTTCATGTTTTCTTTGACTTCTGGACCGATGACACGTGGACCAGTTACAAAGTCACCAAATTCTGCAGTATTTGAACATGATTGACGCATTTTCTTGAATCCACCTTCGTAGATCAAGTCAACAATCAATTTCATTTCGTGAAGCACTTCAAAGTAAGCTAATTGTGGTGCATAGCCTGCTTCAGTCAAGACTTCAAAACCAGCTTCAATAAGGTGTGTCAACCCACCCATAAGAACCGCTTGTTCACCAAACAAATCTTCTTCAGTTTCTTCTTTAAATGTTGTTACAAGTAATCCAACACGTGCAGAACCAATACCTTTAGCCCAGTCCATAGCGATATCTTTAGCATTACCTGTAGCATCTTGGTATACTGCGTAAAGTGCAGGAACACCAAAGCCTTCTGTATATGTACGGCGTACCAAGTGACCTGGTCCTTTAGGAGCAACCATAAAGACATCAACATCTTTAGGAACCTTGATGAATTCGAAGTGGATGTTAAATCCGTGTGCAAAACCAAGAGCTTTGCCTGCACTCAAGTTTGGCTCAATTTCATCTTTATAGATATCTTTTTGAATTTCATCTGGTGCCAAAACCATAATGATATCAGCCAATTTAGTTGCTTCTGCTACTGTGTAAGTATCAAAACCATCTTCTTTAGCTTTATCAAATGATTTACCTGGACGAACACCGATGATCACATCGTGACCTGAATCACGCAAGTTTTGTGCATGCGCATGACCTTGTGAACCGTAACCGATAACGGCGATTTTTTTACCGTCAAGTGCTGCTACTTTTACGTCTTTTTCATATTCCATTTGAACTGCCATAGTAATATGTCTCTTTTCTAAAAAATATTTTATTGCCTTTTTAAGGCTGGGTTAACAAATTTAGGTTGGATTTTTTAATCACGGGTAAATCCAGTAGCACCCGTACGAGCGATATTCTTGATTCCGTAAGGACGAATAACTCGTAGAAGCGCCTCGCTCTTTTCAGCATCACCAGTCATCTGGATAGTGATAGAGCTTGGTGCCACATCAACCACCGAAGCACGGAAAGGTTGAATAATCGCCAAGATTTCAGCACGCTTAGAGGTTGGTGCTGATACCTTAACTAGGATAACTTCACGTTCCAAGTGTGGCTGATCCGTGATATCACGGATACGGATCACATCAATCTGACGATTAAGCTGTTTGATGATTTGTTCCACTTCATTTTGAGAATTCACATCAATAATAATCGTAATACGTGAAACGTTAGGATCCTCAGAAGCCCCTACAGAGATACTTTCAATATTAACTTGACGTCGTGAAAGAACACCTGTGAAGCGGTTAAGGACACCCGAACGGTTCTGAAGTTTAGCTGTTAACATTCTACGCATTGAACTTCACCCCCAACATTTCATGATTACTCTTACCAGCCGGAACGATTGGCAAGACATGCTCTTTACGAGAGATATCCACCTCAATGAACATTGGTACGTCTTCCTTGATAACTTCCAAATCCTGATCAATTGTCTCTGGATTATCAAACTTGTAGGACTTAATGCCGTAAGCTTGAGCCATCAATTGGAAATCTGGGAGGGTATCAAAGACAGACTCTGATGTACGCCCTTCGTAGAAGGACTCTTGCCATTGACGTACCATACCAAGTGAGTGGTTGTTCAACATAACAACCTTGATTGGCACCTTGTAAATATTTAAGATAGCCAATTCTTGGTTCGTCATTTGGAAACCACCATCACCAACAAAGAGGATAACTTCTTTATCAGGATTAGCAATTTTAGCACCAATTGCTGCTGGGACACCGAATCCCATTGTTCCAAGACCACCTGAGGTCACCAGTTGACGCTCATTTTGGTATGGATAATACTGAGCTGTCCACATTTGATGTTGTCCAACGTCAGTAACAACAACGGCATCACCCTTAGTCAATTCACCGATACGCTCGATAACTGCCTGAGGCTGTACCATACGTTCTTTCTTATCGTAAGAACGTACACGTTCTTTGTCTTTTGTGACTTTTTCAATCCATTTTTCAGTGTTATTCTGAACCACTGGTTCTGCTAAGAGCATTTCAAGAGCTTGCTTAGCATCACCAACAACTGGAAGGTCCACTGCAATAATTTTACCAATCTCAGCTGGATCTACATCAATATGGACAACCTTAGCATTCTTAGCAAATGTTTTAGGATTACCTGTCAAACGGTCATCAAAACGACAACCAATAGCAATCATAAAGTCAGCATCCGTCATAGCAATGTTAGCCGCATATGAACCGTGCATACCACCCATACCCAAGAAAAGGGGATGACTAGTAGCAATTGTCCCTTGTCCTAGAAGACTTGTGACCACAGGAATTTGGTAGCGTTCTGCAAAAGCAACTAGCTCCTTAGCAGATTCAGAATAAGACACCCCACCTCCAGCTACAATAACCGGTTTCTTAGCTTTCCCCAACTGCTTCAAGATTTTCTTGATTTGCATTTCGTTTGGTCTTAGCGTCGGTTGGTAACTTGGAAGATTAATTTCAGGATCGTTGATGAAGGCTGTTTCCTTAGCTACGACATCTTTAGGGAGGTCGATAACAACTGGACCAGGACGACCAGTTGTTGCAATATGAACCGCTTCCCTAATAATACGAGGAATATCAGCTGTATCGCGAATCTGATAATTGTATTTTGTAATCGGCATGGTAATTCCGACAATGTCAGCCTCTTGGAAGGCATCCTTACCAATACCTGATGTTGCTACCTGACCAGTAAAGACTAGGAGAGGTACGCTATCACTCATAGCATCTGCAATCCCTGTAATAGCATTAGTGGCACCAGGACCACTCGTTACAAGAGCAACACCGAGTTTACCAGTTGATTTGGCATAACCTTCAGCTTCGTGCAGACTTCCTTGCTCATGACGAGATAAGATATGATTAATCTTGTCATTTTTGTAAATAGCATCATACAAAGGAAGAACCGCTCCGCCAGGATATCCAAAGATAGTTGAAATCCCAAGTTCAAGAAGTGTATCAAGAATCAAATCAGCACCAGAGCGTGCTTCTTCAAGTTCAATTTTCTTCACATGGACCTCCTTTAGTAGTTGTTTTTTTCGAATTGTCTAAAAATTCAAAACCTTGTATACTATGATAACATTTTTAACCAAATTTGCAAGGGTTTCAGAGAAAAATATCACAAACTCTTCGGAAAGAATGTTCTTAGTTTTTTTCTTGTGCTTGACGTTCTGCTTTACGTTCTTCGAATTCTTCGTCACTCATCAAAGTTCCGCCGACATTGGCTGATTTAGCAAAGGCTGTATAGCGACGCAACCAACCACTTGAAATTTTTGATTTGAAAGGTTTCAAATGTTTGCGACGTTCTTCAAGGGTTACATCATCGACAAGCAGATCAAGAGTACGGTTTGGAAGATCAATCACGATTTCATCGCCATCTTCGATTAGGGCGATATTACCACCTTCTGCTGCTTCTGGAGAAACGTGACCAATAGCAATACCACGAGTAGCTCCTGAGAAACGGCCATCCGTAATCAGTGCCACATCCTTACCAAGACCGCGTCCGACAATCTTAGAAGTTGGTGCCAACATTTCTGGCATACCAGGACCACCCTGAGGACCTTCGTATCGAATGACAACGACATGTCCCTTCTTAACTGTTCCATTGTCAATCAACTCAAGGGCTTGATCTTGTGAATCACAACAAATAGCTTTACCGCGGAAAGTTTTAACAGATGGATCTACACCACCAACCTTGATAACAGCTCCATCCTGAGCAATATTTCCGTAAAGAATAGACAAACCACCAACTGGTGAAATAGGATGCTCAATCGGATGGATAATTTCTTCATTTTTGATTTCAGCACCAGCTACATTTTCTTTCAAGGTTTTACCAGTAACTGTAATACGATCACCCTTAATGGCTCCCTTTTTAATCAACTGATTGATAATGGCTGGAACACCACCAGCTTCATGCACATCATGCATGGTGTAAACACTTGAAGGGGCAATTTTAGAGAGATAAGGTGTCTTCTTGGCAATTTCATTAATGTCCTTAAGGTCATAATCAATACCAGCCTCACGCGCAATAGCAAGGGTATGGAGAACAGTATTGGTTGAACCACCCATAGCCATATCAAGAGCAAACGCATCATCGATAGCTTCTTTGGTCACAATATCACGTGGGCGAACATTATTTTTGATGTTATCCATCAATTTTGTGGCTGCTTGACGAACCAATTCACGACGTTCATCTGAGACAGCTAGGATAGTACCGTTACCTGGAAGGGCAAGACCCAAAACTTCCATCAAACAGTTCATTGAGTTAGCGGTAAACATTCCTGAACATGAACCACAAGTTGGACAAGCATTTTTCTCCAAATAATCGAGCTCTTCCTTGCTCATATCTCCAGCCTGATAGGTACCTACAGCTTCAAACAAACTTGATAGCGTCGCTTGATGACCAGTCATGTCAACGCCACCCTTCATAGGGCCACCAGAACAAAATACTGCTGGCACATTAGTACGCATGGCTGCTAAAATCATCCCTGGCGTAATCTTATCACAGTTAGGAATATAGAAAACCCCGTCAAACCAGTGGGCATTAATAACTGTTTCTGCAGAATCGGCAATCAATTCACGAGATGGAAGACTGTAACGCATCCCAATATGCCCCATGGCAATCCCATCATCCACACCAATGGTATTAAACTCAAAAGGAATACCGCCAGCCTCGCGGATAGCTTCCTTGGCAATATCTGCTAATTCACGCAAGTGAACATGCCCTGGAACAATATCAATATATGAGTTACAAATAGCAATGAAGGGCTTTTGCATATCCTTGGCAGATTTAACTTGCCCAGTCGCATACAAAAGTCCGCGTGCTGGTGCCTTATCAACACCAACTTTGATCATATCACTTCTCATGATGTTACCTTCAATCTATAAAATTTCTTACAACATATGTTACCACTTTGGAAAGTAATGTCAAGGAATTTTCAGAATATTTCTGTAATTTCGAAAAGATGTCCCAACCGTATCAAAATTGACAAAACAAAAAGGAAGCCCTAAGACTTCCTAAATGATTAATTCAAAAATTATTCAACACTAAAGAGGTATGGATAAACTGGTTGGTCTCCTTGGAAGATTTCAACTTCGATATCTTCGTGAGCCTCTTCCAATTTTTCCGCAAGTACTTGAGCTTGTTCTTGATTACCTTCTTCGCCGACATAAATCATAACAATTTCACTGTCTTCGTCAATCATCTTGTCAAAAGTGTCAAGAAGGGCTTGGTCCATATCTGGTGTAGACACAAGGATCTTACCATCAACCATACCAAGGATATCATTTTCATGAATCTCAAGGCCATCAATAGTTGTATCACGTACCGCCAAGGTCACGCTACCACTTGTTACATCTGAAAGACTAGCTGTCATAGCTTCAACATTCACTTCGATACTTTGGCTAGGATCAAAAGCAAGCAAACTTGTAAAGCCTTGTGGTACTGTACGCGTTTCAACAACAGCCGCATTGACATCTACTACTTCAGCAGCTGATTGTGCTGCCATAAAGATGTTTTTATTGTTTGGCAAGATGATAACATTCTTAGCATTAACCTGCTCAATAGCCTTAACAATGTCTTCTGTTGATGGGTTCATTGTTTGGCCACCTGAAATCACATAGTCAACACCTTGCGATTTGAAGATATCTGCAAGTCCATCTCCAGCAACAACTGCAATAAGAGCAAAGTCTTTAGGAGCAGAAGGTGCAGCTTGGATAGCTTCTTCTTTTTGAACTTGTGCATCGTGTTGGTTACGCATGTTGTCAACCTTAACTTTGACAAGAGCCCCATATTTAAGACCTTCTTGCATGACAAGACCTGGATCCTCAGTGTGGACGTGAACTTTGACAATTTCATCATCGTTAACAACAAGGAGAGAATCCCCAAGGTTGCTCAAGTAATTTTGGAACTCTTCATAGTCAAAGTCTTTCACATAAGTTGGACCTTGTTTGAGACCAATCATTATTTCCGTACAGTAACCGAAGGTAATGTCTTCTGTTGCAACATGACCAGCAACTGACTTATGATGTTCTGCGTTGATCATCTCTGTCATCGTAGCCGGTGTCGCTTGGAAGTCCTCTGAAGCGATATACTCACCTGTGAGGGCTGACAAGAAACCTTCATAAATGAAGACCAAACCTTGACCACCTGAGTCTACCACACCAACTTCTTTCAAAACTGGAAGCATCTCTGGTGTCTTAGCCAAAGCAGCTTTAGCTCCGTCAAGAGCTGCACGCATAACCTCAACAGCATCATTTGTAGATTCAGCTTTCTTAATCGCTGCTGAAGCTGCACCACGTGATACTGTAAGGATTGTTCCTTCAACAGGTTTCATAACAGCTTTATAAGCAACTTCAACCCCTGCTTGGAAGGCATGAGCTAGATCTTGGCCGTCAAGTTCCGTTTTATCCTTGATACTTTGACCAAATCCACGGAACAATTGTGAGGTGATAACACCTGAGTTACCACGGGCACCCATCAAAAGACCCTTAGACAAAATCTGACCAACTTCACCAACTGTTGAAGCTGATTGATCTGCAACAGCTTTGGCTCCGTTATCCATAGTCATTCCCATGTTTGTTCCAGTATCTCCATCTGGTACTGGGAAGACATTGAGTGAATTCACATATTCTGCTTGCTTACCTAGACGTGTTGCTGCCGCTTGGACCATCTCCTGAAGCAAGCTTGTTGTAATTTTAGACACTAGTTTTCTCCTACGACTTTAATATTTTGAACGTAAACATTTACTGTTTCAGCCTTGATACCGAGTTGATTCTCAAGATTAAATTTCACACGTTCTTGAATATTTTTTGAAACCTCACTAATCTTAACACCGTAACTCATAACAGTGTAGACATCCACAGTGATACCTGCATCAGTAGATTTCACGACAACTCCTTTTGCGTAGTTTTCTTTTCCAAGAAGTGCTTGAAAATTATCTCGGATAGCACTCTTACTTGCCATACCGACAACGCCAAAAATTTCTGTTGCTGAACCGCCAACTACTGTTGCGATGACATCATCTGACAATTCGATTTGACCATCTTTTGTATTGATTTTTACAGTCATAATTACTACCTCAAAAAGTTTTTATCAGCTTATTTTACCATATTCGAGCCTACTTGTAAAAAATAAGAAGAAGATACCCTTTGAATAAGAGTATCTCCTCAGTATTTATCATTAAAACTTTCTCTTTACGAGATAACGACGGTACATCACGTAGAGGAAGATCGCACGCCATACATTATCAACAACGGTTGCAATCCAGACACCAGCAAGACCCATTCCCAGACTCACCCCAAGGAAGTATCCTGAGAAAATTCGAATGATCCACATCCCAATAGTCGTCGCATAGAAAGGCATCTTAGCCTTACCCAGACCTTGCCAAACCGCTGTGTAGACTAGAGTCCCCGAAGTCACAGGATTCCCAAGGAAAGAATAAAGAATAACTACCTGACTAGCCGCAATAGCTGCTTTATTATCCGTAAAGAGGCCTGATAATCCTTGGCCAAAGAGCAAGATACTCCCTGAAACCAGAACCATCAAGAAGGTGGAAATCCAATAAGACTCTCGTATAATACGCTTCATCTGCGTCTTATCCCCTCGACCCAGACTATTGGCAACCAAGATAACCGTAGCCGTTGCGACTCCCATACCAGGCATATAGTTAAACTGGGTGAGGTTTTCACCAATGGCGTTACCACCGACAACGGCTGTACCAAAGGTAACAATAATAGCCACGATGACCACATCTCCAGCACGCATCATCAGTCGTTCACCTGCTGCTGGCAGTGCAATCCCCAACAACTCTCTATTAAAAGGTTTGGTAATTTCAAGCTGCTTCACATCTAGTTTCATCGCTTGCCAGAGTATCACTGTCCCAACCAGACGAGAGAAAACCGTAGCTGTAGCGACCCCAACAATCCCCCAATGTCCAACAAAGATAGCTAAAGAAGATAAAATAGCATTAAGAACATTGGTCAAAAGACTGACGACCATGGAAATACGAGGTCGTCCCTTGGCCCGTAGGATGTTACCAAAAGTGGTCATCAAGGCTAGGAAAACCACTCCTCCACCGACAAGAGCAAGGTAGAGACTACCAGCCTGAGTCACAGATTGCTCAGTACCTAAAAGATTAAGAATGGCCCCACCACCAAAAATGGAAAGTAGACCAAGGATGAGACTAAGAGCAAGGGTAATAATAATAGCATCCCAAGTGTCTCGGTTAGTCGCTTTAACATCACCTTTTCCTAAACTCCTGGCAATGACACTGGCACTTGAGGCTCCTAGAGCAATAAAGATAGCTTGGTAAATCGTAATGATATTATTGGCTACGGAAACCCCCGATATAGCGACAATACCCACCTGAGCCACTAGGTAAGAATCGACAACCCCCATCAACATTTGTAGAAGGTTTTCGGCCATAGCAGGCAAGGCTATGTTTAGAATTTTCTTTGTTTCTGTCATAATATTCTTTTCTATATTGATAAAAATAGGGCTGATTTCTCAGCTCCTATTTTTTTATTCTTATACACCAAGATAGCTTTCAACTGCTTTTTGCATATCAGCTGCCGCAACAACTGTTTTATGGCGAACTTCTGCATGTTCAAGTCCATCTACAGCCGCTGGGATAGCTACACCTGAAAGTTGGTGCAAATCTTCTACTGCTTTGAAATCATCCCCACTGTCTTTACCAGTGACAGCTGAAACTGCCACACGTGGGAATTTGTATGGGCTAGCTGTTGAAGCGATAACTGTTGGTGTGTGGTCATCTGTCTTTTGAACATATGCTTCGTAAACAGCTGAGGCAACTGCTGTATGAGGATCTTCGATATACTTGTCTTCATCATAGACACGCTTGATTTCAGCAGCTGTTTCATCCTCAGTTGCAAAACCTGCTGCAAACAAATCAAGAATATCTTTATCTGCATCAGCCAAAGTATACTCACCCTTAGTCACAAGTGCATCCATAAGCTCTTTAGTCTTAGTAGCATCATTACCAAGAAGGTGGAAAATCAAACGTTCCAAGTTAGAAGATACCAAGATATCCATAGAAGGGCTTGTTGTTACCTTGAAGTCACGTTTCTTATCATAAGTACCCGTTGCGAAGAAGTCTGTAAGGACGTTATTTTCATTAGAAGCACAGATTAATTTGCCAACTGGAACACCAATCTGATGTGCATAATAAGCCGCCAAGATATTACCAAAGTTTCCTGTTGGTACTGTGAAGTTCACCTTATCTCCGTTTTGGATATGACCTGCCTTAACCAACTGTGCATAGGCATATACATAGTAAACCACTTGCGGTACCAAACGACCAACGTTCATTGAGTTAGCTGATGAGAATTGCGTATGATGAGCCAACAATTTCTCACGCAAATCAACATCATTAAACATACGTTTCACATCTGTTTGAGCATCATCAAAGTTACCATCAATGGCAATAACGTGCGTATTAGCTCCTGTTTGAGTGGTCATTTGCAATTCTTGGATTTTTGAAACACCGTCTTTTGGATAAAAGACAATGATTTCAGTTCCAGGAACATCTGCAAAACCAGCCATGGCAGCTTTACCAGTGTCACCTGATGTCGCTGTCAAGATGACAATCTTATTATCAACACCTTGCTTTTTAGCTGATGTTGTTAGCAAGTAAGGCAAGATTGAAAGGGCCATGTCTTTGAAAGCGATAGTAGAACCATGGAAAAGTTCAAGGTTGTAGTGGTTCTTAAGTTTAACTACTGGTGCAATGGCAGCTGTATCAAACTTGTCATCATAAGCATTTGTGATACAGTAATCCAATTCCTCTTCAGTAAAATCATCCAAGAAAGCTGACAAGACTAATTTAGCAACTTCTTGGTAAGAAGCATCTTTCAATTGATCAAAGTTCAAAGTAACCTCAGGCGTTGACAACGGTGTGAACAAGCCACCATCTGTTGCCAAACCTTGAAGAATAGCCTGACTAGCTGTTACTTTATTATTTTCGTCACGTGTTGATTGGTATACAAGTGTCATGGTAAATCCTCTTTTTAGATAGTCTGTGGCTCTATTGTAACATAATTGTCAGAATATTTCTACACGTTTTGTGACTTGTGAAAAAATCATTCGGATATCACCCTATTTTCTCCTCTCAAAGACATGAAAAAATCCGGAATAGCTATTCCGGATGTCATCTTAAAATTTATCTTTGCTGTCATTCTTAGTTGAGAAAGTAATATCTTTTGATTTCCCATCACCACTAAGCGTTACTTTCTTATCTTTTTTAGTCACTTTTAGCTCTTGACCTTTTTTCACATTGAGACCATCGATATCAACGTCTTTGTTGACAGAAGTAACAGTCATCTTATGTCCCAAACGACTAACTTTTCCTTTGAAAAGGGTTGTCGTTGTTTCGCCTGTCTTCGAATCATACTTTTGACCATTGTCTTTCGCAGCTTTTTCAAGAGCTCCATCAAGTTCTTTTTCTATGGTTTCCTCACTGTAATAGTTTTCAAAGGAATCTCCATAGAAGGCTTTAAATAAATCTCCAAAGGCTGAGAAGGACTTCTGAACTCTCTCACGATAGTCCTTGATATAGGTTTTCTTATCAAAAGTATAGCTAGCAGTCACCTTCACATTGCTACCTTTTACTTTCATGGTTACAGCAGTATCTGTAAAGTACTTTTCAAGCTCCTTACTGTCCAATTCAGTCAAACTTTCAGACATGCTTGAGCTATACTCTCTACCTAGAGAACTACTGTACCATTTGCCATCAATATTACCTGTCACATAACGGTAAGTCATAAAGCCACCGATACATAAGAAGACAAGGACTACCGCTGACAAAACTGAGACTAGGATACGTTTTTTCTTTTTGGGATCCATTGGTTTTTTAGGAGCCAAATTTGCCATAGCTGCTTGTCCTTCTGGAAAAGCAACCGTAGAAGGTGCTGTTACCGCTGGTGCCGTTTCAGTTGGTAGAGGACTAGTGCTTGTCTCGACGATTTCTGCCTCAACCTTAATAGGTTCAGTAGTAGCTGTATCTTCAGCTTTAGCTGGTGCTTCATTAACAAACTCTCCAGCTTTCAAAGCATCCGCCATTTCCTGAACACTCGGCTTACGTCCGTTTACCGTCTCAAAATAGTCCAACCATTCTGCTCTTGTCATTTATATTCCCCTTTAATTTCCTTTTTTATTTATTTTTTGTAAAACTAATGTCACCGAATTCACTGTGTGCCTTGATAGTAAAGCCTTCATTGTTAGGCGTATAATCTAAGACATCACCTTTTTTAAAAGCATCTGAATCTCCAGCCTTATCCACAGTGATTGTTTGCTCCCAACGGTTAATATCTCCCGTAAAAGCAGTTGTTGTGACACGACCGGTTTTGGCATCGTAGGTATAGCTCTTTGGAAGTTCTTTCTTCACTGTCTCATCAAACTGTTTATAGTAGTCTTTTTCTGACAATGAATAACTATCAAAAACCTCCGAGAACTCCTCACCGTACTGACCTTTCAATTCAGTAACTCTACTCTGGTAAGCCTGATAAAGACCTTTACGATTGTAAACAAAGCTCACTTTTAAGTGAGCCTTATTGTCAGTAATACTCATTGCTGTATTGATATCGGTGATAAGATTTTGACCTTGTGGTAAAGCATTACTAACTTTATTCTTAGTATTAGCAGTATCTTTCAGAGTGGCTAACATTTTCTCACTAAAGGTTGGGCTTGTCCAATCGCCCTCAATGCTTGCGGCTCGATAACGGTATCCCATCACGAGACAAACGATCAAAAGTATGGTGAGTATCGCTGCAATCACACCTGATACCATCCCCACAATATTCTTTGAGGTTACTGGCTCCTTTGATTCTTTTACTTGTTGACTAGGATTGAATTGAACACTCACCATCCTATCAGCATTAAACTCTTTAAACTTATTAGTCGCTCTATTCCCTTCCATGAGAGCCCCCGATGGTCCCATTTTATGAGGCTTAAGAGGGTGTGCTGTTTCACCCAAGCTAAGCCCTTCTTCTTTTGTCATAGGAATCTCCTTATCTTGCTGTAAGGTTATTATAACAATTCTTAAAGCGTTTTTCTATCTTATTCAAGAAAGTCCTTTATTTTTAATTTGGATAAACACCCTAATATAGAAGATTCCTGGCAAAAAAAGTAGCCCTTATAGAGCTACTTTAGTCTATCACTTACCCTTTATAATCAAAGGCAATTTCGATAATTTCTTTCAATTCTGAAATAAGCGGTTCTTTCGGATTAGCTGTTGTACATTGGTCTTCATAAGCATGTTCGGCCAAAGTATAGGCAGTGTCTTGAAGAAGTTTCTTAGTGACACCTTGTCCCTTCCAGTTCATGTCAATACCAACGGCAATACCTAATTCGTATACTTTTTGTGCCAAAAGTTCAACCAATTCAGCATCTGATTGTTTGTCAGTACCCCATCCCATGAAACGAGCAATATCAGCATAATCCTTGTCTGCACGGAAGTAGTCATATTTAGGGAACATGGCGTGTTTTTGAGGATCACGACCATTGTAGCGGATAACGTGAGGTAGAAGAATTGCATTGGTACGTCCGTGTGGAATATTGTACATTGGACCAATCTTATGTGCTAATGAGTGACTAATACCAAGGAAGGCATTGGCAAAGGCCATACCAGCCATTGTTGACGCATTATGCATTTTTTCACGTGATTCTTCATCACCAAAACGGTAAGAATGTTCAAGATTTTCAAAAACAAGTTTAATCGCTTGAAGTGAAAGTCCGCGTGTATAGTCGCTAGCCATGACTGATACATAAGATTCAATAGCGTGAGTCAAAACGTCCATACCTGTATCTGCCGTAACGCTGGCAGGTACACTCATAACCAAAGCAGGGTCGACGATAGCAATATCCGGAGTCAAAGCGTAATCTGCCAATGGATACTTGATATGAGTTTCACTATCAGTGATAACCGCAAATGACGTTACTTCTGAACCCGTACCTGAAGTTGTAGGGATACAGATAAATGTGGTCTTTTCAGCATATGGAATCTTATAGGTACGTTTACGAATATCTAAGAATTTTTGTTTAGCACCGAAAAAGCTTACATCTGGGTGTTCAAAGAACATCCACATAGCCTTAGCCGCATCCATTGCAGAACCACCACCAAGGGCAATAATGACATCTGGTTGGAAGTCTACAAAGCGTTCCAAGCCTTTATAAACCGTATTCGTAGATGGGTTAGGCTCAACATCTGAGAAAACTTCAATCATTGGATCGTGACGGTTGAGTTCCAATTGGCGTTTAACCAAGGCAGCGTAGCCAAACTGAACCATACCTGGATCACAGACCAACATTACACGCTTAGCTTTGATATGACGCAGATATGTTATTGAGTCTTTTTCAAAGAAGATTTTTGGTGGGACGCGAAACCATTGCATATTATTGCGACGCTTTGACAATGTTTTTACGTTAAGAAGGTCAAATGAACTAACATTGTGAGAGATTGAGTTGTGTCCGTATGAGCCACAACCAAGAGTCAATGATGGGATCATGTTATTGTAGATATTACCGATACCACCTTCAGCTGATGGGCTATTTACCAAGACACGGCAGGCTTTCATGCGAATACCATATTGGAGTTGGAGCTCTTCATTTTCAGTGTGGATAACAGCTGTGTGTCCGAGACCACCCAAATTGAGCATACCTTCTGCTTTTTTGAATCCATCTTCAACGCCATCAGATTTGATAAGGGCAAGTACTGGAGACAATTTTTCCAAGGCAAGTGGGTGTTCCATTGTTGCATCTGGAATTTCTGCCAAAAGCAATTTTGTACCTGCAGGAACTTTAAGACCAGCTTTTTCAGCGATTTCAATAGCTGAGTGACCTACAATGGCACCATTTACAGCTGTACGCGCTTCATTAAGAACGACTTTTTCCAATTTAGCAATGTCGGCTTTTTTAGAAATGATGACACATTGATGTGCTTCAAATTCAGCCTTAACTTCGTCATAAATAGCTGCATCAACGATAGCTGCTTGTTCAGAAGCACAAATCATACCATTGTCAAAACTCTTTGAAAGAATGATATCGTTGACAGCACGTTTAACTTTAGCATCTGCCGCAATATAGGCAGGTACATTCCCAGCTCCTACACCAAGTGCTGGTTTACCAGTTGAGTAAGCTGCTTTAACCATACCAGGTCCACCAGTCGCAAGTACTGTGGCAATCTTAGGATGGTTCATCAAGAGACCAGTCGCTTCGATAGATGGCTCTTCAATCCACTGAATACAGTTCTTAGGTGCACCAGCTTCAATAGCAGCATCACGAACAATGCGCGCAGCTTCTGCTGATGATTTTTGAGCTGATGGGTGGAAGGCAAATACAATTGAGTTACGTGTTTTCAACGCAATCAAAGCTTTGAAAATAGTAGTAGATGTTGGATTAGTTGTTGGAGTTACCCCACAGATAACACCTACCGGCTCAGCGATAGAGACCAAACCTTGCTCTTTATCTTCAGCAATAACACCGACTGTCTTGTCATTTTTGATGCTATTCCAAATATATTCAGAAGCATACATATTTTTTATAGCTTTGTCTTCATAAATACCACGACCTGTTTCGTCAACAGCCAATTTTGCAAGATACATGTGTTTATCAAGCGCTGCGATTGCTGCATGGTGAACAATGTGATCCACTTGCTCCTGTGTAAAGTCAGCCATTTCATTGAGGGCTTCAACCCCCTTTATTGCCAATTCATCAATTACTGTTTGAATATCTTTAGTTTGTTTAATTTCTTTAGTCATATAAAACTCCTTTTAAGCACTTGTTAAAAAAATCACAAGCTTTTGAACAATATTATTATAGCTCTTTATTCAATTTTTGTAAACCCTTACAACGACAAAAATAAAGAAATCCATCCATTTTAGGACAGATTTCATCATTATTACCAAATAATCACACGATCTTCTGGGGCACGCCACATGCCGTCGCCTTCTTTAACGTCAAATTCCTTGTGGAATTCGTCGAAGTTGCTCACGATAACATTGGTGCGCCATTTAGCCGGAGCATGCACATCCACGCTAGCTAACATTTGCATGTATTCTTCACGTGCTTTCATACGCCAGATTGTCGCAAAATTAACAAAGAACTCACGAACTGAAAAATCCTTATCTCGTTTAGCGGCCTCTAAGGCACAGGCTACACCACCGAGGTCAGCAACATTCTCAGAAACAGTCAATTTACCATTGACCTTGGCACCATAAGAATCCAAGCCCTCAAACTGATCCACAATCTTGTCAGTACGTTCCTTAAAGGCTGCATAGTCTTCCTCAGTCCACCAGTTCTTAAGACTACCATTCTCATCAAAGGAAGCTCCGTTTGTATCAAAGGCATGGGAAATCTCGTGAGCAATGACAGCACCAATACCACCATAGTTGGCTGATGAGCTTTGTGCAATATCATAGAAAGGTGCTTGAAGGATAGCTGCTGGGAAAACAATTTGGTTCTGCTGTGGATCATAGTAAGCATTAACCATGTGGGCAGGCATATGCCACTCACTACGATCAACAGGTTGATTCCACTTGCTCCAACTATGTGCAACTGAAATTTCGACTAACTTCTGTGCATTCTCAACAAGTGACAAGTTCTCATCAATAATCTTCTTATCATATGTCTCAGGTAGTTTTTCTGGATAACCGATATGAGGTGTGATGACATTGAGTTTCGTAATAGCCTTTTCACGTGTCTCAGGAGCCAACCAATCTGCTGTTTGAAGGCGTGATTTATAAACATCAATCATAGTTGCCACCTTCGCTTCAACATCTGCTTTTGCTTCTGGAGAGAATTTTTCACCTACATACCAAAGTCCAAGAGCCTGATTGTAATGTCCTTGTGCCAAATAGTAGGCTCCTTTTTTCTTGTCCCAGGCTTGTGGTGTTCCTGAAAGCGCACGACCATACTTTCCAAATAGAACACGAAGTTCGTCTGTCAAATAGGCATTCCAAATTGTCGTAGCATCGATAAGTAGGCTCGCCTTAAGTAGCTCCCAATTATCTTCTGAATAATATTCTGCCGCAAATTCTGTCCAGAAGCGCTCTTCAGGAACGATAACTTTATCAGGAACTTGTCCCAAGATTTCTGTGAAGATGTTATCAAGTGGGAGTTCCGGTGCTAGCTTGGTAAAGTCTTCCCAATCATATGGGTGGTAGAGTTCCACATACTCGGAAGATTCTTCACTCGAAAGGACATACTTGGCCAACTTAGCATCAAGGGCGATAACCTTGTCCAAGATATCTTTGATTTCTTCAGCTGTAAAGCCATATTTCTCAAGGAGTTCTTCTTCCATTTCACGCCAAATTCCTAAAAGCTCCTTGCCCTTCTCATTATCCTCAGTGTAATAGGTTGTATCAGGTAAAATAATACTTGGCGCTGCTGCCCAGAGGACATTTAATTGAGCATTCATAAAGTCTGGAGATACACCGAATGGGAACGCATTAGGTTTACCAGACATCTCGTACTCAGCAATTTTCGAAGCAAATTCTGAGAATGAGGAAAGCTTCTTGTATTCTTCAATCCAAGGTTTAACAGGCTCGATACCCAATGCCTCACGTTTGTCAAAGTCCGCAGCCATACGGTGAAACTTAATGAAGTTTTGTAGAATAGCATTGTCTGGAATATTCTCTCCTGCCAACCACTGATCAGTCGTTTCAAGCATAAGGTCTTCAATTTCATCTGCTAAATCTGAGAAACCACCTGTACGTGGCTTATCATCGGGAATCACTGCTGTTTTTTCCCACTCACCATTAATCGCATGGTAAAAATCATCTTGTAAGCGTGTCATTACACTTCCTCCATCAACATTAAAAGTGCTTTCATTATAACAAAATTCCCCAGCAAAAGCATTTACTGAGGAAAGTTTGGCTTATTTTACTAAGATTGCTAGGGTTTGATAAGGCTTAAGACTTACCTTTTCAGCAAGCTCTGCATCGTCATAGTTTGACAAGAGCACGCGCCCTGACTGGTATTCTGCTGGAATCTCCACTTCAGCTTCACTTCCATAGAAATTATTGAGTACCAAGAGTTTTTGACCGTCTAAGTGGCGTTCAAAGGCGTAGACTTGTTGACTATCTTCCAGTGCTGGCAAGTAGCTACCTTCTGAAATGATGGGCATTTCTTTGCGCAAGCGAATCAATTCTTTATAGAATTTAAAGATTGGTCCATCAATTTCATTTTCAACGTTGATGTCTTTGTAAGATTTGCCAGCTTTCAACCATGGAGTTCCTGTTGAAAAACCTGCATTTTCAGAAGCATCCCATTGCATTGGCGTACGAGAATTATCTCGTGACTTAGCTTGGATAATCTTAAAGGCTTGCTCAGGTGACTTGCCTTGATCCAAGAGCATTTGGTAAGCATTGATGGACTCGACATCCACATAATCTGCCATAGAATCATAATCTGGATCAATCATGCCAATCTCTTCGCCCATGTAGATATAAGGGGTTCCACGTGACAAGTGAATGCTAGCTGCTAGCATAGTCGCTCCTTCATTGCGGAAGTTCTTGATATCTACAAAACGATTCAAGGCACGAGGTTGATCATGGTTATTCCAGAAAAGGGCACTCCAACCACCACGTTCACTCATTTCCTTGCCCCAAGTATGATAGAGACGTTTGAGCTCTTCAAAATCAAAGGGAGTAATGGTCCATTTTTGACCATCTTCATAGTCTACTTTAAGATGATGGAAGTTAAAGGCCATAGACAACTCGTGGCGCTCCGGTGCTGAATACAAAACACAGTTGTCAATGGTTGTCGATGACATCTCTCCAACTGTCATAAAGCTATCATCAGAACCAAAGGTCGCTTCATTCATCATACGAAGATAGTCATGGACAATTGGTTTATCCGTATAAGCTGGTTTCCCTTCATTTTCAGGGCAATCCACCAAGACCTCATCTTTCCCAATCAAATTGATCACATCGAAACGGAAACCTTTAACTCCCTTGTCACGCCAGAAGTTGACCACCTTGAACAACTCCTTACGAACATTGGGATTACGCCAATTGAGGTCTGCCTGTGTTTCATCAAAGAGGTGAAGATAGTATTTCCCTGTATCTCCAAAAGGAGCCCAGGCAGAACCACCAAATTTAGATAACCAATCGGTTGGTTTGTCCTGAATGAAGAAGAAATCTTGGTAATACTTATCCCCAGCCAATGCCTTTTGGAACCACTCATGCTCCGTTGAGCAATGATTGAGCACCATGTCTAGCATGAAGTCAATATTATGCTCTTTAGCGACACGGACCATCTCTTCAAAATCAACCATGTCTCCAAAGACAGGGTTGACGGCTGTGTAGTCTGAAATATCGTAACCATTGTCACGTTGTGGACTTGGATAGAAAGGATTGAGCCAAACCATATCCACGCCCAACTCTGCTAGATAAGGAATCTTTTCAATGATCCCTCTGAAATCACCGATTCCATTTCCTGTCGTGTCCTTATATGATTTTGGATAAATTTGGTATACAACCTTTGTTTTATCTAATGCCATTTATTTAACCTCTTTTTTATCAAAGGGTGGACCGTAACGTTTTCACCCCTTAGCTTATTTTGTTCGATGAGCAATCATGAGAACATCACCACGTTTGATATCACGTGGAAGATCCCCTTCAACATCTGCTTGGAAATCATCTTGATTTGTAATGATAACAGGAGTCTCAGTGACCAAACCAGCTTCTTTGATAACATCCATATCAAAACTAATCAATTGTTGACCAACAACAACTTTATCACCTTGAGCAACATGAGCCTCAAACCCTTTTCCGTCAAGGCTAACCGTATCCATACCAATGTGCATTAGCATTTCAACACCTTCTTCAGAAACGATACCTACGGCGTGCTTAGTTGGGAAGAGTACTGTCACTGTACCATTCACTGGTGAAACCAATTCCCCTTGACTTGGTTCGATGACGATACCTTGTCCCATTACACCTGATGAAAAGACAGGGTCTGTGGCTTGGCTAAGTGGTTTAACTTGACCAGCAAGTGGACTAACAACCTCTGCTGATTCAGCAAGAACCGTTGAAGTAGCAGTATGTGATGCAAATTCAGCCTCTTCTTGAGCTGCAAATTCTTCCTTAAGTTCTGTATCATCTTCTGTCTTAGTAAAGAGACCCGCTTTGCGGAAGAAGAAAGTCAAGACCATAGGTACAATGATAGCAACAAGCATAATTCCTGCAAATGGAATCATATACTTAGGTTGAATTGATAGAATACCAGGCAACCCACCAATACCAATAGAGGCCGCTGTAACGTTAAAAGTTACGGATAGAAGACCTGCAATAGATGAACCAATCATACCCGCAACAAATGGGTAAATATATTTGACGTTAACCCCGAAGAGAGCTGGTTCTGTAACACCAAGATAAGCTGAAATAGTAGCTGGAAGTGAAATTTGAGCCTCACGTTCATCATGACGATGCATAATATAGTAAGCAAAGACTGCTGACCCTTGAGCAATGTTTGATAGAGCAATCATAGGCCAAAGAGCTGTTCCACCAGCATCCGCAATCAACTGAGTATCAATTGCATTGGTCATGTGGTGAAGACCAGTAATAACGAACGGCGCATAAAGGGCACCAAAAACAGCACCGAAAAGCCATTTTACAGGACCTGTCAAACCAGCAAGAACCACTGTTGAAAGAGCTTGGCCAATAGTCCAACCAATAGGACCTAAAACAGTATGAGCCAAAATAAGGGCTGGAATCAATGACAAGAACGGTACAAAAATCATTGATACTACTTCTGGTACATGTTTACGCCAGAAAATTTCAAGATAAGAAAGTGACAAACCAGCAAGAAGGGCAGGAATAACTTGCGCTTGATAACCTATACGATTAACAGTAAAGAATCCAAAATCCCAAACCCAATCCTTAGCAATTTCAGACGCTGGTGTCGATGCTACTGAATAAGCATTAAGCAATTGTGGTGACACCAGACAAATACCCAAAACAATTCCAAGAATTTGGCTAGTTCCCATTTTACGAGAAACAGACCAAGTAATACCTACAGGCAAGAATTGGAAAATAGCTTCACCAGGCAACCACAAGAAGTGATTCACTCCTGACCAGAACTGAGAAACCTCGGTAATTGTCTTACCGTCAAGCATAGACCAATGCACACCCTCAAGAACATTACGGAAACCAAGAATTAATCCCCCAACGATAAGGGCTGGAATAATAGGCGTAAAGATCTCCGCCAAGGTTGTCATAACACGCTGAACTGGGTTTTGGTTGCTCTTGGCAGCTGATTTAGCAGCTTCTTTAGAAACACCTTCAATCCCTGATACAGCAGTGAAATCGTTATAAAAGATTGGCACATCATTACCAATGATAACTTGGAATTGACCTGCATTGGTGAAGGTCCCCTTAACAGCAGGAATGGCTTCGATTGTTTTCACATTTGCCTTCTTGTCATCACCAAGAACAAAACGCATACGCGTCGCACAGTGAGTAACAGCAGTCACATTTTCTTTACCACCGATTGCAGCAAGCAGATCTTTGGCTTATTGTTCAAATTTACCCATTTGAATCTCCTTTTCTTTTTTGACAATATCTGATTGACTTGATAAACTGATTGTAAACGATTGCAAATTTGTCTGCAAGTGTTCCGGTGTTTTTTTAACATATTTTTGTAAAAAAACATCGGTTGTATGTTTTTTTACCTACAAATGAGGAGAAAGATGAAAAAATATCAGATTATTTATAAGGATTTAGAAAAAGCTATCCATGAGCAAAAGTATCAAGTGGGAGACTTTCTCCCCACCGAGCAAGAACTGGTTCAATCTTACCAGGTTAGTAGAGATACTATACGAAAGGCATTAACCTTACTCGTTGAAGAAGGCTTGGTCAAAAAAATTCATGGCTCTGGTTCTCAGGTTATTAACCAGGAACAAATCAACTTTCCTGTGTCTGACCTTACTAGTTACCAGGAGCTAATCGAGCAACAAGGCCTTAATTCGCAAACCAACGTTATTTCTCTGGATAAAATCATTGTTGATTCAAATCTCTCAGAAAGAACTGGTTTTTCTAATAGCCGACAGGTTTGGCGTGTTGTTCGTCAAAGAGTCGTTGATAGCTGTGCCTCTGTTATAGATATTGATTACCTAGACGCCAGCCTTGTTCCGCAACTAAACCGTAGCATTGCTGAATACTCTATTTACGACTACATTGAGAATCAACTCAACCTTAGCATTTCCCACGCCTTTAAAGAAATCACTATCGATAACGCTACCGATCAAGATAAGATTCTTATCGACCTAGGTAAGGACCAGCACGTTGTCTGTGTCCGTTCAAAAGTTTATTTAAATAATGGAAAACAGTTCCAATTTACGGAAAGTCGCCACAAACTTGAAAAATTCAAATTCGTTGATTATGCCAAGCGCCACCATTGAAAGAAAGGGCTCTGCTAACAGAAAAAGTATCGGACATTCTTGTCCGATACTTTTTAGTTTTTACGGATAGGATCTGCTAAATACTCCGCACGAGCGCCACCAATTAACTTAGGACGACTCGCCAAAGCAGTCACATGGGCACCGCCTAATTCTGGAATAATAGGGCGAAAAGGAACTTGGACCCTCTTCACATGCATACCAATAGAGGTATCCCCAATATCAATACCAGCCTGAGCAACAATTTCCTCCACCTCAACAGGATCCTTCATATAGTCGAAAGCAGCCAGCTGACCACTTCCCCCAGCGTGCAAGGTCGGAAGAACATTCACAATTTCCAAATCTTTAGCCATGGCAAGCTCACGCTCAACAACCAAAGCACGATTCAAATGTTCACAGCCCTGAACAGCCAAGTAAATCCCTTTAGGTTCCAAAACCTCAAGAATAGTTTTCACAATTCGTTGACCAATTTCACGGCTAGAGGCTTTTCCGATAGTCCCACCAGCAACCTCACTGGAAGACAATCCCAAGACAAAGATAGCTCCTCTCCCAATAGCTGAACGTTCAACAATATCTTCTACAAGCACACGTGTCTTCTCTTCTAAATCTAGCAACATCACAACAGCCCTCCTTTAGACAACAGCTGTATTCAGGATTCGCACAATAAGATAGTACAGAATCACAAAAAAGACAAGGAAAAATGCCCCTAATAATAATAACTGCCTACGACGTTTCTTACTTAGATCCCAGGAGAAACCAAATCCCATCAAAAAAGGACCAACACTATAACTTAGCATAAACCATAAATCTACACGTGCTATATGCCAAAAAGAAGAAATAAAGGCCGCCAAACCTATTAAGGATAAAATCCAAGAGAAGTCCCAACGATCTGGTTTAGCAAAAGCCAAGCCTATTAAGAAACAGCCCAAGGCAGGCATGATAATAAATGATAGGGTCATAAAATAAAACATGCCATTATTATAGCATGTTTTACAGTTTCATGTTAGTGGCGGTTAATAACACCATAAGCAATAGTGAATGCAATAGCAGCAATACCTACAACGATTGCCATGATGGCCCAAAACATAGTCATCGCACGGCGTCCCTTGCGATTGTTGAAAGGAAGTCCCCAACCAACCATGATAACACCTAGCAATCCAAGCCAGATTTTATAAGTGATAACAATCGCCGAATCAAAATAGGCAAAAGCAACCAAACCTAAACCTAGCAAAGAAATCAAATAAGACCACTTACCCTTCAAAAATGAAGGCAAAGCCCAACCAAATAACACTAAACCTAGTAGAGCAAGAGCTCCACCACCAAAAAATACAGGTACAATATAATTATCAAACATATTCATATTATAGCATATCTTAAAAAGTTAGGAAATAGAATCTATCAACCAAAGCCATATCCACTCTTTAAAATTTGTTCACTCTCAATCACAGATTGATTGGCAGATACTAACTAATTATTTTAGTACAAAAAAACAAGATCCGAAAAGGACCTTGTTTTAATAAGCTAATTAAGCTTTGTTTGCTGAACCGAATACGTCGATACGTTCTTCAACAGCTTCTGTAATAGCTTCGAAACCTGGTTTCAAGAATTTACGTGGGTCGAAGAGTTTCTTCTTGTCGT